>JADMIO011197702.1_pt1 | contig 100413 bp, 115 predicted proteins | sample 8958161 | NCBI WGS metagenome assembly JADMIO01 (sample SAMN16585339, study PRJNA669376) | soil metagenome | isolation source: Crop rotation soil | place: USA: Cullars Rotation, Alabama | collected 2011 | reverse complement strand
CGCGACAACTTGTCCACGTGGAATTCTAAGCTTAGGATCCCAATGTGCTGGAAAGAACTTGTACTGCTGATAGAGCGCGCCATCCGACACGGTGTTCATGTCGTGGTATTTCATCGCCATATTCAGCGCGATCATGGAGATCGCCATCGGCGCGGCGACGGGCGCGCCCTCCGCGCCGTCGAGCTTCAGCAGGTTGTCGGCTTCTTCCATCTCGTCCTCTCGGCTTCTGGGTGTATGCGGACTGCCAACTCAGGCGTCCCAATGGTCAATCTCGGCCTCCTGGGCGAGGTCGATCGCGGTGGCGCGCGTCCATTCGTAGCTGTCGTCGCCGAAGTGGATGCCTTCGTCCTTGAGGAAGCGGGTCAGCGTGTCGTTCGCGAGAGCTTTCGCCTCATCGAAACCGCAGCCATGCTCCCTGAACGTGAGCGCCAGCGCCCAGACGAAGCCGACCTGTGTCAGGGGCTCGCGGAACGGCAGGAGCGCGCCCATCCGCTCCCATATGATTTGCTCGATCAGCCCGCCGGGCGCGGCCGCCTTGTCGAAAGCCTGCTCGACACCGCGCCTCACCCCGCAGTCTATGGCTCTCTGGAACCAGCCCATGATGCTCGTGCCTCCGCCCAACTATTCCTGCCGGCCGGTGCGGCTGGCGAAGAAGCGGGGCTTTTTCAGATCGTCTTCACTGGGTCGCGGCGGCGATAGCAGCGGGTTTCGCCATTTCGGGCACCGCTCGCAGTATGGGTCGTGCCCGTCCCAGCCCCGATGCCATTCGCCGTCGCAGCGCCAGGGCTGCACGCGCGATGGGTCGATGCAGCGCTCGACCATGGCGCTCACTCCCGATCGCAGAAGTTGGTGAGGGCGGCGTCGAGGAGCTGAATGGCCTCGCCGATGTCGATGGTGAACTCAGCCTGGGTCGGGTTCTCGCCTTCGCTGCGGATGCTGAACCTCACGCCCTTGTCGGTCTCTTGGATGTTGATGAAGCCGACATAGCCCTTTTCGGGATGGGGGCCGGTGTAGGCGAATTGCGGATATTCCATGGTCTTCTCCTTCAGTGTGGTGGAACCCAACTCCGCGCTACTCGCCTGCGGCTTTGGTGAGGGCGGCCTGCGCTTCATCGAGCAGCTTGCGCCCCTTCTTGAGCCACATCGCGCCGCGATTGCGGAAGGCCCACGCCTTGCTGGAACCGCCGCTGTCAACGAGCTGGGCGGCCTCGTATCCACTGCGCGAGTTGAAGGCGCAGGTATCGGCGCGATCGGCGATTTCCGCGACCGTCGTCAGCCCCAGCGCCTCAGCGCGCTCGCGCAGGCTGCGGGCTTGCCGGCCGAGTGCGTCCGCACGGGTGAGCCCAGGGGAGAAGCGCCGGGCCTGTGGTCCAGTAGCGTGGTCGGTGTTCATGGCGGTGCTTGCCTCCGTATCTGATATCAACTAAAGTAATTGATATCAGATACCCGCGCAATAGGTGATATCAAAAATGTTGACCGAGGCTCGGCCGTGCCGTAGCGGTTCCGGTGTGGGACGCCCGAAGAAGAACGACGAGCAGACGCCGGGCCGCTTCCCGGCCGGCACTCTGGCGCGGATCGACGCGGTCCTTCGCGAGAAGGAGGCGCGATCGGACTTCCTCCGCGAGGCGGTCGAGCGCGAGATTGAGCGGCGCGAGGTGGTCAAGGATCGCTCCTAGACAGTTCGGCGGACCCAACGTCACCTTGGGCGGGCTCGACGTAGCGCCAGCCGAGTGTCGACATGGCCGTGGGCTTCGTCCCCCAGCGCGTGTTGTTGGGGCGGCACCAGAGGCCGTTGCTCCACTGCCAGGGGCGCTCATCGCGCTTCCCGTAGGCGCTCAGGATGTGGAGGCTGTTGTTCTGGGCGTCTTTGGCGGGTGCGCAGGTCATTGGTCGCCCTCGGCTTTCGGTGGGGTGGGGAGGGCGTAGAGCGGTTGGATCTCGAAACCCCGTCGCTCCCAGATGTCGCGGTCGTCGGCGTTCAGGGTGACGTCGATCTTCCCGCCCGCCCAATCGCGCATGATCCAGGCGATGGGCTTAGGCGCCTCTACGGAACGAGCCTCCGCCGGGGCGGCGGCTTTCGGTGCAGGTGGCGCGTAGGGGTCGCGCGAGATCAGGTTCCGCGCTTCAGCCACGAGCATGTCCAGGGCGGCGCGAGCGTCGTCGGGTTCGTCCGGCTCAGGCCAGTTAAACCCTTCGTCCTGGCTGTGTTCGACGCGAGCGACGCGCAGGGCGAACCCTTCGTAGGTGTTCGGCAATCCGCCGGGCAGTTGGCCTCCACTCTCCTCCGCCGCGTCGCCGGGCAGTTGTCCGATTTCATCGGATACCTGGCCGCTCTCCGGGGTCGAACTGGCGAGGGCGGCGCGGAACTCGTTGGCCCTCGCCATCAACGTCGAATAGAGCTGACCGTCGAGCTTGCGGAGCGTCACGTCTACCTGGGCTAGGAGGGAACCACCCACCTTCCGCATCGCTTCGACCTGCCGGCTCGCCTGAATTGACGAGTCCAACTCCGCGTTAAGCTCGGCCTTCAACGCTTCGACCTGGGCTTCGGCGGCGGTCAGGCGGCCAGCGGTTTCGCCGGCTTCGCGCGCATAAGCGATGCCTTCACGAAGCGCCGTGTGGCAGTCCTTGACCGCCTCGTCTCGCTCTCCCTGAAGGCGTTGGAGGGTGGCGGCGGCTTCGGTCAACAATAGCGGCGAAACGCGTGCATACCACTCAGAGCTGATGAACTGCACTCGCTCGTTCTTTAGCCGCTCGACCAGCTTCTCCACCTCTTCGCCCATCACGCGGCGTCCTGATTGTTCATCCCGGGATCCGTCACCGGGACCTGCTCTGCACTGGAGGGCGCGAGGCCTTTGGCCTTGTCGATAGCCGGCTGGGCTACATTCTTGAGCCAAGTATAGAACCGCTCGTAATGCTCAGCGGCCGAGCCCATAGAGGAAGGGAATGGCGCGTCTTCCAGCGCCTTCAGCAGCTCTGGCGCGGCGGTGATCAGCCGGGCGTTCTCCTCGCCGGCAACCAGCGCGACCGGGCCGCACTCGCCTAGCGGCGGATAGACGCCCCACTCGGCGTCGAGCTGGCCCTCGTAGGGATAGGTCGGGAACTCATGCTCCCGAATGGTCCAGCGGTTCGGGCTCCAGGGCGCCTTATGGCGCGAGGTCTCCCATGGCCCCGGCGTCGGCTCAGCTTGCTCAGTCACGTTCGGTTCCTCGTGGTTCAGGGGACGCAATGTCCGCTAAGCTTTCAGAGCGGCGTCGATCCGCTCCAGCAGCTCGCGGGGCTCGCGTTCATAGTCGGACATGGTCGAGCCAGCAGCGCCGCGGCTGTCGGCTTCATCCTCGATGAAGTCGCCGGCCAGCTTCAGGACCGCCCGAAGCCCAGAGACCTCCTGAAGTAGATCCTTGATGGCCTTCCACTCGGCCTGCGTCAGGGCGATGAACGACCCCTTGCCGGCGGTCACGTCCAGAGACCGGAGGTTAGAGACCTGTTCGATCTCGGCGATGCGTTCGGATAGGTCCATCATGCGGCGACCGCAGCGCGCTCGACGTCGGTCAGGCGCGTGAACTCGACCACCCAGACGAAGGGGTTGGCATCCCACGAGTCCGCGCCGTTGATGTGCTCCCAGAGATGCCGGTAGCACTCGGGAATAGAGAGGTGGCCCCAGCCGCCCTCGCGAGGCGGAAACACGTCGGGCATCACTCGGTCGGGGTAATCTCCTCCGAACCCCTCTGCGTCGGCGTCAGCCTCGCTGATTGCCTGTAGGCGCTCCACGCGCACGTCGGCGATCTCCAGTGTGATGCGGGAGGCCCAGCGGGGCATGTGGATGGCGGGGACATTCGGGCCGGCCAAGGCGCGCTTCTGCTCGCGCCTCCCATAGTGAAGCAGGTCACACCATCGATCGGCCGCCTCGCGGCTATTCTCGATCTTCACCCAGCCGCCATCAGCCGGGTAGTGGACCCCATCGTCGCCACAGGGGCGCTCTACCGCTTGGCAGGTCTCGCGCACCCAGAGCCGGTCGCCGGGGGCACCGTAGGGGCACCGGATGACCCGGCGGCTGTGATCGTCCACGTCCGTCTGCACGTCGAGGTGCCAGCGATCCGTGCCGACGATCGGGTTGCTCTGGTCGTAGGTCTCCTGGTGGATGCCAGACAGGCCCCAATCCATGATGTCGCGGCCGTAATGGTCCCATGAAGGGACGCCTTTGACGACGCGGCGGGTTTGCGTCTTTCGGCCGTCGAGCAGGGCTCGCACCATGGCGCCCGAGAACAGGATAGGTCGTTCTTTCATGTGATCCTCGGATTAGGGGAGCGGACCTCCGCTTAGGCGGAGTGAGTGAGGGCAGCTCGGCCAACCTCGGTGAGGTAGAAGCGGCCGACATTTTCCGAGGAACCGCGGCTGTTGCGCCAAGTAACACACCCCAGACGGTCAAGCTTTTTGTAGGAGCTGTTCTGACGGAAGGTGTAAAAACCGGCACCCTTCGCGCGCTCAAGTTTGCTGAGCGTATCGAGGTGCTTGCGACTCAGGCTTGCAGCCACACATCCGCGCGGACAAACTTCGTGGAAGTCGCTGTCCCAGCGCAGGCTGCACTCGTCGCAGAACATGATGCTCATGGCGTCCTTTCGGGGGGCTTGTCGGAGGAGATGGCGGGCGAACTCATGGCGCGCGCCTCGTGGCCGGGCGCATGCGCCGCTCGATCAATTCGGCCAGTTCGGTCGCGGCGTGGGGATCGAACTCCGTCGCGATGGCCTGCTTTCGGGCTTCCTTGGTGAGCCGACCACGAAGCCGCCCCTTCAATCGCGCGCGGTCGATGGCGTGCGTCCATTCGATCTCATGCGCGAGGTAGACCGAGGCGCTCATTGGTCGGCCCAGCGGAGCAATTCGTTGCCGACGTTCAGCGGGCCGGCGTGGTGCTCGTCCCCGTCGAACTGGACCTGCGTCCAGTTGCCGTTCGGGCCTCCGGTCAGCCCGACGATCGTACCCTTGGCGGTGTATTTCAGGATCGGGCGCGGGTCGTAGACGACGCGCCGGCCGATGTCGGCTTCGGTGGGCTCGATCATCATGCGGCCTCCCGCACGTCACAGGCCGCGCCATTGATGTCCCAGGCGACCTTGCGGAAACGATCGATCTTGCGGGTGCTGTCCAGGCCAAGCCGCGCGTTCAGCGCTTCGTTGATCGGGCGCCAAAACTCAGGTCCGACCGGATCGCCGGCCTTCAGCCGCCCGGCGGCGTAGGCGATCAGGAGCGCGTAGCAGACCGCCAGCGATCGGCTGGTAGACTTGGGCGATCTGACTTCGGCCCAGAAGAGCTGTTCAACGGCCGTCATTGCGGGTCCTTTTTCCGGGTTGGCGGAGATGATCATGTCCCGACTTCCCCCTGTGGCTCGGCCGAGTTGGACGGAAGGGGTTCGGGCTCGGGATCGGGCTGGTGCGGCGTGATAGTGAAAGAGCCGCTCCAGTCTGGAGGGATCTTGATGGTGACGATGGTAGGTTCTCCCGGGGAGCGCAGCGCGGACGCGGGTCCCTTCCCGCGCTCGCCCATTTCTCGGTGCGAACTCATGGGTTCCACCTCCGCTCAAAGCCGCGCGAGCGGATCTTCTGCTTGGCTGGCGGGAACTCGCCGCGGTGCTTAAGCCCGGCTCTCTTCGCCTTGGCGATCATCCGCACATCGCGGGCGGTCTTCTGCTTGTGGTGGTCCGCGCACAGGGTTTCGAGGTTGTCGTCGGTGTCCCGGCCGCCCAGCGCCAGGGCGACGATGTGGTCAACCTGCAAGCCGGTCGTGATCTCGCACTCCGGATAGCGGCAGCAGTTGCCGTCGCGGGCGATGATGCGGACCCGGCGGGCCGTGGACATGGCGCGGCCGTCAATCTCCACCGGCTCGCGGATCAGGGGCGTGTCGACGCGGCTCATGCGGCATCCGCGGGGCGGCTCTTAACCGACCCCGCGTCCCTGCCGTCATAGAAATGGTTGATCGTCAGACCTTCACGGGCGCACCACGCCAGCATCACCTCGATAAGGGCGCTGAACTGGCTGACGGTGAGCTGTGAAGACCGATGGCCGATCGGGAAAAACCCGTCGCCGTCGAGCGTGGGGAGAAGCTTCATCTCCACGCCCAACGCCTGCATGAACACACACTTCCACAACTCCGCGTCCATCTTGACGCCGTTGTGGTGCGGGCGTTGCTTGGCGATCTGGTTCAGCAGGCCCCAGAGCGCCCGGTTCTGTTCGTCCGAGCGCTTGCTTTCCTTGATGTCCACCGCATAGCCGGCGGGGGCGCGCTCGATCGCCTGCTTGGCGAGGGCGCGATCCCTGGCGGTGTTGAGGATGACGACGAAACGGGTCACGACGGCTCCGGGGAAATGGGCTAGGAGTTCGGAGAGGGTCAGGTCAGGCGGCGGCGCGGGCGGCCTCATAGGTCTCGCGAAGCCGAGCAACGCGCTCATCGATCTCGGCCAGGAACTCCGCGACCATCCCCTCAAGCTGGGCGATGTATGGCTCGTCCCGGTGGATGCGCTCCACGAAGAGGCGCATGGGCTCGGGTAACCGAGGATCGAAGCTCACCGCATCGCACCAGGCGCGGCCGGTGACGGCCAACTGGAACTGGATCTGCGGGTGGTAGTCGGCTGGGAACCGCCGGGCCTCCAACGTGTCCAGATGGGTTGCGGTGTTCGGGCACTTGATCTCTACGAGCCCGATGTCGCCGACCAAGCCGTCCGGCGAGGCGCCGGACATCGCGATCAGCGGATGCGTGATGAAGCCCACCTCCGACACGTCGGCGTCGTAGTGGAAGGCGTAGGCGGCGCGGGCCTGGGGCTCGGTCTCTGTGCCCCAGCGCATGGCGGGGGATTGGAAGGTCTCCGGAGCCTCGCCCGTCAGCCGTTCGCAGATGAGCTGGGCGGCGTAGTTCTTGCGGCTCGCGCCCCAGCCCTTGGCGGTCTTGGCGATCACGTCGCAGACGCGCGAGGCCGTCACCTTGCCCAGCCGCGCTTCAAACCATTCTGGCGAACCCTGGATCACTTCGCACCCCGCTTGGCTTCAAGCTTGCTGATGACGCCCTGGAAATCGCGCTGGGGGATTTCCTCGACGCTGCCCACGCCGACGTATTTGAGCAGTAGGTCGCGGTTGGCGTTGGTCTCGCGGATCAGGTCGTTGATCCTGCGGGCCTGGTCAGCGGTGATGCGCACGACCGGCTTGCTGGCGCCGTTGCCGTCATCGTCGCCCACGCTGATATTGAAGATCAGTTTGAGTAGGTAGCGCTGGCCGTAGGAGAGGGCGGATCCGGTGGCGTGGGTCTTGGTCATCACGTCGCCGCCCTTGGCGCCCTTGCCGTCCGCCGGCATATCGACGTGGTGGGTCTCCTTGTGTCCGGCGCGATGTGCGACCCGGCAGACGACGCGGACGTAATCCTGCTGCGCTCCCTCACCTGTCCCGAAGCTCAGCGAAAAGCCGTGCTGCGTGTAGATCGGCCGGCAGGCGCGATCGAGGGCCGGATAGCTGGCATAGCGGCTCTTGGTTTGCGGGTTGTGGGCGTCGGTGCGGATCGGGTCCATTGCCGCCTGGCAGGCGTTCATGGCGTCGTGGTAGGCCTGCTCGGCTTCACGGGCGGTGATCCGCTCATATAGGCCAAGCATCCGCTCCAGCTTATCGACGTCGGTGTTCGGATCGGCGGCGGCGCGGCCGATGACATCCATCAGCGACGCAGCGCCGACGTGGACGACTTCGCCGGTGACGCGGGCGACTTCTTGGCGTGCGGGCTCACTCATGAGAGTAGACCTCCTGTTCAGCGATGACTTCGGCGCAGACCATGCAGACCGGCGGCCGAGGTATGGATTGGCGGCAAAGCTCGCAGCGGCGAGCGCGGGGGCAGCGCGTGCGATCCGACACGCGTCGCCGCACAGGTTGTTCGTGAAGGTTCCCGGTAGGGTTCACGATCAACCCCCCATCCCGAATACGACCAGCCAAGCAACAGCAGCCCCAAACCCAATAGCCAGGACGTGACCTAAGAAGGTGGGGCGGTAGGTGATTTGGATGTCGTGGCGATAGCCACTCAGGATGCGGCCGGTCACGACGCAACCCCTATCTCACGCCACAGCAGGCGCAGGCTTTCCATCCGCTCTTGGAAGTACAGCCACTCTCCCTCGTCCTTGGAGAGCCGGGAGCAGCGCACGTCCCAGGTGTTTTCGATGGCGTTGGCGAACCAGCCAAAGGCGTCCTCGACCGATACGGCGGGAAACTGTTCGTGGAACGCTTCGGCCCACTTCATGCCGTCGTCGGCGAGCGCCTCAAGCATAGCGCCGGCATTCATGGCGGTGTATTTCTTTGCCATCACGCGTCTTTCCTGGCTTTGGCGAGACAGGTCTCCAGCATCGCCAGAGCCTCCTTCGCGAGGGTCATTCCGCGAGCCGCGCCGGTAAGCGTCGGCCACGTGCAGAGTTCTCGGCCGCGATAGGTGACGACGAAGCCGTCAAGGCAGCCGTGGAGGTCGAAGAGGCGATCCATCGGTTCAGTCCTCGAACCGGAGCCGGTGAGCGTTCGCGCGGGCCACGCTATCGGCGAGACCCTGGAAGCCCTGCGGCTTGATCCCCCGAGGCAGCGACGGGAACATTGCGTCGGCCTTACGAAGGATTTCCGCGCGAGCGTCTTCGATGTCCCAGAAGGCGAGGGGTTTGGGATGGTTAGAGCCGTCCGGCATCAGAAGATCCTCCCGTGAGCAGCGGCGAGGACGCCTGCGACCACGCACAGTCCGCGGATCTCGTTCAGCGCCAGCAGCGCCAGGGCGATCCTGACTTTCCGGCTGCGGAGGAGGGAGCGGAGGCGGTGCATCGGTGTCCTCGTGTTGAGGACAGTTGACTATATGGCAACGTAGCCGTCAACCGAAAAGTTGCAGCATGGGCAACAGATCTCCAGCGGGGTGGCCAGATGGTCATTTCCATCCGGGGATTCTAGGTGGCCCTCAGACCGTCCGCTTCAGGGTTTTGGCGATCTCAACGACCTGGCGCCGGGCCGTAGGCTCAAGCTGATCCCAGATGGACCATATGCCTTCCGGGTCGAGCGGGTTGCGGATCAGAAGGTCGGCGGGTTCACATCGGAGCGCCTGAGCCGCCGCCTCTAGGAATGGCTGATCGTAGCGCTTCTTGCCGTTCTCGATCTTCGACAGATAGCTCTTGTCGATGCCGATGCGCTCGGCGAGCTGCTCCTGCGTCAGCTGCCGGAACTTTCGCCATTCCTTGATGTGGTGGCGCTGGGGGCCCATGGGGCAAATGTCGCACGACTGGGGAAACGGCGCGTTGACCGATGAGGCAACTTTTTGCTTGCTGCGAAGGTGCCCATATGGCAACCTGCCATTAATGGAACTCTCAGAACTCGTTGAGCGCGAAGGCGGACAGGCGAAATTCGCCAAGCGCATCGGCTGCTCCAAATCCTACCTCAATCACGTTCTGAGGGGGCGCAAGGCGTTCGGCCCGGCGCTGGCGATCCGCATCTTCAAGGCCACCGGCAAGAAGCTCGGCCCGATGGCGAGGGACGCCGCCTGATGCGTCAGTCGTCCGCCAGCTTCGCCACCCAGGAGGGGAGATACCCCTGGAAGATGGCGGCGGCTTGCTTGCGGGCGGTCCTGACCTCGGCGTGCTTCGCCGCCGGCCGGAGCTGGAACACCTCGGAAAGACTTTCTTCCTTGGCGAGCGTCTCGGCCATCAGCCGGATATATCGCTCCGCCTTCTTGCGCCCAAGCACAGTGACCATCGCCTCCACGTGGACGCGAAACAGCACCAGCTCGGCGCTCGGGTCCGGCAACAGCGCCGGGTCGGTTTGTAGCTTGGGCATGGGCCCATTGCGGGGCTGCGCACCTTACCAGAACCTTAACGACCAAGGTTCCCTGCGCAGTCCTTGGGCAGGCTGCATTCAACTTTGGGCGAGCCACTGACATGGCTTGCCTACCCCAAACACGCGCGCCCCTGACGAGCCCCCCCAAAGCGCGTGGGCGACGGCAGTCGGACAATCTCTCCCCGGCTGTCGTCGCCAATCCTTTCCAGGTAACGCGCGCCTGCTCGCAACAGGCTCGCCGCCGATCCGTAATCGCCAATCTGCAAATGTTCGACCGCAGCTCGCAACTGCCGCCGAGCGCATTCCATCGCGTCTCTCTGAACCTCCGTCACGTCCGTGACCCCCGTTGCTTGAGGTCTTCACCATGACCATCACGACGGCGGAAATCATGACCTTCGGCGGGCAGAACTTGCCCTTTGCGCAGGACTTGCGCGAGGCGCTAGCCAACTACGCGCGGCGCACATGGCCGATTCAGACCAGCGTCCACGCCTCCAAAGCCTGGGGCGTTTCCAAGGACACGGCGAAGAACGTCCTGAAGGGCCACGCCTCGGACGCGACCGTCACCAAGATCATCCGCGCTGGCGGCTGGCAGCTCGCCCTTCCGGTGATCGGCGCGGTGATCGGCCACCCGGTCGATGCGTTCTTTCGCGATCAGATGAAACACGCCGCCATGGAGGCCGCACGTGCGCAGGAGCACGAAGAACTCGCCGCCATCGCCTACCGGCGTCTGGAAACTGACGCTGCTGTTGTTGGCCAGGATCGGCGGTCGTGGCGCCGCGCTGCAGCGATGGGCCCTAAAGCGCCTCGGCGTGTGGCCGGAGACTAACGACTAACCCTCGCCGATAGGAAACCAATGCCGAAGTTCTGCAAGAAACCCGTCGTGATCGAAGCCGTTCAATGGGCGCGAGACGCGAACAAAGTTGCTGACACGGGCTACGTGTTCGCTTGCCGCCCGCTTCCGGATTGGCTGCTGGCTGGTCTGGGTCCGGACGGTGGCGTGACCGTCCACGATGACGGTAGCGTCACCATCGATACCCCTGAGGGCGTGATGCGCGCAGATCCGGGCGACTGGATCGTCAAAGGCGTGAAGGGCGAACTCTACCCCTGCAAGCCGGACATCTTCGCCGAGACCTACGACCCGGCCGACTAACGACTAAGGGCGTTCGGTCGGCCGCCCATCCATGCCGACCGGGGTAAATTCGAGGGGAGGCGACCATGATCACATGGTTTCTAATAGGCATACCTGTCGTTGGATATGCACTCTTCGGCGCCTGGGTCGTTCACCGCCTCTTCGCATTTGCGAACGAGGTCTACACGATCGACCAAGCCGAGGAAGACGCCGAGCAGGCCGCCTACCTCGCTGAGTGGTCATACCGCCACATCGCCTACCAAGCAGCCAAGGACAAGGGCGACACGCGTCTGATGCACGCCCGTTGGCCGGCGCTCCATGAGGCGACCAACGACAGGCTGCGGCGCCGCTACTGATGTCCAGCCCCACAGACTACCTCAACCCCACCGAACTCCGCGAGATGGCCGAGATCGACGCCGATCGCGCCGAGTATCGCCGCCGGCTGCGCGAGCTGCGCACCCGCAGGCAGCGGCTTCGCCAGCGCGGAGCCAACCGCATGGAAGCCGCCCGCGTGGCGACGGGAGATCGCTAAATGCCTCCCAAAGCCACGCTCCGCATCATGGCCGAGACCCTGGCCGCCAGGGGTTGGAAGTTCGACCAGATCGCCGACCACATCGGCATGAACACCGAATACGCCCGCAAGGTGGTCAACACCGTCAACCGCCACGAGGGCGTAGACCCGACGCGCCCTGCGCCCGGCGACCATCGCAAGCATCTCCAGGCCCTCTACGACGCCAACGGCTACGGCTTCTCCTGGTATCCGCCATCACTGATGGAGCGGGTCTATCTTCTGGAGAAGGCGCCGCGCTCCCTTCCAAGGTTCGGGAGCGTCGCATGATCCCTCCGACCATTCAGCAAGCGAAGACGCTGGAAGCGATCCGACGTCTCACAGACGATGGTGTTCCGCCGTCCTACGAGGAACTCGGCGCGTTCCTCAACAAGAGCCGATCGCAAATCCACTACATCCTGAGCCGCATGAAAGAGCGCGGCTTGGTTGATTTCGAATACGGCCGCGCCCGCAGCATCCGCATCGTTGATTCAGTCGACAGGATCGAACTGAAGGGCATGTCTAACGAGCAGCTCGCCCGCCTCCGCTCCCGCATCGAGGCCACCATGATCAATAGGTGGAACCCCTGATGGGCAACAACCCGACCTTCCGCGGCATCTGCCTATCCAAGTCCATTCTCAACGGCGTGCTCTCATTGGTCGAGAGTGAAACCGGCATTTCCGCCCGGGAAATGCTTTCGGAAAGCCGGCGCTTCCCGATCGCCCATGCTCGCCACTACGCCATGTGGATCATCCGCAGCATGACCCGCAACGGCGAGCCTTGTTATTCGCTGGAGGAGATCGGTCGAGCGTTCGGCCGCGACCATACAACCGTCATTCATGGCGTTCGTAAGCACCAAGAACGCCTTGCCGCCCAGCAGGAGGCGGCATGAAGCTCACTGCCGCCGTTCTGCGCAAGTTCGCCGAAAAGGGCATGACCCTGGATGACGTGATCGACCTCGCCGAGGCTTGGGAAGAGGGCGAAGCAAAGGCCGTTCCGGAGCTGTCCAAGGGCGCCCTCCGGACCCGCAAATGGCGCGCGAACCAAGCACCGAAAGCGGCCGCAGCGTCACGCGGTGACGTCACGGTGACGGTCACGGAGACGCGTCACGGTGACGACACGGAGACGTCACCTCGCGCACGCGTAGAAGATATAACCCCTAAGTTAGTTATATCTGGATCTGATGATGATGTTGACGCGAATGCGCGTTCGTCATCCGACGATTGGCCGAAGCTGAAGGGTCGGCAGACTCACGCCGAAATCCTCGCCGAGACCGTCGCGTCGCCCTGGCTGGCTCCCTCGAAAAGCCCCGGCCTGGTCGAAACCGCCGGCCGTTTGGCCGCTTGGAAACGCGACGGCGCCAGCTGGCAGCACGACGTGGTTCCCGTCGTCACCGCTCTTTGCGTCAAGGCCGGCAAACGCATCGGGACGTGGAAATACTTCGACGCGTCAATTGCGCAGTCGATCGCCGACAACCGCGCCGCCTTGGCGATCCCAGAGGCCCGCGTCGTCCCGCTGCGACCTGGAGGGGGCTTCAAAACCCGAGAGCAGGAGAACCGGGAAGGCTGGGACTATGCCATCGCAAGGATTGCTGCGGATGAGTGATCGGATCGAAATCATCAAGGAACTTCGTGCCCTGGAAAGCTTCTGCGCCTTCCCTCGCCAGATGAGCGGCGAGGAGCGCGAGCGGTTCATGAAGGACTACCTCGCCGATATTCAGGAGTTCCCGCTTGCAGCCATTCGTTCAGCTTGCGCGGAATGGCGCCGCTCGGGCAACGCGAAGTTCCCGATCTCTGGACAGCTGATCCCGGTCATTCGCCGGTTTGTGGGCGCCGACGAGCGTCGGTCCAAGGCGCAGCCCTGGTCACCGGCCGCTCGCGAAGAGTTCCGCGACATGTCCGTCCGCGACAAGATCCGCGAACTCACCATCCTCGCCCACGAAGCCCGAACCAAAGCCGGCCCGATGTTCCGCAACACCACGCCGAAGGGGTCGGCCAAGGTCAGTGGCGTCCATCTAAGCGCTGATCAGATGCCGGACACATACCGGCGTTGGACGGCGGAGGCTGAGCGCCTGGAGGCCGAAATCGGCCGGCTCCGCAAGATCGTCGCTACGCCATATGCGCAGGCGGCCGAGTGATGGTCAACCTCACCGTTCTGGAGAAGGCCGCTTAGATGGCGAAGAAGCGCAAACCGCATGACCCGGCCGCCGCCGCCCGCGCCGAACTTGAACGCCGAGAACGCGAAGCCGAGATCCAGCGTCTCCGCGCCCAAGGCGCCACCGTCACCACGGACAGGGGAGGGAAGATCATCTCAGCTCGCCGGAGCAACGTCTTCAACCTGCTTCTCGCCCGCAAGACCATCACCCAGAACCAGCACGATGCCGCCTATCGTCTGGCGACGGATTGGGCGATCTGGAAGGGCCTGGACGGCAAGGGCGAGCGCTCGGAGGCGGTGGACGGAGGATCAGGTTCAGCCGAGCTGGTGACGGATAGGATGATCCAGGCGGGGCGGCGCGTCTTCATGGTGATTGGCGGCCTTCGGGAAGACCGTGAAGCGCTCCTAGCCGCGTTCATGGTCGCCACGGTCGAGGAAGACCGGCCGATGATGTGGCGTGGGGTCGTGGAGCGCGTGCTTGGCGAGACCGTGCGGGACAAGCAGACCGCCGCCGTTGTGGACGCCCTGGAAGCCCTGCGCGCCGTGTACGAGCAACCGAGGAGGGCAGCGGCGTGAGGAAGCTGGGCGCGCGTCCTATCAAGCTCGCGGTTTGGCAGCGGCTGTTCGTGCGCCGCATCCCGAAAGGACCGCAGCCGCCTGTGGTCGATAGGGCGTGGGACCGGATGATAGAGCGCTCGCGAACAGGCTTGACCACACGGACGAATAGGGTAGGGTAAACATTAGGTGGCGCTTCTGCGCCCGAAGTGATTTGCGCCCAGCGCATCGCCCCAAGCCCGCCCAGCACAATATCACACCACGCCTCAAGGCCTTAGCACCATGGGCTGAGAGCGGGCTAACCCACGTCGAAAGTAGACGGACTTAGACAATGGCCGCAGGACGAAAAACCGGCGGACGCGTGAAGGGCACGCCGAACAAGGCGACGGCCGACATCAAGGCGCTGGCGATGCAGCACGCCGAAGCTGCCATGGTTGAGCTAGCCAGGCTGGCCACCGCTGCCGAAAGCGAAGCAGCTCGCGTCGCGGCCATCAAGGAACTGTTCGACCGCGGCTTCGGCAAGGCCAAGCAATCCCTGGACGTGGCCGCCGATGTCCAAGCGACAGTGAGGCGCATTGAGCGAAGCATCGTCGATCCTGCGCATCCCAACGGCGAGGGTGTTCCGCCCGCTTCTTGAGCCGGCGCGCTACAAGGGCGCGAAAGGCGGTCGCGGGTCGGGGAAGTCGCATTTCTTCGCCGGCCTCATGGTTGAGGATCACCTCGCCGAGCGCGGAATGCTCAGCGTGTGCGTTCGCGAGGTTCAGAAGTCTCTCGCCCAAAGCTCGAAACGCCTGCTTGAGAGCAAGCTGTCGGACTTCGGGCTGGGCGAGAGCGACGGATTCAAGGTCTTCAACGACTGCATCGAGACGCCGGGTGACGGCCTGATCGCCTTCCAGGGGATGCAGGATCACACCGCGGAAAGCATCAAGTCGCTGGAGGGCTTCAAGCGGGCGTGGGTTGAAGAGGCGCAGGGGCTTAGCCAACGCAGCCTGACCTTGCTTCGCCCGACGATCCGCGCGCCGGGTTCTGAGCTGTGGTTCTCGTGGAACCGCAGGCGCAAGACCGATCCGGTTGACGTTCTGCTGACGCAGGGAGCGCCGCCGACTGGCGCAGCCGTGGTCACGGCCAACTGGCGAGACAACCCGTGGTTTCCCAGCGAGCTGGAGCAAGAACGCTTGGATGACCAGCGTGACCGCCCAGAGCAATACGACCACATCTGGGAAGGCGATTACGAGAAGGTGACGGAAGGCGCGTATTACGCCTCGCACCTGACGTTGGCCAAGACGCAAGGGCGCATCGGGTACGTTCCGCGCGATCCGAACATGGCCGTTCGTACGTTCTGGGACTTGGGCCGCCGGGACTTCACGGCGATCTGGGTTGCTCAATTCATCGGCCAGAAGATTAGCGTCATCGACTACGTTGAGGGCGCCGGCCAATCGCCGGGCTACTATTTCGAGGAACTGCGCCAGCGCGGCTATCGCGGCTGCATGGTCTACTTGCCGCACGACGGTTCTAGGGTCGGCCCGGAGAACGCCAGCGGCCGCAGCTACGAGGACCAGGCGCGCGACGCGGGCTTTGACGTCCAGGTGGTGCTCAACCAGGGCGCTGGCGCTGCGATGTTGCGGATCGACGCTGCGCGCCGGCTTTTCCCTCGCATCTGGTTTGATGAGGCCAAGACCGAAGCGGGCCGCGACGCCTTGGGCGCCTATCACGAGCGCAAGGACGAAAAGCGCTCGGTCGGCTTGGGTCCTGAACATGACTGGTCATCGCACGCAGCCGATGCCTTCGGCCTGATGGGCATCGCTTACGAAGAGCCGCGCGTGAAGTCGGCAGAGCGCCGGAATGTCGCAGCTGGCGGATGGATGGGGAGGTAAATGGCGAAGACCGACCCCAAGATCCCCGCCGGCTACGACTCGGTTAAGGAGTTCCTTCAGGAAGCCCGCGAGCGCTTTCAGCAGGACATCGACTTCGACCGCGAGAACCGCGACGAAGCGCAGCAGGACCTCAAGTTCCTGGCCGGCGAGCAGTGGGAGAGGTCGGACGTTGACGCCCGCAAGGGCCGTCCCTGTCTGATGATCAACCAACTGCCGCAGTTCGTGGCGCAGGTGGTCGGCGACATCCGCATCAACCAGCCGTCGATCAAGGCGAGGCCGGCCGAAGACGCCGATAAGGACCTGGCCGAAGTCCGCGAGGGGCTGATCCGGGCCATCGAGCACGACAGCAAGGCGCAGCAGGTCTATGCGACCGCTGGAACCTCTCAGGTCGGTTGCGGCATCGGCAACTTCCAGGTGGTGTTGCAGTACGCAGCGGACGACGTCTTCGACCGCGACATCCGCATCAAGTCGATCCCCGACCCGTTCGCCGTGGTCTGGGACTGCGCGATGACCGACCCCTCGGGGGCCGACGCAGGCCACGTGTTCGTCATCGAGGATATGGCGCGCAAGGTGTTTGAGGCGCGCTATCCCGACAAGGCCCCGGAAGCCTTGGGCGAGGAGTTCACCAGCCAACTCGCTAAAACCGGCTGGGCGACGCGCGATGTCGTCCGCGTGGCGGCCTATTGGGTGATGAAGGACAAGCCCGCCGAAATCGCGATGCTGCAAACCGGCGAGATCAAGGAGCTGACGCCGAACAATCGTGACACGCTGATGCCGATGATCCAGCGCAATGGATCAGGCGCCCTCATGCTGCGCAAGACCTCCAAAAAGGTCGCCTGCATGTACCTGATCACTGGTCATGACATCCTGGAAGATCCGGTGGAATACCCGATCGACCGTGTTCCGGTGTTCCGTGTGCCGGGCTGGGAGATCAACACCGGCGAGAAGACCGTTCGTTGGGGCCTGGTGCGGTTTGCGCGGGACGCCCAGCGGCTGAAGAACTACTGGCGTTCGGTCATGGCCGAAAAGCTGGCGCTCGCGCCGCGGCAGCAATGGCTCGTGCATGAGCAGCAGCAGGGCGACGCCGACGATTTCCGCGATGCGGCGAAGTCCGGCGATACGGTGCTAACCTGGAGCGGCACAGTTCCGCCGCAGCGGCTCGAACCGCCGCCGATCGAAGCGGCGCTGATGCAGGAGGCCGCGCTTAACGCCCAGGACATGAAGGATGTCACCGGGCTGCACGACGCCAGCCTCGGCATCAAGTCCAACGAGACATCTGGTAAGGCGATCCTCGCACGCCAGCGCGAGGGCGACGTCGCCACCTACATCTACCACGACAACCTGGTCATGGCGATTACCGAGTGCGGCAAGGTGGTTAACCAGCTGATCCCGGTCACCTTCGACACCATCCGCACGGTGCGGGTTCTGGGTCAGGACGAGCAACAGCGCCTCCAGCGCATCAACGACCCGAACGACCCGCAAAGCATCGACCTGGCCAAGGGCAAGTACGATATCGTTGTGGATACCGGCCCGAGCTATTCGACCAAGCGCGTCGAGGCGGCCGAGAGCATGATGCAGTTCGTGCAAGCCGTGCCGATCGCCGCGCAGGCCGCGTCAGACCTGATCGCCCGGGCGCAGGACTGGCCGATGGCCGACGACATCGCCGATCGGCTGCAGAAGGCGTTGCCGCCGGGGCTGATCCAGCCCGATCCCGCGAAGATGTCGCCGGAGGAGCAGCAAGCCTACCAGCAACAGCAGATGCAGGCGCAGCAGCAGGCGGAAATGGCCGCACAGATGCAGCAGCAGGGCGCGCAACTGAACCTGGCCGAGCTGGAAGCCAAGGTGATGAAGACCCGCGCCGAGGCCCAGCATCGCATGGCCGAAGCTGCTCGGTTGGGTGCGCCGGATGCGGTCGATCCGCAGATGCAGCAGTACGAGTACGGGCTGAAGGAAGCGCAACTGCGGCTCGCCAACGCCCAAGCGGACGAAGCACAGGCCAACGCCGGCATCGCCTATTTCAACCTGGCGCAGCTCACTAACCCGGCTAATGCCGAAGCTGAGGCGCTGAAGGTCCAGGCTGAAGCCAGTCAGGCCGCGGCGCATGCCGCCCAGGCGCACATCAAGACCGCGTCCGATGTGCATGACCTGCAGCAAAAGCCGATGGAGGCCGCGCACTCGGCGGCCGACCTGAAGAACAAGCTCAACCCGCCGGAGCCGGCATCATCGGAGGCCGACTGATGGCGAGGAATGTCCTCTATCAGCAGCCGACCGGCGCCCCGAACGCATTGAGCGGCCAACCTTATGCGCCGAGCGCCTCGGCGCAGGTGTTGGGCGAGGTCTCGCGCGCCTATCCGGGCCTCGCGAAATACACGCCGAACACGACGGTGCAATGGGGGCAGCCTAGCGGTCCGCAGGACGACCGACAGCTTGAGTATTATCCACCGTGGGAGAGCGACAACCCCAACGCTGGGCGCAACACAGTCGAATTGTACAATCGAAACCTGACGGGACAAGACCTTACAGACTCGGTGGCACTCGACATGTTGCATTACGCGGGGGCTACCGACCCCCGCACGGGCCAGCCGGTCGATCCAAAGTATTACGCGCTTAAGAAGGCGATTGTCGATCAACTCGACAAACGCAAAGCGGCGTGGGATGTCGCCGACTACAAGGATAATGCCAAGTATGGCCCGATGCCAACTTGGCAAGATTATCTGATGAACAACCGCGCCGACGCTTACATCCGCGCGATGGTGTCGCCGCGCATGAACCCTGAATGGAACAACCCGGCGCTGTTTACGCCGGAAATGCAGCAGATCGGCAGCCAGATCCGCGCCTACCTGCAAAGCCGCTAAGCGGCAGTTTTCCGCGCAGGGGTGTCGCTCCGCCCCCGATCTCCGCGCCCAGGAGCCTTCGCGAAAGCGCTCATGACTGACGAGACCCAAGGCGCGGCTGATGCCGTGGCCGATGACACTTCCGCTGCCCTGGACACCAGCGCAGAGGATCAGACCCTTGCTCAGGGTGACGAGCACTCCGGCGACGATGCAGCCGCCGAGAACGGCGAAGGCGAGGCGAAATCCGCCAAGCCTAGGAAGTCGTTCCAAGAACGCATCGATGAGAAGACCCGCGAAACCCACGAGGAACGCCGACTGCGTGAAGACGCGGAAAAGCGCGCCGAGTATTGGGAGCAGGTTGCTCGGAACAGCAGTCCGCAGCCGAAGGCCCATGAGCCGGAAAGCGATGGACGTCCCGACCCCTCGACGTTCGCCGAGGGCGTCTATGATCCGGCCTATATCGACGCACTGACCGACTGGAAAGCCGATCAGGCCGTTGAAAAGCGGTTCACCCAACGTGAGGCGCAGGCCCGGACGCAGACTGCCCTTCAGGCGTTCACTCAGCGGGTTACTGAACAGTTCCCGGACGGCGAACCCGCCGGCCTGGAGCAAATCCGTCGTCTACCGACGCTCTCGCCGGTGATTCAGGAGGTCATGCTGGAGTCCGACATCGGACCAAAGCTGGCCAACCATCTCGGCGCCAATCCCCGTGAACTCGCTCGCATCTCGGCTCTGCCGCCCATCCAGCAAGCGCGCGAACTCACCAAACTCGAAATGAAGCTGGCGACCCCGCCGGCGCCCACCCCAAAAACCGCCACCGACGCCCCGGCTCCGACGCCGCAGGTTCGAGGTTCCGGCGGCCGCTTCACCGTGGCCCCCGACACCAACGACTTCGCCGCGTTCGAGAAGCAATACGGCTGAGGCGGCCCTTCATCTGAAAGGACCGGCCCAAGATGGCCAACGCAATGCTCTCCCCGAAGGTGTACGCCAACACCTTCCTCAAGATGATGAAGAACTCCGTCGTTCTTCCCAAGCTCGTGTCCTCGGAATACAAGGACATCGTCGTCAAGCCGATCTCCAACACCGGCCAGGCGAACGGCACGACCGTTTACATCAAGCGCGTCCCGCAGTTCACCGTCCGTGACGGCGCCGTGGCCAGCGTGCAAGACGTGGTCGAAGGCGAAATCGCCGTGACCATCGACAAGCAGAAGGGCGTGGACGTCGAGTTCACCTCCATGGAAGAGACCCTTACGGTCGATTCCCTGCTGAAGTCGAAGATCATGCAGGCGAAGGCTTCGGCCCTGGCCAACCAGATCGACCAGGATCTCCACGCCGAGACCAAGAAGTTCTATTCCTGGGTCGGTACGCCGGGCCAGGACATCAACTCCTATGCGGACATGACCAAGGGTCCGCAGCGCCTGGACGAAATGGCCGTGGAGCAGGACGGCCGCATTGGCTTGCTGCATCCCTCGGATGCATGGGCCATGCTGGGCTCTCTGTCGGGTCTGACCGCCCAGACCAAGGAAGCCACCGACGCCCTGACCCGCGCCAAGCTGCCCTTGCTCGGCAACATCGACTGGTATTCGACCCAGAACGCCGGCACGGTCACGACCGGCACGCGTGACGGCAACGCTCTGATCGACGGCGCCAGCCAGAACGTCACCTATGCCTCGGTGGCGTCCGGCAACTGGACGCAAACCCTGACCATCGACAACGTCGGCAACGCCAAGACCGTGACGGCCGGCGAGGTGTTCACCATCGCTGACGTCTATGCCTGCAACCCGCTCACCAAGGCGCGCCTGCCCTACCTGCAGCAGTTCACGGTGATCACGGGCGGGACCTCGGTCGCCACCGCGACGGGCGACAACCAGGACCTGTCGCTCACCATCAGCCCGCCGATCATCTCCTCGGGCGCCTATCAGACCGTGGTCTGCGCCGGCACGTCCTCGACGGCGCCGGACGACAACGCCGCGATCCAGTGGATGATGTCGGACACCGAAACCGACACCGACGCCACGACCTACAAGTACGGCACGATCTTCCGTCCCGAAGCGCTCGCGCTCGTGTCGGCCAAGCTGATCATGCCGTACTCCGGCGAGGCGGATTACGCCACCGACCCGGACACCGGCCTGACCGTCCGCTACTGGCGCACGTCGGACGGCACCAACGACACGCACTTGCACCGCTTCGACGTGGTGTACGGCGTGAAGATGGTCGATCCGCGCCGCGGCACCCGCATCAGCGGCACCGCCTGATCCTCCCCGTAAGGCGTGCCTCACTGAGCGGGGCTTCGGCCCCGCTCTTTCCCTCTCGTCATTTCAACCAGGGAAGCCCCCATGGCCAAGCAACTTTCCAACGGTACGGGCATCAAGCTCGGCCAATCCGCCTCCGACACGCTCGGGTTCTACGGCATCACGCCGATCGCCCAGCCCTCGGGAACCTCGCAATCGGCGGTCGCTACCACGGCGATTACCACGCTTGCGACCACCCCCACCGCCACCGACATCGCGGTCGCGGTCAACTCGCTCATCTCGCGCCAATCGGCGGTCGTGACGCTGATCAACCAGCTCCGCTCGGATCTGGTCTCGCTGAACCTGCTCAAGGGCTCTGCGTGAGCGAACTGCTGATTGGCTGCGGCGCCAGCCGCGCCAAGAAGCTGGTTTGGAAGGGGCGGACGGAATGGTCCGCCCTGACCACGCTCGACATGAACCCGTCCGCAAAGCCGGACGTGGTCTTTGATCTCAACGACACGACGCTTCCGTTCCCGGACGACAGCTTCGATGAGATCCACGCCTATGACGTGCTGGAGCATGTCGGCCGGCAAGGCGACTGGCGGTTCTTCTTCGCCCAATTCGAGGACTTCTGGCGCGTCCTGAAGCCCGAGGGGGTGCTGTTGGGGATCTCCCCGCATCCGTCGAGCCCGTGGGCCTGGGGCGATCCGGGGCATACCCGCGTGATCGCGCCGGAAAGCTTCATCTTCCTGAGCCAGGCCAATTATGGCCGCCCGCCGATGACCGATTACCGGCCCTGGTATCGCGGCGACTTCGATCTCGTCCATTCTGAAACCTACGACAACCTTCAGCACGGCTTCGTGCTCCAGGCGGTCAAGCCCGCGAGGCTTAATGTCTGAGCGCCCACAAAAGCACGTCTGGATCGCCATTCCGGCCTATACCGGACAGGTCCACCTCGGCACCATGCGCTCGATCATCGCCGATATGCTGGCGCTCGCCGACCGCGGCGACAAGGTGACGATCTTCGACGAAAGCGGCAACGCCATGATTGGCGACTGCCGCGCGCTGATCGTTACGCAGTTCCTGGCCAGCGACGCAACGGACCTGGTGTTCGTGGATTCCGACGTCTGTTGGGAGGCCGGAGCCCTGACCCGGCTTGTGGATGCTCCGGTGGAGTTCGTTGCCGGCATCTATCCCCAACGACGTGATCCCATCAACTATTGCGTCCAATATCTCACCGATCGAACCGAGCTGTGGGCTGACCCGGAGACGGGCTTGCTGGAGGTCGCAGGCGTTCCGGCGGGCTTCATGCGGCTTTCGCGCGCCATGCTGGAGCGGATGGTCGAGCACTATCCGGACACCGCCTTTTATTGCGAGCAGGCGCCGGAGAAGATTTCGCACGCGCTGTTCGACCCCTACCGCATCGGCAAGCTGAAGTTCGGCGAGGACTACTCGTTCTGCAAACGCTGGCGCGACATCGGCGGCAAAGTGTGGATCGACCCTGAACTGAAGCTGGGCCACGTCGGCTTCAAGACCTTTCTCGGCTGCATCGGCGACTGGCTGAAGGAGCGAACTGAATGACCACGGTTCGTCAGATCCTCACCCGCGCCGGCCGCTTTCCGGGGCTGTCGTCGGAGGGGCAGATCGCGCTCACCGCCTATGATGGCCAAGTGGGCGTCGATATCCTCAACGCCATGCTGCGTGAGTTCCGCGGCCAGGAGATCGGCCCGCAACTCAAGCGCCAGTGGAGCGCCAGCGCGGGCGATACGGCGATCTCTGGCGGCCTCTACAGCGTCAGCATCACGACGCCCTGTCGCCCGAAGAATGGTGACCGCATCGGGGTTATCGGCGCGCGCACGGTGACGGCCAACACCGGAGACACCATCGAGGGGGCCTCCAGCGTCACCACGACGGCCACGACGACGTGGTTCTATCGCGAAGACCTCGGCGACTGGAAAAAGGAACAGGATCTCACGCTGGACAGCGCCCAGCCGCTTTCGACGGATGCTGATGAGGCGCTGATAATGTGTCTCGTGGCGCGCTGGACGGCGGAATACTCCGGCGGGGAGATGTCGCCCAACGTCGTTGGCATCGGGCAGAAGGGCCGCGCGCGCATCCGCCAGCTCTACGGCTACCGGCCGCTCGTCTGCGTGGACACTTCGCTCATGCGCGGACTGGCCCAACGGCGCAACTGGCCGTCCGCCCTCTGATGCCCGTCCAGCGGCGCATCTCGGTCGGCATCGTCGGCCCGTCGTCTCACACCATCCAGGACCACCAGAGCGCCAGAACGCTCAACATGTACCCGGAGGCGGCTGATCCAGACGCGAAAGCCGTCGTGGCCTTGCATTCGTGCCCTGGGCTGGATCTTTACGCCGACGTCTCCGACTATGTGACCGGAGCCCAGATCCGCGGGATGCACCGGATGGGCGAACGGCTGTTCATCCAGGCCGGGAACACGCTTACCGAGGTTCGGGGACAGCTCGACTTCCACCAATACGCCACGTTGAGCAGCTACGCCGGCCGAGTCGGGATGAGCGACAACGCCGGAAAGGTGATCGTCGGCGACGGGTCGGGGTTCTACGCGCTCGATCCTGATGTCCCATTCACCACGACGCAAGTCCTGTCGAGCGGGGACGTCATCTATGGGACGTTCTCGGGTTTCATAGACGGGCGCACGATCTATGTCGAGCGCGACACCGGGCGGTTCTACTATTCGGCGCTGAACGATCCCACGACGGTGGATGGGCTGAACTTCGCCACCGCGGAAGGCGATCCGGACGCGACAGTCGCCATGGTGATCGCCAACCGTGAGATCATCTTCCTCGGCGCGCATTCGATCGAGTATTGGGCTCCGACCGGGGACGCGGACAACCCGTTCGCGCGGGTCTCGGGCGGCTTTACGGCCCATGGGTGTGCGGCGCGCTGGTCGGCCTGCCTGTTCCAGAACTCGGCGGTGTTCGTGGGTCAGGACGACGACGGCCACGGCTTCGTCTGGCAGGCGGGGGCAGGGGGTAGCGCCCCGGTGCGGATCTCCACCCATGCGGTGGACCACGACCTCACCGCGGCGCTGAAGAACTACGACCACGAGCTGATCACAGCCTACACCTACACCGAACGCGGCCACAGCTTCTATGTGCTGAACCTGCCGAACGGGAAGACGTGGGCTTATGACGCGATTACCTCGCTCTGGCATGAGCGGGCGCACCTGAACCGGGAAACCGGCCTCTACGAGCGCAGCCGGGTCGATCACCACGCCTTCTGGAAGGGCGTGCATTACGTCGGCACCTACGACGACGCGGCGATCTACGTCCAATCAAGGGCGATCTACGCCAACGGCGACGATCCGCTCGTCCGGCTGAGAGAGACGCCGCACATCCACGCTCAAGGCCGCCCGATGCGGTTCAACAGCCTCCTGGTGGATATGGAGGTTGGCGTCGGCCTGGACGGAACCGGGCAGGGGACCGACCCGCAACTGATGCTGCAATACTCCGACGACGGCGGCCATACGTGGTCCAATGAGATCACCCGCTCAATCGGCAGGATCGGGGCGACACGAACTCAGGTGAAGTTCGGGCCGCTGGGGCGGTCCTATGACCGGGTGTTTCGGTTTTCGGTGAGCGATCCAGTCAGCGTCACCTTCGTGAATGCGTGGGCTGACGTGGAGATCGGGGCGTGAGCGGCTACTTCGCCCCCATCCGCCGTTGGATCCTGAAGCTCGACCCGACCGGCGGGAAAGCGGTCGCCGACGCACTGGAGAACTGGATCAAGCCGGGCTCGGTGGCGCTTTCCGACCTCGCGAACATCAGCACCGACCGGGTTCTAGGCCGCGATACGGCGGGAACAGGGGTTGTCGAGGAGCTGACGGTCTCCGGCGGCCTGGAGTTTACCGGAGCGGGCGGGGTTCAGCGCTCGGCGCTGACCGGCGATGTCACCGCTTCGGCAGGCTCCAACGCCACCACCATCGCCAACGACGCTGTAACCTTCGCCAAGATGCAGAACCTGTCCACCGACAGGCTGATGGGGCGGGACACAGCAGGGACCGGAGACCCGGAGCAACTGACCGTCTCGGGTGGCCTGGAGTTCACCGGGTCGGGTGGCATCCAGACCTCGGCGCTGACCGGCGACGCCACGAAGGCGGCTGGCGGAACGGCTCTGACCCTCGCCACGGTCAATTCCAACGTCGGCAGCTTCGGCGACGGAACCACGGTCGCGAGCTTCACGGCCAACGCCAAAGGGCTGATTACTGCGGCCTCGAACGTCCCGATCGTCTCGGCCCCGAAGTGGACCACGGCGCGCACGCTGAGTTGGACCGGCGACGCGACGGGCTCGATGAGCGTGGATGGCTCGGCGAACGCGTCTGCGGCTCTGACCCTGGCCAACTCCGGGGTGTCGGCGGCGACCTACGGCGACGCCACGCACGTCGCACAGATCGTGGTGGACGCCAAGGGGCGCATCACCTCGGCGTCTTCGGTGGCGATTACGGCGAGCGTCACCACGACCGGCTCTCCGGCATCTGGCAACCTGACCAAGTTCTCCGGCGTGTCTTCGATCACCTCAGGCGACCTGTCGGGCGACGTCACTACGTCCGGCACGCTGGCGACCACCATCGCCAACGATGCGGTCACGTACGCCAAGATGCAGAACGCGTCCGCTAACACGGTTATCGCGCGCGCGGCGTCTTCGTCTGGCGACCTCGGCGAGGTCAGCCTTTCAGCGTCCCACCTCGTTGGGCGCGGCTCAACCGGCGACATAGCCGCGATCTCGCTCGGCTCCAACCTCAGCATGTCGGGGACCACGCTCAGCGCTTCGGGCGTGGTCTCGGGCTCCGGCGGGCTCATCGGCGTTCAGGTCATTACGGCGACGGGGTCCGGAACCTACACGCCGACGACTGGAACAACCACGGTCATCATCGAGCTTCAGGGTGCTGGCGCGGGTGGCGGGGGCGTACAGAGCGCGGGTGGCAGCAACGTGGCCATTGCGGTTGGCGGCAGCGGCGGCGCGTGGCTGATGAAACGGCTGACTGCCGACTTCAGCGGCGCGAGCTACAGCGTGGGCGCGAAGGGAGCCGGCGGCTCAGCCGGCAACAACGCCGGCAGCAACGGCGGGGCGACCTCCTTCACCACTACGGCGCCGTCTTCTGTCACCTACACCGCTGGCGGCGGCGGCGGCGGTGCGCAACTCGGGCCAGCATCGCCTGCGCTGCCTACCGGCGGGAGCAGCGGCGGCGGCACTGTCAGCGGCGGCACGCCCGACATCGGCATCACTGGCGGCGACGCCAAAATGGGCATTATGACCGCGACCAGCCGTGGAACCACTTCTGGGGGCGGCGCGAGTCGTTATTCCGCTGGCGCAGGACAAGTTTTTGCCGATGGGGCGAACGTCAGCCAAGCGGGCCTTTCCGCCGCCGGCAAGGGCGGCGGTGGCGGTGGCGCGATGAGCGGCGCGAGTGGCGCAGCCAAGGCCGGGGGCGACGGCTCGGACGGACTAATCATCATCTGGGAGTTCAGCTAAGGGGACAGGAACAGCCGGCGTTGCCATCCTAACCGTCAAGGGCCTCCGCAGTGACCGAATAGCCGAGGCAGTCATCGAACGAGCCGAGGCGCAGCCAAAGCGAAAGGTGGGCTATGCCGAGGAGCGCCACCACTAAAGGCGAACTGAGCGCGAAAAGCACCTTCTGGCCCGGCGATCCGAACGCCCAGCGATAGAAAACGCTGATGCTCTTGTAGGCGGCCACGGTGATATCGGAGCCGCGGGGCTGGACGCGGATGTTGCGGAAGCCGGCCTCCGTCAGGAGGCGCTCAAGCGCGGCGGGGGTGAAGCGGAAGAAATCGTGCGGGATGTAGTGATAGCGGGCCTGGAACGGCACCGAGAACAGCATCTCGCCGCCAGGCTTCAGCACTCGGCAACACTCGGCCAGAAACGCGCGCGTGTCGTAGACGTGCTCTAAGACCTCGGTGTGGAACACATTGGCGAAGCTCGCGGCGGGAAAGGGGAGGCTGCCGCCGTCGAACCGAACGGTGTCGGACGCAGCGCCATCGAACGCCTCATCAACGTCGAGCCCGACGTAGCGACACTCGGCAGGGACAAACTCACGATAGGGTTGGTCGCCGCATCCGATCTCTAGGAGGCAATCGCGGCGGGAACGGAGCCATGGGGCCACGCCGCGACTGACGGTGAACACCTGAAGGTCAGCGTAAATCCGCGCGGCCGTCTTCAGGCGCTGCAACACGCCTCCGCGCCACGAGAGCCGATTGCGGCGTGGGCGAAAGGCTTCCTGACGGACGGATGGCGCGCTCATCGGACGAGCGGGCCCCTGAATGCATCGCTCGCAGCCAAGATGACACCTGCAAGAGACGCGAGCAGCACTATCGCGCACATGGCCAATAACGATCGGATCGCCCAATTCATCCTAAGCCTCCCGTCCAATATGCCAGCAAGACACAGAACGGCCACGCTTACAACTTGAGGTGACGGCGGTCGGCCCGAGTCTGGGACTAGCGCGGCTTTAATTGCTCGGGCATTCTTCGCCCCGAAGGGGCTCGGGCATGGTTTCGCAGACGCTGACGGCGCCACGTGAGGGCGCAAGGGTGGACTGGCGCGCAATGTGCTTCGCCTCCCTGTCGGCGTTGCAGCTATGGTTGATCTTCACGCATTCGCCCTGGTGGGACGAGGTGCAGGCCCGGCTGATCGCTCAACAGTCGCTGCCCGAGATGTTCCGCTCGCTGCACTACGAGGGCCATCCGGCGCTCTGGTATCTGATACTCCACGCCCTGTCGGCCGTGATTCCAGCCAAGATGGTGCTCCCGCTCGCTCAAGCGCCGATCGCGCTGGGCGTCTTGGCTCTGATCTGGTTCCGAGCGCCGTTCTCTTGGCCCGTCAAGCTGCTGGTCTGTCTGGGTTACTTCATCGTCTTCGAGTATGGCGTGATTGCCCGAAGCTACGGGCTTGGCGTGCTTCTATTCTTCGGCTTCGTGGCGCTGCGGCGGTCGCCGTGGGCATGGCTCCTGCTGGCCCTGCTCGTCAACGTCTCGCTGCACACGGCGCTGTTGGCCGGCGTCTGCGTTCTGTGGTTGATTTCCGAGGGGCGATGGTCGTGGCGGGGCGCGGCGCTATTCTTTGCGGCTGGTATGCTGTTTCTACTTACAGTCTGGCCGGCGGCCGATGTGATCCCCGCCCAGCCGATGCAGCCGAGTCCGTTGGTCAATCTGTTCATCGGCAGCGCCCGCGCCGCCTCGCTGCTTATGCCGGTCAACCCGCTCGACTATCCAGTCCGATGGCAATGGGAGCCTGAGGCGCAGGCGGCGATCTTGATCGGGTTTCTACCGCCGATTGTCGGCGTGCTCGCCCTGCGGCGACGTTGGCGGGACGCGGGGCTGCTCGTGCTGTTCGCTGCGATGCTCTACCTCTTGCCGCTGGTCGTCTACGTCACCTGGCCGCGGCATTGGGGCTTTCTGGCGGTGTTATTCGTCGGGCTGCTCTGGGGGCAGGCCGAGGATGAGATCAAGCCGAACTTGGTTGCCTGCGGCTGGCTCGGTCTGATGGCGGTCGGCGGGGTCGCTATGATCCTCTCGGCGCTGACTCAGCCTTTCTCGCTGGCGCCGGACGTCGGGCGCTGGATCACGGCGCGCAGTCTTGAAGGCAAGCCATGGGCCGCGTTTACCCCGTTGAGCGGGGTCGATCTGACCGGCGAACTTGGCATTCCGACCTACAACCCGGTCGCGCGGTGCTGGCAGACGTTCCATGTCTGGAATTACCGGGTGAAACCGAAGTGGGGCAACTTCGACATGGCTCGTTGGCTCAATAACTACGCCAACGACACCGGGGGCGGCTATGTGATGAGTGACCGCATCCTCTGGACGATGGGCAACGCCCAGCCGCTAGCGCGGTTCTATTCCCCGCTCATGGGGCAACGCGCGTATATCTACTACGTCCGGCCACTGAAGCCGGCGCCGCAGATCGTTCCGAACTGCCGCTAAGCGGCAGCCACCAGAACGGCCCCGCTTACAACTTGAGGTGACATGATCCGCCAGGCGACCGCGGCCGATCTCCCGCGCCTGGTGGCGCTGGGGGCGGCGTTTCATCGCCAGGACCGCTGGAGTGGGACGCTGACGTTCGACGCGGCGAGCTTCCGGGTGACCTGCGAACGGATGCTGGAGGTCGGCGCGATCTTCCTCTCCGACGGCGGCCTGATCGGGCTCGTCGTCAACCCGTCGATCTACAACCACGCCACGTCGGTCGCCTCGGAGCTGTTCTTCTGGGCGCCGGACGGGCGAGGCGATGAACTGCGCAAAGCCGCCGAGCAATGGGCTTCCGAACGCGCCTCTGTGCTGGTGATGGGCTGTCATGAGCCCGGTCCCGTCGAGCGCATCTCAAACTGGTATCGCCGCAAGGGTTACGCCCCGATCGGCCGACAATTCGCAAAGGTGATCTGATGGGCGGGATCGTTGACGCCGTGGGCGGCTTGCTGGGAGCCAATTCGCAGGCCCATAACGCCCAGAAATCGGTCTCCGACTTCCAGAACGCGGTCCAATGGTCGAATGCGGCCTCAAAGGATGCGTTCAACAACGAAGTCAATACCTTCCAGCCGATCTACAACACCGGCGTCAATGCGCTGAACAGCGCCAGCGCCATGTTGCAGCCGGGCTACAACTTCTCCACCTCCGACCCATCTTATCAATGGCGGCTCGGTCAGGGGCTGAACGCTGTGCAAAGCTCGGCGGCGGCTAACGGGCTGCTGGGCTCCGGCGGCACGATGAAAGCGCTCAACAACTACGCCCAGGGCGCGGCCAGCCAGGAGTTCCAGAACCAATTCAACCGCCAGAACGCGCTCGCCGGCTACGCGCAGCCGGCGGCGAACGGCATCGTCACGGCCAACCAGAACTATGCCAACAACCAGCAGAACGCTTTCTTCCGGGGCGCGGAAGGAATGGCCGGAGGCCGTACGGCGCAGGGGCAGGCTACCGGGGCCGAGTTCAGCTCAGGGGCGAACCTGATCTCCGCAGTCGGCAAGTTTTTCGGGTTCTGAGCCATGTATCAAGACACCTACGACGAAACCCGCAACGCCTTCATCAATCGCCAGCAGGCCATCGCCGACAACGCATGGACCCAGCGGTCACGCAATGCAAATGTGCAGGCCGGCAATATGCTGGCCAATGGCAACGCCACGGGCGCTCAGAACGCGCTTTTCAACGCTGGCGACATCGCGGGCGGTCAGCAGGTCCAGCAATACAGCGACACCCAGCGCGTGCAGCACGCCCAAGCCGCACAGCGGATCTCGCAAGGCATCCGTGCAGCGGTCAACGCCGGCCACACGCCGGCCGAAGCCTACGACATGGCCACCCAGATCGCGCCGCAACTCGGCGTCGATCCGGCGGACCTCCAGAAGATGCGGCCGGCGTTCGACAAGGACCCGCGAGCGTTCCTCGACATGGTCGATCAGCAGGCAGCAAAAGAACTCAAGATCAACAACGTCGAAGGCGTTGGCATCGTCGCGACCAATCCGGTGACCGGCAAATCCACGCTGTCTTACGGCGCGCCCGCCAAGCCGATCGCGCTTGATCCCGACAAGAACTACATCGTGCCCGACAACGGATCTACGGCGGGACCGGCCGCGCAGCCTGGATCCGCGCAGCCGATTCCGACCGCGCGGCCCGACGCTGACGCAGTGTTCAATGCCATCATCCAGCAGGAGAGCAGCGGTCGGCCGGGCGTCACCGGGCCGAAGACCCCCTACGGACAGGCCCAAGGCATCGGGCAGCTTCTCCCGAAGACCGCACAGGCCATGGCGCAGAAGCTCGGTGTCGTGTGGCGCCCCGACCTGATGACCGGCACCTCCCCGGAGGCTCAACAGTACCAGACGCAGCTCTCCCGCGCTTATTTCGATCAGGCGTGGCAGGCGAGCGGCGGTGATCCGGCGCAGGCTGCGAAATACTACTACGGCGGCCCCGATCAGAAGATTTGGGGGCCGAAGACGCAGGCCTATTCGCAAGCGATCGTCGGCCGGCTGGGGAGCGGCGGCCTTCAGGGCGGCGCGGGCGGCGACCAGCTTCAGGCCGCCCCCGCCGGTTACCGCTATATCCAGCGCGCCCAGGCCGGGGGCGAAGATAGCGGCCTCTCGCAAGACGCGGTGGATATGAATGCGATGCGCTACGCCATGACGGGGCAGTTGCCTCCGACTGGCATGGGCAAGCAGGCGGCGGCGGACAAGCGCGCCATCATCTCGCGCGCGGCAGAGATCACCAAGCAATACAACATCAAGCCGGAGGATTGGGTCACCGGCATGGCCCAATTCAAGGTGACGCAAGGCTCGCTGGCGCAGATCAGCAAGACCCAGGCGATGGTCACGGCGGCCGAGAACACCGTCGTCGCCAATGCTGACTTGGCGCTCTCGCTGGCCCCAAAGGGCGGTGGCCCGACCGGTTCCCCGGTGTTCAACCGCTGGATTCAGGCTGGCCGTAAGTCGGTAGCCGGCGATCCCGACGTGGCGAAGTTCGACGCAGCGTTGGGCACCGTGGCGGACGAATACGCCAAGGTGATGACCTCCAATACGGGGACGGGCGGCCAAGCCACGACCGACAGCGCGCGGAACGAAGCCTATCACCGGCTGAACAGCGCCATGAACCTGCAACAGCTCCAGGGCGTCATCGGCATCATGAAGCAGGAAATGTCCAACCGGACCGCCTCGCTTCAGGCGCAGCAATCGGCGCTGACCGATCAGCTTCGTCATGGTGTGGTCGGTCAGGGCGCGACACCCGGACAGCAAGGCGCGCCGCAACCGGCGGCTAGAACCGATCAGCCGAAGATCCGCCGCTACAACCCCGCCACCGGCCGTCTGGAGTAGCCATGCCTATTCAGATCCAGGCTCCGGATGGTTCGATCGCCGAGTTTCCGGATGGCACGCCCGACGCCACGATTACGTCGGTCATGGCCAAGACCTACGGGGGTCCAAAAACGCAGCCGTCAGGCGGTCAGAACCTGCAAAGTATGGTCGCGCAGGGCATCGGAGCCGTCTCGCCCACTCAGCGGCGCGCCAACGCTGACGCTCAACGCCGCGCGTCCTCAACGCCGGGGCTCGTGCGTTCACTGAACAACGGCTTCCTGTTCAACGCCGCTGGCAACCTCGACGCGCTTGGCGCAGCGGCCGAGACTGGCATCCACAATGCTTTCGCGCACGCCACCGGCCAGCCGGACAGCGGCTATGGGATGGGTGAGGCGTTCAACGCCGTGCGCGGGGCGGAAGCCAACGCCACGAACGCCTTTGCTCAAGCCCATCCGGTGCGGAACGTCGCGGCCAACATCGCCGGGGCGGTCGCCAACCCGGTCAACAAACTGGCCGCTAGCTATGTTGGGCGGGCAGGGTCGTTGGGAGGCGCTGTCGCGCGTTCAGCGGCGACGGGCGGAGGGATCGGCGCGGCCTATGGGGCCGGTGGTACGCAGCCGGGGCAGAGCGTCACGCAGAACGCTCAGCAGGGCGCGGCTATCGGCGCGGCCACGGGTGCGGCGGCTCCTGTCGTCGCGCGAGCGGCCGGGGCTGTGGTGGGCGGAGCGAGCCGGGCCTTGGGGCGCGGTCAGCCAAATAGCCAGCCCGTGGTGGATGCGCTGCGCCAGGCTAAGACGGCGGCGTATCAGGCCGTGGATGACATGGGGGTAGCTTACTCTCCTGATGCCGCCAAGAGCCTCGCAAGCGGCATCACAGATGAACTGTCGGCGGCGAACATCAGCCCGGCGCGACACCCGAAGGCGTTTTCGATGCTGCAGGACGTCCAATCTCGTCTGAACAGCGGCCAGCCCATCACCCTTACCGACCTAGACCAGCTGCGTCAGGTGGTGAGCCGGGACGTGGCCGGGCTGCGGGGGCCGGACAATGCGGCCGAGCGCTTCATGGGCCGAAAGATCATCTCCAACATCGATGAGTTCGTGGATTCGGCCGGTCCCGAACAGATGATCAATGGCGATGCGCAGGATGCGGCGTCAGCCATCGCCAAGGCCCGGGACCTGAACGCCCGATACCGCAAGGTCAGCACTGTGCAGGATGCGGTGGACAGCGCCAAGCTTCGCGCCGCCTCGACGGGATCCGGTGGCAACGCCAACAACGCCATCCGCCAAAACCTTCGCCGCTTCATCGACCCGACCAGCGGCAAGCGCATCCAGAACCTGACGCCGGACGAGCAGAACGCGTTGCAGACGGCGGTCACCGGCACCCAGACGCAGAACCTGCTTCGTCAGGTCGGCAAGCTTTCGCCGGAGGGCAACGGCTTGATGATGGCGGGCCAACTTGGCGCGGGGCTGGTCTCACATGGGGCATCCGTGCCTGTCGCTATCGCCGGGCTGGTCGCCAAGCACATCGCCGACGCCTCCACACAACAGAATGTCAGCAAGCTCATCACGCTGATGGCGCAGGGCGCTCCCGGCGAAACGACCAATGCCGAACGCCAGTTGGCCCTCATGGCGAGCAAAAATCCGAGCGTAGCAGCGGTTTACCGCGAGGTCATGTCGCGGCTGCGCAGCGCTGCGCCCGCTGTCACGACTATGGAAACAGCCAACGGGCGAATGCCCGCGCCACAAGGTTCACCGGGATCATAAGCCCGGCGAACACCGCCCAGAACGCCAGCTTCGGAATGATCCCCCACTGAGCCCAATCCCGCGGCATCAGTGAAAACGGCTCTTTCTGCATCCCCCACCAGTATCACAAGAACGGAGCGACCGCATGGCCGTTGCGAAGCTCGACCTGCGCGACATTGACTTTGACCTCGATGGGCATCTGGACGCAGGCGGCCTCCTCTACACCTACGAAGCGAACACGATGACGCCGCTGGCCACCTACGCCGACAACACCGGCGGCGTGGCCAACGCCAACCCGATCGTCGCCGACAGCTCCGGCCAGCGGCATATCTGGCTGACCGTGGGCGTCTCCTACAAGTTCGTGTTCAAGACCTCGGCCGGCGTCACCATCTACACCGAGAACGGCGTGAGGGTGGCCGATCCGAGCGGGTCGGGTAGCGGAAGCTCGAACACGGCGTTCGACCTGTCCTATGACTTCCTCGGCGGCCCGCCGACCTCCTCGCAGGAAATCTTCCGCTACGTCTTCGCTCGTGACGTGGACTTCCCGGCCGACTGGACGGGGGCTTACGGCTCTGTCGGGACCAACCCGACATCCTCCTTTGTAGAGACGGTGAAGAAGAACGGTTCGACGGTCGGGACCATCACCACCAACACCTCCGGCGTCTCAACCTTCGCGACTTCCGGCGGAGCGACGGTCAGCTTCGCGGCCGGCGACAAGCTGACCGTGGTCGGCCCTGGCTCGGCTGACGTCTCCGTGGCCAACATTGCGCGGACCTTCGCCGGCACGTTGGGCTGATGGCCACGCGCTATTCGTTCGCCGCAGGGCACATCGCCCACCTAGCGAACCCGACCGCCAATTTCATGACCAGCTTCGGTCCGCAGATGGACCAGTGGGGCCGGTTCTGGCTCTGCGCTGGCGGCAACGGTACGACCGGCTTAAGCGCCTACGCCATCGACCAGACCGGGACCATCGTCCAGAGCTACACGCAGAACACCATCATCAACGCCGCCGGGACCTATGCGCTGGCGAATCAGACCACGGCCAACTGGCCCTCTAATACTGGCCAGGTGCTCTACGACACCGGCTTCTCCACCATCGTCGTGCAGTCTGGCGGCCAGAGCAAGCTGGTGGCGTTCTTCAACAAGTCTAACGCCGCATCGCCGACCGGCTGGTATTTTACCGTCGCGGTGTTCGCCATCGACGCCGCCGGGGCGTTGACCTGCCAGGGCGTGGTGTGGTCACCGTCGTTCGGCCTGACCAGCAACTTCCTGGTGCGTACCAACTGGATCGACCTAGCGGGGAACAAGGACTTCACCCAGGACATCGTAGTGATGTGCGGGATCGGAGCGACCTCGGATTTCCCGCTGCTGCTGAAGTTCCCCTCGATCAACACCATCAATGGGACAGCCTACAGCTTTAGCCAGACGCAGTTCCAATGGGCGGCCGGCGTCGGCACGCCCAACGGCTTGGGGACCGCCACGTCAGCCGAAGGGATCACGGTTGGCGGCCTATTCGGGAGCCTGACGCCCGCGGCGTTCCTGATGCCGAACGCGTCGAGCGGAACCGACGTGCTGATGTATCTCAACAAGCGGTGCATGGACACTAGCTCCATCCCGTTCGTGACGGCGACGGCGGTGACCTATCCCAACGGGGTGATGTGCAAGTTGGCGCTACCCGCAGGCGGCTACAGCGGCGCCACCGGCTCGCCGACCGCGACCCCAAGCGCGACCATGACGCCCGTCGCCACGCCGGCTTGCTTCAGCACCGGGGCGGCGAGCTTCGACGCTTTCACCGATATTCAGAAGAACGTCGATGGCACCAGCGGGGCTGGATACAACGACTATTACGCTTGGGCGCCGGTGCTGGTGAACGAGGGCTCCGGCAGCTTTCTGGTCGGCTGGTATCAGCCGTGGTTTCAGAACAACAACTACACCGGCGCCTGGAGCGTGGTCGAAAAGCTCCGCATCATGCGCTACACCTCGGCGAGCGGGGTGTTCACTGACGTCAGCCTGTTGCAGGGCGCGACGGTTCCGATCAGTTCTATCGGCTCGGCCGCAGGCGGCTCCCCCGACTACATCGACATTTGCGGCTGGCAGGCGTTCGCAGACGGCTCCGACTTGAAGATCTGGCATTGCGACGGGGCCAGCGGCAGCGGCTCGGCGATTAGCGTCACTTGGCTCGGCCACATCGGAACCGCCATCGTCGGCCAGGTCACGGTCCACACCCGCATCGGCGACGCGCGCACCGTTGCGCTCAGCGCCCCCACGAACATCGCCCTCCCATCGATCTCCGGCGTCCCCGACGTCGGCAACACGCTCGCGGGCGACGCTGGAACCTGGACAGGAAACCCATGAGCTTTCAACTGCAATGGACCCGCGACGGGGTGGATATCCCCGGCGCGACCAACAACAGCTATGTCGTGCAGACCGCGGATCGGGGCCATACCCTGGCCTTCCGGGTGGTGGCGATCAATTCCGCCGGCTCCAAGACCGCAACCTCGCCTGGCGTGTCGGTTCCAGCCATAACGCTGAGCGGAGCCCCATCCGCCACCGCTACCGTGGGCGTGGCCTATAGCTTCACACCAACCACATCCGGCGGAACCGCGCCCTACACCTACGCGATCACCGGGGGCAGCCTGCCGGCGGGGCTTTCGCTGAACACGTCCACCGGAGCGATCACCGGCACGCCGACCACGGCGCAGACGCAGACCGGAATCGTGCTCAAGGTTACGGACAATGTCGGCGCGACCGCGAGCTTGGCGGCGTTCACTATCACGGTGGCCAACGCCTCGGGAACGGCGGTCACGCCCTCGACTCTGGCGGCCGCTCTCGCCGCCGCAACACCTGGAACCACGCTGCTGATGGCGCCAGGCGATTACGGCAACCTGACGATCTACAGCGTGAGCAAGGCTGCCCCCGGCGTCACGCTGCAAGGCCAGGCTGGCGTGACCTGCAATTATGTCGTGGTCGGCGGTTGCTCGAATGTCGCGCTAACCCGGATCACAGTGACAGGAGTTAGCGCGGCTGACCAATCCGTCACGATCGGCAGCAGCGACCACATCACCATCGACCGCTTCACGATCGCCGGGAACAATCCCGGCGCCGTCCATCATGGTGTTGGCGTATGGGCGCGAAATTCGTCCTACCTAACCATCACAAACAACACGCTGTCGAACCTGAGCGACGGCATCGACGGACTGGATTGCCAGAACGTCACCATCGCCAACAACCACATCAGCAAGATCAGCGATAATTTTATCTTCTGGGCCGGCGTGACGACGGCGGTGATCGAAAAGAACTATCTGGCGAACCTGGATTTCCTTGACCCTGGCGTTCATCCCGACACGATCCAGATCGCAGGCGGATCGCTCACGGCGCGCAGCTCCAACGTTACCATCCGCTACAACAACTTCGACGCCATGACTGGCGTTGCCCCCCAAGGCATAGGCTTCTGTGAAGACACCGACAACCTGACCATCACCGGCAATTGCGTCTTTGGGGCGATGGACAACGGGACCGCCGTGGCCCGCTGCACCAATGTCACCATCACCGATAACTTTGAGCAGGGATGGACCTATAGCCCGCGGATCTACTGCCGGGGCGGGTCGGACACAGTAAATATGACCGGCAACTCGTGCGCCTCAGCGCCGTTTGCGCTTGTCCAGGCCGGCGAAGCGCCCTGCACCAACGTGGTCTCCACCCCCAATACTCTGATCGCCAATGCCACGGGGCCTGGCGATACGGGCCTGCGGAATACGTGGCTGTCATCACACCCGCTGGTTCCGACCTCGTAAAAACCCCTCCGATCTGAAAGTCACCCGATGGACGCATCCACCAGGAGCGCGCCAGCCGCCACGTCGTGGCCGCAGCAGAACGCCGCCGCCATGAACGCTTTCTACGGAAACCCCGACGCCAACGCCGACGGGATGCCGGATCGCCAGTGGGAAGTGACCAACCTCACCCTGATCAAGCCGCCCTACCGCATGGTGCTGGCTTGGGCGCCCAGCCAGGCTGTCAGCGTCATCCGCTGCCACAAGAAGGTGGCTGAGAGCCTGAGTGAGATCCTCGACGGGATCGGCAAGCACTACGGCTCGCAGAGCGCCATCGAGGCGGCGCGGATGCACCTCTACGGCGGGGCCTACCAGTTCCGCATGATGCGCGGCGCCCACCGGCTCAGCATCCACTCCTGGGGCGCGGCGATCGACCTCGACCCCGAGCGCAACGCCTTCGGCCGCAAGTGGAACGAAGCCGCCGGCATGATGCCGCGGGCGGTCATCGACCTGTTCGCCGAGCAAGGCTGGACCTGGGGCGGCCCCTGGTCGACGCCCGACGCTATGCACTTTCAAGCCGCCAACGTCTGAACGACACCTCAACCAAGGAACCCATCATGTCTGAAGCTCCCGACACTCCCGTTTCGACCCTCGACCCGACCACGCAACGCACGCTCGATCTGGCGCAAGCCGTCCTGCAAACCGCCCAGGCCGCACAGGCGCAAGTCGCCCAGATCCAGGCCGCCAATCCCGCAAAGCCCTGGTACAAGTCCAAGGGCATGGTCGGTTCCCTGGTGGCCAGCTCCGCCGCATCGCTGATGCCGACGGTTCTCGCGGCCAGCCGGGCTGATGCAAAGACCACGGTCATCGCCATGACGAGCCTGGCGCTGGTGAGCGTTCTGGGCTCGATGTTCGGCGCTATCGGCCGAGCCACCGCGTCTCAGCCGGTGAAATAACCTGCCCAAGCTTGGGCGCAATTTCGTCAAAGTAAGGCCGCCAGGGGGCGTGCAGAGTAGCGGGGCTATCTGTGGGCGATGATCTCGACATGGAACGACGCGTGACCACGGTCGAAAACTGGCAGACCAACCACGATAAGGTTTGCGCCACGCGCTGGGGCATCCTGATCCGGCTAATCGGCTGGGGCGGGGCTGTCGCCGTCTCCGCGATCATCGGGATTGCAGGCTGGGGGATGAACCGTCTCTATGACGCCCAGCAGCAGCAGAACGCGGCTATTCAGCAGCTTATGGCGAAGCGCTGATCCGACGCCCGCTAATGCACCTGTAGCCGCTCGGCGATATCGTCCAGCGTATCGAGGTGTCGATCTATGATCTCCTGCCCTTGGGCGCGAAGGATCGGATCGCCAACGACCTTGTTCGCGTCCCTGTGGTTCAGGAGGAAGCGACGGAGGGCGTCGAGGCGAGTGAGGAGGTCTTCGGGCATGGTCGTTATATGGCCTCCCGGGACCTATCACCGTCAACCTGCGCTGGACTGGAGGGTTGACACTAGGTGTCTAAGCTATTGAATATTCACGAGTCGGTTTCGGATGGTTAGACCGCGCAAGCTGTTGAAATCGCTCACTTGAGCTAGTCCCAGCCGGCCTACCAAATTCAGCGGCCGACTGGCATAGCCAGCGGCTTGCGGGAAAACGCGACGGTCCGTAGTGTTGTGCCAGGGGATGCTGCCTGTCGAGGTCGCCTGCTCAGCGTAAAAAGCCAAGGCTTGGAGGGGGCGCTCATGAAGGTGCGCAGCTGGATCGGTCTCGGGATATCGGCGCTCGCGCTCGCGGCGGCTACGGCCGCCGTTGGCCAGAGCAGGCCGCCCCTCTACAAGCGCGCCGACGCGTCGATCCCGGCGCGGGTCAAGGATCTTCTCGGCCGCATGACGCTCGAGGAGAAGGTCGCGCAGCTGCAATCCAACAGCACCATGCCGGCGGTTCCCGGGGTGGCCGTCGGGCCGACGCCGGCGTCCGGGGTGGTTCGCAACGGCCATATCAACGAGGCGGTTGCTCGCCGCGCCCTTGAGCACGGCGTCGGCGCATTCTACATCGTCGCCCTCGGCAAGCTGTCCGCCGCCGACCAGGTCGCGCAGGCGAACCTGATCCAGGATTGGGTGCTCAAGAACACGCGCCTGGGTATTCCCGTCATCTTCCAGGGCGAGGCGCTGCACGGGGCCCTCATCGGCGGCGCCACCTCGTACCCGCAGGCGATCGGGCTCGGCAGCACCTGGGACCCGGCCCTGCTCCGGCGGATGTTCACGGCCGTGGCCCAGGAATCGCGCGCGGCCGGCGTGTCGCAGGTGCTCGCGCCGGTGTTCGACCTCGCCCGTGATCCGCGTTTCGGTCGCGTCGAGGAGATGTATTCCGAGGACCCGTATCTCGCCGGCGAACTCGGCGCCGCCGCGGTCGAGGGGCTCCAGGGGGAGGGGCCTGCGATCGACCAGACGCACGTGATCGCCACGGCCAAGCACTTCGTCCACGGCCAGCCCGAGAACGGCACGAACGTCGGGCCGAACGACGTCTCCGAAAGGACGATGCGCGAGGTCTTCCTGCCGCCGTTCGAGAAGGCGGTGAAGGTCGCGCATGTCGGCGCGATCATGCCGTCCTACAACGAGAACGACGGCGGCGTGCCCAGCCACGCCAACAGCTGGCTCCTGAAGGAGATCCTGCGCAAGGAATGGGGCTTCACCGGGATCACGAACTCCGACTGGTACGCCGTGTCGGAGCTCCACACGAAGCACCACATCGCTGAAAGCGACGCCGACGCGGGCGTACAGGCCTTCAACGCGGGCCTCGACATGGAGACGCCGAACGCCGCCGGCTTCCCGGCGCTCGTCGAGGCGGTGCGAAGCGGCAAGGTGAGCCGGCAGGACCTCGATGCGGCGGTGGCGCGCGTCCTCGCGCTCAAGTTCCGGGCGGGGTTGTTCGAGCATCCGCTCACGGACGCGGCTCAGACCCGTACGCGGGTGGGCGATCCGGCGAACGTCCCGCTGGCGCGCAAGGTCGCCGACGAGGCCATGGTGTTGCTCAAGAACGATGGTCAGCTGCTCCCGCTAGAGGCGGCGAAGATCCGCAACCTGGCGGTGATCGGCCCGAACGCGGACAAGGTCCGTCTCGGCGGCTATTCGGGCGAGCCGCCCTACTTCGTCACCGTGCTCGAAGGCGTGCGCAAGCGGCTCGGCGACAAGGTCGAGGTCAGCTACGCGGAGGGCGTGCGGATCTCCGAGCCAGACCGCGACCCCGCCTCGAACAAGCTCGCGCTGTACGAGGCCCCGTCGGCGGAGAAGGACGCGGCGCTGATCGCCCAGGCGGTGGAGACTGCGCGCAAGGCCGACGTCGTCGTCCTCGTGCTGGGCGGGAACGAGACGATCACCCGAGAGGCCCTCGCTGGCTTTGCCGGCCGCAACCCGACCCTGGGCGACACCGACGACCTCGAGTTGCCGGGACGCCAGAACGAGCTGGTGCGGGAGGTGATGAAGCTCGGCAAGCCGACCGTCGCCGTGGTGCTGGGCGGGCGTCCGTTCGCCATGCTCCAGCTGTCCCGGTCGGTCCCGGCGATCCTGGAGGGCTGGTACCTCGGCCAGGAGACCGGCAACGCGGTGGCCGGCGTTCTGTTCGGCGACGTGAACCCGTCCGGCAAGCTGCCGGTCACCATCGCCCGCAATGCGGGCCAGCTGCCGGTCTTCTACTACCGCAAGCCGGCGGCCCGGCTAGGCTATGTCTTCGACGACAACAGTCCGCTCTATCCGTTCGGCTACGGGCTGAGCTACACCAGCTTCAAATACGGCAAGCCGACGCTGGATCGGTCGTCGATCGGCCGCAATGGCGCGGCCAAGGTCTCCTTCTCGGTCACCAACTCGGGCCAGCGCGCTGGCGACGAGGTCGTGCAGATGTACGTCCACCCGCAGGTGAGCAGCGTCGCCCAGCCTGTGCTCCGGCTCGCCGGCTTCGAGCGCGTCCACCTCCAGCCGGGAGAAACCCGAACCGTCACTTTCCAGGTCGGATCCGAGCAGCTGGCCATCTGGAACCGGCAGATGAAGCACGTGGTGGAGCCTGGGCGCGTCGATGTCCTCGTCGGCCCGAACTCTCAGCAACTCGACAGCGTCACGCTCGAGGTGAAGCAAGCGGACTAAGTGTTCGCCGTGACGAGGCTATCGCCTACCGGTTGTGCCGCGCGCGCGGCGAAGATCTGAGCGCGGCATGGAGCGGATAGCGGCGCGGATCATCAAGTGTGATCGATGCTAATGCTCGCGCTCTTCAAGCCTTCGCTCTGGCACGCGACGCGCACAGATCCGCGATAGCCCGTCTTCAGGATCGCCAGCGCGCGCCCATCGAACGTGCGCGTCTCAGGCCGCTGGAAGCTTCCGCTGGCCTTTGGATTGGCGCTGCCGAAGGCGAGCAGCTTGGCCGGGCCGGTCAGGCTCAGCGCGACCTTGGTCGCAAAGTCAGGGACAACACGGCCGTTGGCGTCGACCACCTCGACCCAGACATAGGACAAGCGATCCCCGGCTCCCGCCAAGCGGGTGCGCTTCTCGGCCGTGAGCCGCAACGCCGCAGGCGCTCCCACGGTCTCCAGCCGCCGACGCCCGATCTCGCGGCCGCCTCGGTAGGCGACCGCCTCGAGCACGCCGGGCGCGTATGGCACTTTCATTTCGATCGGCAGCTTCTGGTCCCGCGTCAGGGCCATGGCTCCCGCGGGGGTTCCGTTCAGTCGAAGCTCAAAACGATCTGCGCGAGCATAGATCCGTACGCTGAGCGGCTGCCCTTCGAAACCATCCCAGTTCCAGCTCTGGCGTTCGTCAGGCCATCCCCACGGGCTGACATGCTCGATCTCTCCCGGAGCGAGGGGACGGTGCACCGCCATCTCGAGCGGGCTGAGGTCCCAGAGCACATCTCGGGCAAGGGACTGCGGCTTCCGACGTCCAGTGAGGTCGAGATCGCCGGTGTTGGAGACGACCCACGGCCAGCTCATCATCAGGGGCATGGCCATCTTCGACTTGGTGCGGTTGAAGCTGCCGATCGCGGACTCGCCGAGGTAGTCCATGGCGGCCCAGACAAAGTCGCCGATCGTGGCCGGGTTGGCGTCGATGAACTGCCAGTTGTCGAACAGCTCCAGCGGATAGCTTTCGGAGCCGTAGACCACCCGCTTCGGGTTCTGAGCGTGGTACGCGGCGTATTGATTGAGCTTGTAGTTGTAACCGACCACGTCGAGGAAGATCGCCGCCGACTGATCGGGAACGCCCGCAAAGCCCTTTCGCGCTGTGTCCTCGTCCGCGATGACCGGACGCCCGACGAAGCCGTTGATGGCGGCGGTCACCGGCCGGGTCGGGTCCAAGCGGCGCACCTCATTCGCGAGCTGCCAGCTCGTCTCCAGGCCTTCCGGCGTCGAGCGGTGCGGCACCTCGTTACCGATGCTCCACATGATCACCGAGGGGTGATTGCGCGCGCTCAGCACCATGGCGGTGACGTCCGCCTTCCAGTGCTCTGGGAAGTGCTTGGAGTAGTCCTGCGGGTTCTTCGCCGTGCGCCACATGTCGAAGGCTTCTTCGATCAGCAGCATCCCGTGGCGGTCGCAGGCCTCGGCGAAGGCCTGAGAGCAGGGATTGTGCGAGCTGCGGATCGCGTTGAAGCCGCGCGCCTTGAGCAATCTCACCCGCCGATCCTCGGCGTCGGCGTGGGCCGCGGCCCCGAGCAGGCCGTTGTCGTGATGCACGCAGCCGCCGCGCAGCTTGATCGGCTGGCCGTTGATCTCCATGCCGCGTTCAGCGTCGAAGCTGACGATACGGACGCCAAACGGGGTCGTGACCCGATCGACGCTGTTTGAACCCCGGTGAAGTTCAGTCTCCAGCGTGTAGAGGACAGGCGTGCTGGGCGACCAAAGCTTCGGGGCGGGCAGATTCAACGTTTGCCTGACGACCGCTCCCGCGGCGTTGCGGGCCTCGGCCGCGAGCTTCCCTTCCGGGGTACGGATCCGCGTGACCAGGGTAAGGTCCGGGCCTGGTTCGGCGATGCGGGTCTCGACCTCGATCTCCGCCGCATCGTCGCCGATGCTGAGGGTCGAGACGCCAACGCCCCAGCGCTCAATGCGAGCAGGGTCGGGAAGAACGTCGAGGGTCACCGAGCGGTAGAGGCCGGAGCCGGCGTACCAGCGGCTGTTCTTGCCAAGGTTCCGCACGCGCACGGCCAGCACGTTCACGCCCTGGCGCAGATGGGGCGTCAGGTCGTAGCCGAAAGGCGTGTAGCCGTTGACCCACCGCCCGAGGTGCTGGCCGTTCAGCCAGACGTCGCTTTCCATGTAGGCGCCGCCGAACAGCACCTCGACATGGGCCGGCTGCGGCGTCCCCTCGAAGCGGAAGCGCTTGCGGTACCAGCCTTCGCCGCCGACCGTGAAGCCGATGTCCCCGCCGCCCGCCGAGTGACGATCGAACGGGCCCAGCCGCGTCGAGCCATCCGCATCGGGAAGGTCCTCGATGCTCCAGTCGTGAGGCAAGTCGACTGTCCGCCAGCTCGTGTCGTCGAACGATGCGGCCTCGAACCCAGAACCTTCGCCTTTGAGAAACTTCCATCCCCGATCGAAGGGCTGGTTGCGGCCGAGCCGCAGCGTGTCGATCGCCGGGGCCGCCGCAGCGGAGGTCCCGCCGCTGAGCCCCAGGAACGGAACCGCAGCGAGCGCCGCTGAGCCGGCGAGGGCCCCGCGGCGAGTGGGCGCGGGTTTGAATTCAGCGGACACTTGCAGGCCACTCCGACTTGGGCAGTGCGCGCAGCGCCGCGTCCACGGCGGGCACGACAACGGACATGTCCAGAGGCAGGAGGATGCCCGCCTCGCGTAGCGTCACCGTGGATTGCACCGGCTTGAACTGGGGGACCGCGGCGAGTTGCAGGATCGCCGGCGCGTGCTGTTGCAGGATCGCGCGGGTGGCCGGCGAACTGAGCAACTCTTCGATCGAGGCGGTGTCGACGCTCAGCTCGAATGGAGCCGGTTCGGGCGGGTGGTAGGCTCGCGCGGGTTCGTACCGCGGCGCAACGAGCTTGCGTGTCATTCGGCGCCTTCCGCTCGCATCGCGATTCCCCCGTTCGCGCCGGGATCGAGCCCGGGCGTATTACTCAGACAACGGGGATGCATATACCGGTACATGTGCAGCGGCAATCCGTGTCCTGATGGCGGCGGCGCGCGGTTTTTGGAGCGTTAGGGCGGCGCGGACCCGGATTCCCGCTCGACACCGGTCGATGCGCGCCTGACGAGCGAATAGCTAAGGTATCGGGTGACCGGGGGCGGTGGGACGTGCGATCGCACGGCCTGCACCAGCATTTCGATCGCGACTTCAGCCATCTCGATCACGGGAAAGCGGATGGTAGTCAGCGGAGGCCACAACTTCGTCGCCAAGGGCGTGTCGTCGAAGCCCGCCACGGCGAGCGCGCCCGGCACGTCCAGGCCGAGCGACCTCGCTGCGACCAGGGCGCCGGCGGCCATGTCGTCGTTGCTGGCGAAGATCGCCGTGGGCGGGACAGCGGAGTCCAGCATTCGGGCCGCCGCCGAGAATCCGGACCTGAAGTCCATCCGCCCTTCCAAGATCAGGTCATGGGCGACTTCCACACCGCGGGCGTGAAGCGCGGCCAGATAGCCGCCCCGGCGACTCTCGAAGACGCCCAGGCTTCGCGGTGCGGTGATAAAGCCGATGCGCCTGTGCCCCTCGTCAAGGAGCATCGACGTCATATCGCGGGCGGCGGCGAAGTCGTCGATGCGCACCGACGCCATCGCCGGGAGTTCCCTGCCGGGCGCGAACGCCACCAAGGAGACGTCCGTCGCGACCATCTCCATCGCCATCGCCTCGCAGATCCCTGGGGGGAGCAGCACCCCGCCGGCGCCCCTCGCTTTGAGGGTCCGGACCGCTTCCCAGGCTTCTGTGACGTCCTGGTAGCTGGCTCGCTCGACAATGAGCTGAACTCCGAACTTGGAAGTCGCGTTCAGCACGCCGACCAGCATCGGACTCAGAAAATCCTGTTCCAGGGCCGGATGCAGCAGCACTCCGACTGAGGTCACCCCCCCGCTCGCCAACTGCCGCGCCGCGGCGTTTGGGGTATACTTCAGCTCCGCGAGGGCGCGCTCAACCGCGGCCTGGGTCTCCGGCGTCACGCGTCGGCCATTCAGGACATTGGAGACGCTCATGGGCGACACGCCGGCATGCTTTGCGACGGTTCTGATCGTCACCGCCGTGGACCGTCTCGTCGCGCGCTTCATGCCAGCGTCTTGTCACAAGCGCGCCGATCGAGCCAAGCGCCGAAACCGACAGCGTGGCCGGTGCGGGGTGGTCTTGTCAGGCCATCGCAAATATCAGAACTGGGTGTCGCAATGCGCGGCGGCGCCGACCTGTCGGTTCTAGAGGATCACAATGGCGAGACTATCGGCGGCGTTATTCGCCCTCTCTTTGAGCTTCGTCGGGCTCGCTTCATCCGTTGGCGCGGAAGAGCTGAAACCGGACGCGCCGCTCCCCGCTGAGCTGACCCCAGGCGCCTACCGCCTCTGGCCCGGGCGCGCCCCGAACGCCATGAGTGATTCCGCGGCCGAGACGCCGACGCTGACCGTCTTCCGGCCGCAGTTCCCGGTGGCGAATTCGCCAGCCGTCGTCATCGCACCGGGCGGGGGCTACGTCCTCCTCGCCGCCCGGCTTGAAGGCGTCGAGCCCGCAGCGTGGTTCACGTCTCGCGGCGTGACGGCTTTCGTGCTCACCTACCGGGTGGGAACCTCCGCGCGCCTGCCGACTCCGCTGCTGGATGGGGCGCGCGCCATCCGGTTCGTTCGCGCCCATGCGGCGGAACTGAAGATCGATCCGCACCGCATCGGGATGATGGGTTTCTCTGCGGGCGGCCACCTCGCGGCGATGACTGCCGCCGAAGCCACTCCGGGCCAACCAGACGCGCCCGATCCGGTGGAGCGGGTGAGCAGCCGCCCCGACTTCCTGATCCTCGCCTATCCCTGGCTCGAAGCAACGAACCTGCGGCCGAATGGAACCTCGGCGTACTGTGACTTCGCGAAGTATCTTCTACGCGCTGCGTGCAACCCGAAGGACTACGTGCGTTTCGAGCCTACATCGCACGTGGACAGCAAGGCGCCGCCGACCTTCATCTATCACACGACCAATGACGAAACGGCGCCCGTAGCGGCCTCGATCCGGTTTTACCAGGCTCTCGTCGACTCCGGCGTGAAGGCCGAATTCCACGGTTTCGAGTCGGGGCGTCATGGCAGCGGCCTTGGCGGCCAGAGTCGCGCCCTGTCGCGCTGGCCCGAACTGCTCGACGAATGGCTGCGCGGCCGCGGCGTCCTCGAGGGAAACCCGCCGAAGCCGGTGTCCTGATGCGCTTTGACTGAAGCACTGCCGGACGCTGTCAAGGCAAGTGCGCCTTGTTGGCGAGCCAAGCAGTGCAGGGGAGGCCGGGGAGCGGATCGAGCGGGGCGTCCTTATCAAAGATGACTTGCAATCGATGATGATCGTCGCCATGGCGATATGCTGATGCCGATTCGCAGGAAGCGCCAGAATGAAAGCAAGATCGCCTGCGGCCAGCGGCGCGGAGGAGCCCACCGGAAGGTTGGCCAAGAAACGCCGTATTACCCGGGCCCGCCTGCTGGAAGCGGCCTATCACGTCATGTCCGACGGCGGGGTCGATGCCGCGAAGATCAGGGACATCACTGATCGGGCCGACGTCGGCTTCGGCACTTTCTACAACTATTTCGAAAGCAAGGACCAGCTTGCCAGCCAGGTCCTCGATTGTCTGATCTATGATTTCGGCCAGCGCAACATCGCGGCGACCCGGCGGCTGGCGCGCCAGGACCCGGCGCTCGTCATGCCTGTCTCCATCCGGCTTGTGCTGCGCACGGTCATGGCCTCCTCCTTGTGGCAATGGTGGGCCATGCGGCCGGACCTGCTGGTCGACAGGATGCGCGAGGGTTTCGGCCCCTTCGCCATGCGCGATATGCGCGATGCAGTGCGCCAGGGGATCTTCCAACTCGAGGAGGAGAATATCCCCGACGCCTGGGCGCTGGCGGTCTGGATGATGGTGGCCGGTATCCATGACGTCGCGATCGGGGACCGTCCGCCCGAGATCGAGACTTTCGTTACCGAGTCGATCATGCGGCTGATGGGCGTCGCGCCCGCCGATGCCAGAAGGATCGCCAACACACGGCTTCCTCCCTACCCGGATCCGTCGATCGACTGGTCCTTCAGCGTCGCCCCGAAGAGCTGAAACGGCCCTTGGCGTCAGGCCGGGGCGAAGGCAGACAGCATCAATGCATGTGCGAGCCCCCGTTGATATCCAGCGTGGTGCCAGTGATGTAGGACGCTTCCTTCGACGCGAGGAATGCGACGCCCGCGGCGATCTCCTCCGTCGTGCCGAGCCGGTTCATGATCGCGACCCGGGCCGCCGCTGCTCGGATCTCGTCGTTGGTGTTGCGCATGAATTCGGGCGTTCCGATCGGCCCTGGCGCGATTGTGTTGACGGTGACACCCACGTCGACGAGGTCATAGGCGGCTTGGCGGGTCATGCCGATGAGAGCGGCCTTGGATGCGACATAGGCCATGTCGGTCGGCGTCCCGCCGAACTGGCCGGCGCCCGACGTGATGGTGATGATCCGGGCATGTTCGATCGGCTTCGCTACGCGAAGCGCTCCGAACTTGCGCATGCAGAAGAACATGCCGTTCAGGTTGTAGGCGATGGAACTGTTCCACAGTTCTGTCGTCATGTCTGAAAATTTTGCGCCGGGCTTGGGAACAGCAAGCAGTCCGCCGGTAGCAACCACCAGCACGCTCGCCGGATGACGCGCCTCGATGCCGTCGAAAGCCGCGTCGACTGCGGCAGCGTCGGTCACGTCGATGCGGACGGCTTCATGTCCATCACCTTCGAGCGAGCGCGCCACTTCCTGGGCGCCTTCGAAATTATAGTCGGCAACCGTCACGCGATAGCCTTCGACCGCAAGCCGGTGGCCGATCCCGCGCCCGATTCCTCCCGCGCCACCGACGACGACTGCTCCACGATTATCGTTCATCAGATCCTCCACTTTTAAAGCAGATGTCGACGGATGGTCTCGCCTACACGTCCCGAGGTCCAGTGCTCACGAGACGCACATCCGGTTCAGCCTCGATCAACGCCTTCGTCATCGAGATGACGGGGGGCAGCGCGCCTGCATCATCCGGACGAGGTCGGCCAGCGTGGCGTTGATCGGGCTCGGTACGCCGGCGGATTCCCCGGCCCTGACGACCGCGCCGTTGATGCTTTCGATCTCCGTCTTCCGTCCGGCGGAAAAGTCCTGGAGCATCGACGGCCGGTGGGCGGCATGCTCGACGAGCGCGTTGGCGATCTTGGCCTGGACGCGCGCCGCATTGACCTCAATTCCCAGCGCCGTGGCGACGCGCATAGCTTCGCTGGCGACGGCGGCGAGCAGGCGGCGGCCGGCCTCGCTGTCCATCCCGCCGTTCGGCTGGCCGGTGATCATGGAGACGGCATTCATCGCCGCGTTGAAGGACACCTTTTCCCAAATACGGGTGTGCACGTCGCTGGCGGTGTCGACCGCAAAGCCGGCCTGACGCAGAACATCGGCAACAGCTTCGACCTTGCTGGCGCCCTGCGGCCGTAGGGCGCCAAGCGCGGTTTCCGAAGCACCCTTGGATGACACCGCATTGGCGCTCTCAAGGTCGGCCGGTACGTCGGTCATGCCGATGAGGATGCTGTCCGCCGAAAATGTCTCGGCCATGATCTCGGCGTTGCCGAGCCCGTTCTGCAGCGTCACGGCCAGCGTGCCGGGTCGCGCAAGATGCGCCACCGACTCGACAGCGGCGGCGCTGTGCATGCCCTTGGTGAAGAGCATGACCAGATCGACCGGGCCTTGGAACCCGTCCGCCGTCGCCGCGTGCACCGCGACGGTGCGAACCCCCCGTTCGTCGCGCACCAGGATGCCCTTCGACGAGATCGTCTCAAGGCGCGCGCGGTCGATGTCGATGACGGCGACATCATGGCCGGCTTCGGCCAGACGGGCGGCGAAATAGCAGCCCAGCGCGCCGGCGCCGACGATGGCGATGGATGCGATGGTCATGGCCGGCTCAACGCGGGATCACGGGAACGATCAGCTGCGAGGGATGGCGGCCGCCGGTGTGGATGACGTGCGCGCCGGCGTTCCGCAGCTTCTTGTGGCAGATATAGGTGTGATCCTCGTCGTGCGGGTGGATGTCCTGCCCCTGGACGATGAGGCGCAGCCGTTCGCCCTTGCGGAACAGCGTGCTGGAAGGCCAGATCTCGATCTCGACCGGCACGACCTCTCCGGGGGAGAGCAGCTGCTCGCGCTTGTGGCTGTGGAAGGGCTGCGCCAGCGTGGAACGCTCGGGATCGAGCTCGCGATGGCTGACGCGCAGCCAGCCCAGGGCCACCGGGCCGTCGAGGTGCAGCGAGCAGTAGGGAAAGCCCACGCGCTCTCCCTGTTCGTCGAACTTCTCGATGCCGACGAACAGGTCCATGTCCTCGGCGCCGTCGGCTTCGACCCAGAGCTTGAGATTCATGTAGCCCGTCAGCTCAGTGTCCTCGTCGAACAGAAGCTCGAACTCCGCCTTGCCGCCCTCGGTCGGACGATAGCGGATCGTAGCCTCGTCGGCGGGCGCCTCTGCCTTCAGGGCGCCGTTGCGGGCGTCGAGGTGGAGCGACTTGTAGACCGTGCGCGCCAGCGGCCATTCCTGCTCCGCCCGGATCTCGCCGACGAAGCCGCGCTCGCGCACCTCGATCTCGACCGGCGGCAGCTGGTCGATGCCGCTGTCCTTGCCGAGCAGGAAGTGGTCGAAGAACATCCGCTGGCGGGCGATGTTCTCCGCCTTGTAGTATTCGGCCCACTTCTGCCTGCCATGGACCTGCAGCCATTTGCGCTCGGAGCCGGTCTTGCGCCACCCCTCGATCGTGCCGCGCGTGTGCAGGCCCTGGTCGGACCAGCTCGCGCAGACGTAGACCGGCGCCTTGATGTCGGACAGCACCGCGTTCTTGTAGGCCCAGAATTCGTCGTCGAACGGATGGGCGTCGTAGTTGCGGCCGATATGCTCGCGGACGCGACCGGGCCATCCCATCATGCGTTCGACCATGCCGGTATGACCCGTCTCGCGGATGCCGCCATGATAGGCGAACTCGCGGTACATGTCGGTAAAGGCCTCCCACGGCATGATCGCCGCCAGATGTGGCGGATTGAGCGCGCCGATCTGCCAGGTAACGGTCCCGGGATAGGAGACGCCGGTGAAGGCGACCTTGCCGTTGGACCAGGGCTGCGCCGCGATCCATTCGCACAAATCGCTGGCGTCCTCGATCTCGATGCCGCCTTGAAAATATTCGCCCTCGCTGTGCCAGGAGCCGCGCGGATCGGGATAGACGATGGCATAGCCGGCGGGGCACCAGTAGGCTGGGTCGGGCGCCTCGAAGCCCGTGTGCTTGGAGATCGCGCCGACGGGCAGGCCCGTCTCTGGAGGAAGCCGGTCGGAAGTGTTGTGCTTGCCGAAGGCGGCCCAGCCGACGATCGTTCCCAGCACCGGTTCAATGCCCGCCCCTTCGGGCATGTAGATGTCTATATGGATGCCTGTGCCGTCTCGCAGCGTCACCTTTTCATCGCGGATGATCCGCATGCCGTCTTCGATCGTGTCGCGATACTGGAGCGGCGGCAGGGGCGGGCGGCGGTAGCTTATGCCGACGTGGGTTTCTTCGGAAAACCGTCGCGTGAAGATTTTCGACCGATCGAATTCGACGCCGCCCATGGTCCCGTCTCCCGTCTTTCGCCGCCACGCGGAAGCGTCCTGTAGAGGGTGTTCTATGACGGCCGCACCTCGCGTGCGCGACCAAACTGGCCAGAAAATGATTGGTGGTCAACCATGACCTGCGGTCGCATTCCTCATATCGTTCAGCCCGGACCCCGCTCAAAAACTGATTGCGGCTCAAAAGTGATTATGCAACTGATCTGAGCGTGGCTCGGCCATGTGATAATATCGCGCCGCTGGGCCGGATTCGAGGGGGCGGGAACTGGGGATGCGGCGATGGCTGAATTGAAGGCGACGCCCGGCGGTTCGGACGCTCAGGAGGCTCCGGTCAGCGACATCGATCTGTTTTCGGACGATGTCCTGCTCAACCCATACCCGGCCTATGCGCAGATCCGGGAAATGGGTCCGGTTGTCTGGTTGCGGCGGGTTGGCCTGCACATCTTCACCCGCTTCGACGACGTGAAAGATGCGCTGGCGCGCCCCGACCTTTTCACGTCGGCCCAAGGGGTCATGATGAATGACCGCATGAACGACACGCTTCGTGGCATCGTCTTGTGCAGCGACGACCCCGAACACGATCGGATGCGGAAGGTCCTGATCGCGCCGCTTCTGCCCAAGGCGCTGCAGGATCTGAAGGACCGGATTGCGGGCGAGGCCGAGGCGCTCATCGAGCGGCTGGTCGCCAAGAAGCATTTCGACGCCGCGACCGAACTCGCCCAGCACCTTCCGGTCACCATCGTCTCTGAACTCGTTGGCCTGCCCGCGGAAGGGCGGGAGCGGATGTTGGATTGGGCCAAGGCGAATTTCGACTGCTTCGGGCCAATGAACGAGCGCGCGATCGACGCTTTCCCGATCGTCGACGAAATGGTGCGATACGCCTTCACCGAATGCGTGCCGGGCAAGCTGAAGCCGGACGGCTGGGCGGCCCGCATCTGGGCGGCGGCCGAACGCGGTGAAATCCGCCAGGAACAGTGCCCGGTCATGATGAACGACTATATGGGGCCGAGCCTGGACACGACGATTTTCGCGACCCAGGCGGCGATCCGGCTGTTCGCCGAAAATCCGAAACAGTGGGACATCATTCGCGAGACGCCGTCGCTCATTCCCAATGCGGTGAACGAAGTGCTCCGCATCGAGTCGCCAATACAGAATTTTTCCCGCGTGACCACGCAGCCCTTCGAGATCGGCGGCGTCACGCTTGCGCCCGGAACGCGCGTGATCGTCTCCTACGGCGCGGCCAACCGAGATCCGCGCAAGTGGGAAGATCCAGCCCGGTTCGACGTCCATCGCCGGGCGATGGATCATGTCGGCTTCGGCCACGGCGTGCACAGATGCATAGGCAACAACCTGGCGCGGATGGAAATCGCCGCGTTGCTGGCCGCCTTGGCCAGGCGTGTTCGCCGCATCGAACTGCGCGATGCTGAGCGCTGCTTGAACAACGTACTGCGCGGCCACACGCGGTTGGACGTGACCGTCCATTAACCTTTCCGCCTCCGCGATGCGAGCGAGGGCGATCCGAACGACTTCAGGGAGATGACCAGACATGCCCGGTTGGGAAGAGGGCGATTGGCGCGACGAAGCGCTTTGTAAGTTCACGCAGAGCAACCTTCGCAACGACATGGGACTGGAGTTCTACGACCTCAGCCATCCATGGGGCCTGGGGCAGCCCTGCTGGCCCTATTTCGAGGACGTCAAGATCGAGCGCCTGCACGGCATGTCGAAGTCGGGCGTGCTCACCCAGCGGATCACCACGGTGATGCATTCCGGCACCCATATCGACGCGCCGGCGCACGTGGTCGAGGGAACGCCCTTCATGGATGAGGTGCCTCTGCCTTATTTCTTCGGAACCGGCGTGGTGGTTTCGATTCCCAAGAAGAAGTGGGAAGTCATTACCGCCGAGGATCTGGAGAACGCCCGCCCCAAGATCCGCGAAGGGGACATCGTTATCGTCAATACGGGTTGGCACAAGTATTACGGCGATAACATGCATTATTACGGTTATTCTCCCGGCTTCTACAAGGAGGCGGGCGAGTGGTTTGTGCAGAAGAAGGTGAAGATGTGCGGGTCGGACACGCAGGCGCTCGATCACCCGCTCGGCACAGCTATTGGCCCGCATGGGCCGGGCGCGCCCAACGGCCTCATCCCGCGCATCAACAAGGAATATGAGGAACTGACGGGCCGTAAGGTGATCGAAGACTTTCCCGAATGGGAGCCCTGCCACAACGCGATCCTCTCGGCCGGGATTTGCGGATTCGAGAATGTCGGCGGTGATATCGACAAGGTGACCGGCAAGCGGGTCACTTTCGCTGCGTTCCCCTGGCGGTGGAAGAAGGGCGATGGCTGCATCGTGCGCCTTGTCGCCATCGTCGACCCTAACGGAACATTCCGCATCGAGACCGGCCGGGACAACGACTGATCGGCGCGCTCCGCCAAGAGGAGGATGGCGATGGAAATCACACGGCTGGCCGAAGCCAAGGCCTATGTGGCGCCCAAGCACTTCGACATGCGCTCGCTGCGCCTGCAGGGCCTGGAAGCCAGCGGCGCCGACTTCGCCTGGGCGGGGCTGTCCTATTTCCTGCCGGGCGGGGGCGCCGAGATGGACGCCGGGCCGCTCGGCAAGATCTATATTGTCCTCGAGGGCGAAATATCCATCGCGCTCGGCTCCGGCGAAACGCATGTCCTGCGCAAGCTCGACAGCTGCTTCATCCCCGGTGGCGAGGCCAGGGCGGTCCGCAACGACGGCAACACCGTGGCGGCCATGATCGTCGTCATGCCCACGCCGGAGAAAGCCGCATGAGCCTGCCGGCGATCAACCCTGGCGCGCTGTTCGATGTCGCCGGCCGATCCGCCATCGTCGTCGGCGCCACCGGTTCGTTCGGCAAGGTGGCTTGCGCCACGCTCGGGAAGGCGGGAGCGCGCCTGACGCTCAGCGCCGGCCGTAGTGACGAACTCGCCGCGCTCCAAGGCGAACTGGAAGACGCAGGGATCGCGGCGACGGCGGTCAATCGCCGTCCCAACAGCGAGGAAGACTGCGAGGCGATCGTCGCGGCCGCCGTCGCGGCCTGGGGCTCCGTAGATATTCTTGTCGTCGCCTCGGGCGTCAACGATGTCGCCATGATCGGCGACCTGACCCCGGAACGCTTCCAGAAAGTCATGCTCGCCAATGTCGACGGCGCCTGGCTGATGGCGCGCGCCGCGGGCCGGCGCATGATCGAGCAGGGGCGCGGCGGCAAGGTCGTGTTCACCTCGTCGGCGCGCGGCAAGCTGGGACATCCGGCGGGGTACTCGGCCTATTGCACCTCGAAATCGGCGGTTGATGGGCTGACCAAGGCGCTCGGCTGCGAATGGGGCAAGCACGGCATTACGGTCAACGCGATCGCCCCGACGGTTTTCCGTTCTCCGCTGACCGCCTGGATGTTCGAGGACAACGAGAACGCCAACCGGGTCCGTGAAGGCTTCCTGGCGCGGGTGCCCGTCGGGCGGTTGGGCGAGCCGGAGGATCTCGCCGGACCGCTGCTCTTCCTCTGTTCACGCGCTTCCGATTTCCATACCGGACACATCATCTACGCCGACGGCGGCTACACGGCGGGTTGAGCGATGGGCAAGGAAACCGTCGCGGTGGTGGGCGGAGGCCTGATGGGCGCGGGCATCGCCCAGGTCTTCGCCGTCGCGGGGCATCCGGTGATGGTGCAGGAGCCGTCCGAGACGGTTCGCAAGACCATTATCGATCGCGTGCGGGAAGGGATGTCGCAAGCGGGCGATGATCCGGCGTGCGCCGACAATGTGACGGTCACGGCCGACCTCGCCTTCGCGGTGCGGGACAGCGTGTTCGTGACCGAGGCCGCACCGGAGAAGCTGGCGCTCAAGCAATCCATCTTCGCCCAGCTGACCGAGCTTGCGCCGTCCCACGCCATTCTTGCGAGCAACAGCTCCGTCATGCCGATCGGGAGCATCGCCGGCGGACTGCCGACGGCGGATCGCATCGTCGGGACCCATTGGTGGAATCCCGCCGCGCTGATCCCGCTCGTCGAGGTGATTCAGGGCGCTGAGACCTCGGCCGCGACGATCGACGCCACGATGCGCCTGCTCGCCAGCATCGGAAAGTCGCCGGCGCACGTGAAGAAGGACGTGCCCGGCTTCGTCGCCAACCGGCTGCAGCACGCGCTCTGGCGCGAGGCGATCGCCATGGTGGCGGCGGGCGTTTGCGACGCCGCGACGCTGGACGCCTGCGTCAAAAACAGCTTCGGCTTGCGGCTTCCGGTGCTGGGGCCGCTGGAGAACGCCGACCTGGTCGGGCTGGACCTGACGCTCGATATCCACCGCACAATCATTCCGGAGCTCGACCGCCGCGCGGGGCCGCATGAGCTTCTCGAGGCCAAGGTCGCCGGCGGCATCCTGGGCGTCAAGTCGGGCGAAGGCTTCCGCACGTGGACCGATGAGCAAATTCGAACCGTGCGTGCTCGGCTCGTCGACCATCTGGTTGCGCGCCGGCGGCCAAGGGGGAATTGATGCCACGAACACCGTTCAGCCCGAGCGAGTTAAAGGCGGTCGCAGTACTGGCGTTCGGCTTCGGACTCGTCGGCATCGACCGCTTTCTCATTTCTACCCTGTTCCCGGTGATCGCGAGTGATCTTCACCTCGGCTACCGCGATATCGGCACGATCACGGGGGCATTGGCGATCGCCTGGGGCGTCGCCGCCCTGTTCATGGGCAATCTTTCGGACCGGATCGGCAGGCGCAAGGTGCTGGTCGGCTCTCTCGTGGTGTTCTCGTTGCTGATCGGCGCCAGCGGACTGGCCCAATCGCTTGCAGGGCTGGTGCTGGTGCGGATCGTGATGGGCTTTGCCGACGGGGCGTTCACCCCGGCGAGTATTTCCGCCACGCTGGAAGCCTCGGCCGAGGCGCGGCAAGGCCGCAATATCGGCGTGCAACAGATGACGCTGACGCTTTTCGGGCTGGGCCTTGCGCCGCTCCTTGTGTCAGCCCTGCTCCATGTGATCGACTGGCGCCTGATATTTTCGGTTTTCGTCCTGCCGGGCTTGCTGCTGGCCTGGCTGACTTGGCGGATCATCCCCGAAGGGGCGCACCAAACGCCCTCGCGCAGGAATGGAAGCCTTGCGGAATTGCGTGCGGTGGTGGGCGACGCCAACCTGCGTGTGCTGATGGCGGCCATGCTGTGCTGGCTGACATGTCTCATCACCACCAGCGCGCTCATGCCCAGCTACCTGATGGATCACCTCAAGCTGGGTTTTGGCTCGATGGGAGTGGTGATGTCCGCCATTGGCCTAGGCTCGGCGGCAGGAGCCCTCCTCTTACCGTGGCTTTCGGACAGCATCGGGCGCAAGCCGATCATGCTTGTGGCGGCCCTGGGCGCCGGCCTGTCGCTGGTCGTGCTGTCATCGCTTGGGCCGCAGACGCCCGCGCTGTTCGCGGCCCTGTTCGCGGTGCACTTTTTCAACAACGCGGCGATCACACTGACGGTTGGGCCGGTCTGTTCTGAATCCGCGCCGGCGGGTCTTGTTGCTACCGCAGCGGGCGTGGTGATCGCGGTGGGCGAGCTGTTCGGCGGCGGCGTCGCCCCGATCGCCGCCGGACAGGTGGCGGAGCGCTTCGGCATCGAGCACCTGCTCTGGCTGCCGATCGGGGCCATGGTTCTCGCCTTCCTGCTGTGCATGGCCTTGCGCGAGACGCGCCCTGCGGCGCTTCGGCGGCCGGCAGTGATCTGACACGGACAAGATCATGAAGAACAAGGTGATTATTTCGTGCGCCGTAACAGGCGCCATGCATACGCCGACAATGTCCGACCACCTGCCACTTACGCCCGAGGACATCGCCCATCAGTCCGTCGACGCGGCCGAAGCTGGCGCAGCGATCATCCACCTGCACGCCCGCGTGCCGGAAACGGGCCAGCCGACCGGCGATCCCGATGTCTTCGCCCGCTTCCTGCCGATCATCCGGCAGTCGACCGACGCCGTGATCAACATAACGACCGGCGGCAGCCCGACCATGACGGTGCAGGATCGTCTGCGCGCAGCCGTCTGCTTCGCGCCCGAGATGTGCTCGCTCAACATGGGGTCGATGAACTTCGCGATCTTCCCGGCGGCACGGCGTATCAGCCAGTGGAAATATTCCTGGGAAGAAGACTACGTTGTAAATTCGGACGACTTCATATTCCGCAACACGTTCCGAGACATCGCCTACATCCTGGAAACCTTGGGGGAGGCTGGCACGAAGTTCGAGCACGAGTGCTATGATGTTGGGCATCTCTACAATCTGGCTCATTTCCTTGATCGATGGCTCGTCAAGCCGCCGTTCTTTGTCCAGATGATCTTCGGCATACTTGGGGGTATCGGCACCGATCTGGACAATCTGATGTTCATGAAGCAGACCGCCGACCGGTTGTTCGGCAAGGACAGCTACCAATGGTCAGTGCTGGCGGCCGGGCGCCATCAGATGCCCTTCATCACCCAGGCCGCGCTGCTGGGTGGACATGTGCGCGTCGGCCTGGAGGACAGCCTGTTCATCGAACGCGGGCGACTTGCCGTTTCGAACGCAGAGCAGGTCGAAAAGGCGAAGCGTATTCTCGCCGAGATGGGACTCGAGCCCGCCACGCCAGCCGAGGCCCGGGCGCTTCTGGGCCTCAAGGGCGGGGGCCAGGTGTGAGCCCTGTGGTCTCGACCCCGGCGATAAAGCCGTGACTAACGGGCGGGCCTCCAATGTTTGCCTGAACGGTGTGGATGCAGGCCTTCCGCGACGGCGAGGCCGACCTCCGCAGGCTGATCGCCCTCAGATAATTGCGGATGCAGCGGTGCGCGTGCTGGCCGACGAAGGCAGCAAGGGTCTTTCGCACCGGCGCGTTGACAGAGAAGCGGGGCTGCCGATTGGAAGCACCGTTCACTATGCGCCTACTCGCAGCGACCTGATTTTAGCAGCTGCACGGCGCTTGAACGAAATGAGCATGCAGGATCTGCAAACCTTCGCCGCGGTCCTGCAAGAAAAGGGCGAGACCCTTACACCCGAAGAAATTGCACAGGAAATGGTCGCGCTTTGGCGCAGATTATTGGAGACAGACCAATCTCATCGGCTTCGGGCCGAGATGGCGGTGATTTTTCCCGAAGAATTTAGAGGTAAAGTGCTTGAATTGTTTAAGTCGCATGTGGAGGCGACTGGGACGTTTTGGCAGGGTATTTTTGCTCGCTTAGGAAGTAGCGATCCGGAAAGGATTGGGCTCGAATTTAATCTGTGGAACCGTGGAATATTTTGTATCATGGCAGAGTGCGACCCAGATCTTGGAGAAGCGCATTATGACACGATCAAAAAATGGATCATACAAATGATAACGTCGTTGGTCAAGCAAAGTAAAGCTCAATAGATCGGCATCATCTTTGCAAGGCGGCCCGTCGTGACCATGTCATGGCCACCCTCGAGGGGAAAATGGTTGAGCACTGGGACGTTATTCAGGAAGTCCCGGCGCAGACGGTCAGCGGTAACCCGATATTCTGAAGCGTTGCTCATGAAGACGTCAGGTGAGGATGTCTCCAACATGGGGGCGTGGAGCCTCTGCCTCGCCTTTGACCTGCAAACTTTGCGGCCGGTTTCGCGCTGACCTTATGTCTGGCGGAAGCTCGAGCTTTTCGATCATTCGGCTTGACAGGCGGGTGTCGAACGGAAAGGAATTTCGTTACGAGAGCCGCAAAAATGCGGTCTGGAGGAGAGGTCGGGATGCGGGGCGTGCGTCGTCACCGATCTGATGTGGCGGTCGTGTTTGAACCCGCCGAGTCGCTTCCCTCCAGCGCGAGCGTCCATCTGTGGACGCGCCGCGCCGCGCTTCGCGCCGGCGTCGTGGCTTCCGCCCTTGGCGTCGCCGGCTACGCGACTGCTGGTGTGGGGCGAGCCGACGTCCCCGTCGCGGTTGCGATCCACGACCGCCGCTTCCCCCAGGCCGAGGCTTTCGCAGGTCGCGCCAGAGAAATGGGGACGCCGTCGCTGAGCTTCGCGCAAGACATGACAAGACTTTGGTTCGAGGAGGTCTCGCCTCGCCTGGGCGACACCGGCGCGCCGATCATCGGCCTGACCGACGCGCGGGCGCTTTTCTGCTTTGAACAACTGGCGTGGGACCGCGGAATGCGGGTGCGACTCAGAATCGATCACCTACAGCGCAAGGCGCGCTTCGTGCACGTTTCGGCGACGCCGCTTCCGCCAGTGACGCTGGCGCAACTCCATGCGGCGGGCGAGGCGTTCGGCGGATGTTCGGCCGATGCAACGCTCGAGAGCCGGCCGGTCTGGGGCGATTGCACGCACGTCTCCTCCCCGCATGGGGCGACCGAAGGTGATCGGCTGGTCACCTGGGCGATCGCGCCGCTGCGATCCGCGTGACGACAATTCGTGAGGTTTAGAGCATGGTGACGCCGCCGAACGTTACCGGCGCCCAGTGGGCGTCGGCGCTTGCCGCGTTCAAGTCGGCGGTGGGCGAGAAGTGGGTTTTCACTTCCGACGAGGACGTGGCGCTCTATCGTGATCCCTATTCGCCGCTCTGGGGCGAAAGCGAGGAGCGGCTGATCTCCGCGGCGGTCGCGCCGCAGAGCGTCGAAGAAGTGCAGGCCGTCGTCCGCGCCGCCAATCAGTACGGGATACCGCTATATCCGATCTCGACCGGGAAGAATCTCGGCTATGGCGGCGCGGCGCCAAATCTCTCCGGCAGCGTCGTCCTCGACCTCAAGCGGATGAACCGGATTATCGAAGTTGATGAACGGCGGCATTTCGCGATCGTCGAACCCGGCGTGTCCTATTTCGATCTGCATCACCATATCCGTGAGCGAAATCTGCGGGTCTGGATCGATTGTCCCGATCCCGGCTGGGGCAGCGTCGTCGGAAACGCCCTCGACCATGGCGTCGGCTATACCTGGGGCGCCTATCGCGACCATTTCTGGTCGCATTGCGGCCTCGAGGTCGTGCTGCCAAACGGCGAGTTGATGCGGACCGGCATGGGGGCGATGCCGGCGGCCAAGACGTTCGCCGACTTCCGCTATGGTTTCGGGCCCTATGTGGACGGGCTGTTCTCGCAGGCGGGCTTCGGGGTCGTCACAAAGATGGGCGTTCATCTGATGCCCCAGCCCGAGGCGTTTCTGCAGACGTACGTTCACGTGCCTCGCCGCCGCCATATCGTGCCCCTTGTCGAGATCGCCAACGAGCTCGAGAACGGCGGGATGATCGGCGTGCCGCACATCGACACGCCCATGTTCTTTGAGCAGTTCAAAGATCCTGCTCTCATGGCGATCGCGCAATCGCCCGACGTCTGGGACGGGACCGCGATCGACCGCTACGCCGCGGAGAAGGGCGTGCCGGCCTGGCGGTTGGCCCTGCGCTTTTACGGGCCGCCGTCAATCAACGAAGCCAAGTGGCAATACGCCAAGGCGCGGATCGCCAAGGAGATTCCCGAGGCCCGATTTATCGACGATGAAAGTCTGCGCTTCCCCTTGTCTCCGGACGAGCAGGAACGGGTCGTCAACAAGGCCGAGGCCGGAATTCCGAGTCTGAGCGTATTCGTGGTCACGGCCCGGAGCCGCAACAATCCCAATGCGACCGACGGGCATGCGTTCTTCTCGCCGATCATTCCGCGCGACGGGGAGGAATTGATGAAGGCGCAGCGCATCTTCGCCGAGGGTGCGGCCGCGGCCGGGGCGCAGCATACCGGCGCTTTTGGCCCCTTCACTCAGGCCTTCGCCTTCCATCCGCGCACGTTCATGCTGGCGGGTGTGTTCCCGGTCTCGCGCAGCGATCCGGAGGTCAACAAGCTCGCGTTGACGACCATCCGCAAGTTGATCGTGCTCGGGGCGGAGCACGGCTACGGCGAATACCGCACATCGCCGGTGTTCCAAGATCAGGTGATGAGCACCTACAGCTTCAACAACAACGCTCTGCGCCGCTTCTGCGAAACCCTGAAGGACGCCGTCGATCCGAAGGGCGTCATCTCACCGGGGCGGGGCGGCTTCTGGCCCCGCGCCCTGCGGAAGGACGCCTGATGAGGATCGTCGTCCTCTCCGCCGCCGTTCTGGGCCTGGCGTCGTTCTCGCCGGCGGCCGCCGCTGCAGGCAAGGATGCGGCTCGCGTCGCCGAGGGCAAGCAGGTCTTCGACTACAACTGCGTCGCCTGCCACGGCTCGGGCGTCGGATATCCGGGGTTCCAGGGGCTGCCGGGCACGGAAGCGCTGACGGTCAAGTACAAGGGTGAAATGCCGGCGCTGCTGGCGGACCGCACGGACCTCACGCCCGAAGTCGTCGCGTACTTCGTCCGCAACGGTGTCTCCGTGATGCCGCCTTATCGCAAGACCGAGATCAGCGACGAGCAGCTCGCTGCGCTCGGCGCCTATCTGAGTCGAAACAACCCGGATTTAAGGAAAGGGGTCCGGCCCCAAAAGAAGTAGATCTCGCCTTACTGCTTGCGGAGCTCAGGCGCCCGAGCTTGGCGGAAAGCCGGCCATCCAGGAATGGCCACGGCGTGGGGCCCGACGGCTCAGGCCGGCGCGGCTTCAGGTGGGCGAGCGGGCGGGCAGCGGGCTCCGCAGCCGACGGCGGCTTCTGTGCGACGATCTGCGCGCTCTTGCGAGCGCGGCAGTGGTGGAGCCGGCACATTCACTGTTTCCGCCGGACCGAGCTCGGGCCCCAATGGGTAAGCGCCCACGACCAGCCCCACCGCACCTGGGCGGCATGACGCCGAGGCTGAAGCAAGCCTGTCTGGTAGGTCTGTCCTGAGCCTCGACGGGTCTAGGCACGCGTCGTGCGGCCTATTCTCCGGCCTTAGCCTCCAGAAAGCCACCGGCCGCCGGCCGCGTCCACACCGGCGTGAAGGCGGCCATCCCGATCATCGCCAGGACGGCCAGCCCGCTCAGAAGAATTCGGGGATGTGCGCTGGATGCGAGCGTCAGAAAGACCGGTGCGCCCAGAATCGCGCCGACGCTGCTGAACTGGTAGAGCAGCCCCGTCGATGCGGCGATATTCTCGGGCTTTCTAACGACCCGCGGCAATAAGGCAAATACGAGCGCCAGAAGCGACCCGGCCGCGAGGTTCCACCCGAACAGGGTGGCCGAGGCGGTTCGAAGCCCGCCCATCCCGCTGAACAGCACGGCTGCGTTGGTGATGGCGAGCGCGACCATGACCAGAAGAAGCCGTCTGTGCGGCCATCCGGCCGAAAGCGCGCCCCCCGCGACCACGCTGCCCAGGATTCCGGTCAGCATCGCGGCTGCGCTGATCGTGCCGATCTCGCCAGCCGTCGTGGAGTGCACGCTCGCCAGGAACGTCGGCGACACGCTGACGATCCCGTTCACGCCGAGGACCAGGAAGATCAGGCCCACGCTCAAATAAATCACCTCGGTCTCCCTGAAGAGCGCCGATGGGCGTGGCGAGGCCTCTGTGGCGGCGGCGCCCCGTTTGGTCGCAACGAGACCAGGCAGGACGAGCGCCGCAGTGATCGCTGCGTGGAACGCGAAGGCCAGGCGCCAGTCGGCGCCGTCGGCGAAATGCGACGCCAGCCCCAGCCCAAGCGCGACGCCGAGCGAGGGGGCCGTCGCCCAGATCGCCAGCGCCCGCGCTTGGGATCCCTCGGTCGTCGCCTGGGTGGTGATTGCGACCTGGCCGCTGACGACCACTGCGAGCATGCCCAGGCCCTGAAGCAGGTTATCGAATATCAGCCATGGGAGCGTGTGGGCGAAGTAGTTGGAGACGTCGGTCGCGGCGATGAGGATCATTCCGAAGATGGAAACGGCGGGAACGCCGAAGCGTCCGATCGCGCCACCGATGAGTATGCCCGCCATCAGGTAGGCGACGAATTGCGCGCCGAGGGCGAGCCCGATTGCGCCGTTCCCTGCGCCCAAGGCTGACACCAGCCTGCCGACCATTGGAGGCTGGAGCCCCGGGCACATGTTGGCGGTGACCCCTAGAGCGTAGATCGCGGCGAACCGTAGGTTCCGGCCGAGCATAGTTCTTCCCCCTAAAATGCAGCGCGACGCCTTGCGCGGTGAGAAAGTGAACTCGGAAGCCGCAGCGGCGCGTCACCCAGAACTTGTACCGGGCCGTAAAGCCGACTTCACATGACGCCCGTAAACGGCGACGCTGAATGATCTCAGAACTGTTGCCGGCGTCCTTGTAGATCTTCGATCTATGCTCTCCTCACGGAAACTCCCGCCGTCCCGTGAGGCTTCGCCGTCGCCGATAGGCGTTCCCGTTCTGAACGCAATTTGCATTCTACGAACCACATGGTCAAGCGACCTGCCAATATGGGCGCGCTGAGTTAGAGGCCGTCCAGCTGTAACGGGCGTCTGATATCCAAGAATCTGATGTTTCTTATTCTAAAATGACCCCTATCCCATGTCGCGCGCCCTGCTAGCCTCGATGGTCTCAGATGCGGGAAGTCAACGCGCGTGTGAGAATAAACCGCCAGGCTGATCGAAAACTTCAGCTGCGGTGAATGCATAAAGCGGGCGTGTCTGAAAAACATAGCCAAGGGGGGCGACGAAATGACCAGGGAAAAAGCAACAATCAGGCGTGGGCGCGTTTCAATGGTGTCTCGAAGCGTGCTGGCGGCGGCGCTTGCTGCAGCTTCGCACGCCGCGCATGCGGAAGACGGGCCTGCAGCCCGGGCCTCGAAAGACACGGCAGCGTCCGTCACCCAAGAAGTTGTCGTCACCGCGCAGTTTCGGAGTCAATCCGTCCAAAACACGCCGCTCGCGGTCACGGCGATCAATTCCGAAATGCTGGCGGCCCGGGGGCAGTTCGAAGTCGTCCAGATCGCGCAACAGGCGCCCAATGTCACTCTGGTTCGTAGCGGCGCGATCTTCGGGCCGTCGATCGGCGCGCAGATCCGCGGCGTCGGTCAGTTCGACTCGAACCCGGCGTACGAACCGGGCGTCGGCATGTATGTCGACGATGTCTATATCGCGACGCTGAACGGCGCGATGCTCGATATCTTGGATCTCGACCGGATCGAGGTGTTGCGCGGCCCGCAAGGGACGCTGACCGGACGGAACTCGATCGGGGGGGCGATCAAGCTATTCTCCCGCAAGCCGGACGGCAGCAATGACGGCTACGTAGAGGTCGGCGGCGGCAGTCGGAACCGGCTGAACCTGCGGGCAGGTCTGGGCTTCAAAATAAACGACGATCTGTCAGGGCGTCTGTCGGTCGTCCACAAACAGCAGGACGGCTATGTCGACCAGGTCGACTATGGCTGCGCCCATCCGGGAAATGCGCAGGGCATCGTCGCAAAACGGCCCGCCGGCCACTGCACCGTTGGGACTTTCGGCGGCGAGAACTATTCGGGAGCCCGACTGGCGCTGCACTACAACGCGGGCGCCGTCGACTGGCTCGTGTCCGGCGATTACAGCAATATCGACAATCCAGCCGCCGCCGAGGTATTGACGTATATCGATCCCAGCCGCGTGCCAGCGGCGTTCAATTGCGGCCGCCATTGCACCTACGCCGACTTCTCTGCGCCCGCGGGCCAGCCTTTGCTCGGCACCGCTACGCCGCAAATGTCGGCCGGGATCAACCTCAGCAATCGCGAGGAGTTCCAGGGGTGGGGCGTCTCCAGCAATCTGGCCGTCGACCTGGCCGATCATCTGAAGCTCCAACTGATCACCGCGCACCGTCAATACAAGACCAGCTTCCGCAGCGATGACGATTTCACCCCTGGGGCGGTCCACGGTTTCGGCGAAGAAATCAATACGCACCACTTCTTCAGCCAGGAAGCACGGCTGAACGGCGTAATCGGCTCGTTTGTCGACTGGACGATCGGCGGATATTATTCGGATCAAAAGACGCAGACCTACCACCTGGGAGACGCCGGCTACATCGTCCCGGGACTTGCACTACAATTCTTCTCGGATGATCCAGTCAAAGCCAGCAGCAAGGCGGCTTTCGCGACAGCCATCGCGCATCTGATTCCCAACATGACCATTACGGGCGGGATTCGCTATACGAAGGAAAGCAAATCCTTGACCTTCTTGAGGCGGAACCTCGACGGGTCGATCAATCTATTCCTCGACCCCCTGGGCGATCTGAATGGATCCACCTCATCGTTCAAGGGCGACAAGGTGGATTATCGGATCTCGGTCGACTACCGCTTCTCGCCGGAAGTCCTGGCCTATGCGACCGTCTCCACCGGATTCAAGGGGGGCGGCGTCTCGGCCAGGCCATTCAACGCCACCCAAGCGAGGCTGGGGAAATTTGGCCCGGAGACTCTGACGAACTACGAACTGGGCCTGAAAACCGACCTCTTCGACCGCAGACTGCGCGTCAACATCGCGGGATTTGTCGACGACTACAAGGACGTCCAACTGCAGCTCTTCGATTGCACGGACTACGGCGGCGGCCCCTGCGCAATCGTCGCCAACGCGGGCAATTCCCGGATCAAGGGTGTGGAGGCGGAGGTTACCGCGCGACCGGTCGAAGGCCTCGATATCGACGCATCGGTCAGCTACATCGACGCCAAGTGGAAGAGCCTGGCGCCGGCCGTCATCGGCGATCCGGTCACCCGTCCGAGCGGGGTTTTCCTCCAGGATCCGGCGTCATCCGCACCCAAGTGGAAGGCCAGCGCCGGCATCCAGTATACAATTGACCTGGCGTCTGCCGGCTCGCTCACGCCACGCATCGACTATTCCTATACCGACTCGCGGTTCTCCGGACGTGGTACAGCTTTTCCGTATTCATTGCCGAGCTATTCGCTCCTCAATGCCAATGTGACGTGGCGGAACAGCAAGGACAATCTGTCGATCACGGCGGAAGTCACCAATCTTCTGAACAAATATTACTACGTTGCTCGCTTCGACAATCTTTATACGTTTACCGGGACGACTTTCTCCGGCGTCGGTCATCCCCGCGAGTTCGAGGTGAGGGCCAAGTATAGTTTCTGACGGGAGAGGGTGGCGCGGGCGAACTCCCAAGGCTTGAGCGGAGCCGCGCCACATTCCCGGTTTGAACGAGGACGGAGTAGATGTCTGAGCAGTCGAGTCTGGAACAGCGCCTCGTCGCTCTTGAAAATGAAGTCGCTCGACTGACGGCGATCGATGAAGTCAAGCAGCTGATGAACAAATATGGGTATATGCTGGACAAGTGCTACTATGACGAAATCCCGGCGCTCTTCGTACCTGAGAGCGCCGGGCAACCGGAAATCTATCACGACGGTTCTTACTTCGCTGGAAGCGATGGCGTTCGGCGTTTCTACGAATATTTCAGGGCGTGTCATGCCGCCGGGAAGAACGGCCCCGCCCCCCGCGAGTTCGTCGACCATCCATATATGCAGCATGTCGTGACGGTTCTGCCGGGCGCCGAGAGGGCGCTCGGCCGGACGCGGGTCCTGGTCCAGATGGTGAAGCACAAGGATGTCGAGGGCGGTCCGGTGCAGCGCTGGGCAGCCGGCCTGTACGAAAATGAATACATTCGGGTTGATCGGCGCTGGATGTTCCGCAAGCTGAATCTCAGCATCTACTGGGCGACGCCGTTCGACGAAGGTTGGGCGATGGCTGTCGATGAGCCGGAGCCGGCGCCCACCCTGTTTCCCGATGATCCCCTGGGGCCCGACCGCCTCGTCGATCACGGCGCGGCGATGTGGCCGGCAAGCACTAAAGCGTTTCCGTTCCACTTCGCGCATCCGACGACCGGGCAGGCGATCATAGAGCGCCTCCCGGCCGGTCAGGATCGCCTGCCTGCCCTCGGCTAGAGGGAAGGCCCCGGACGCAAAGTCTTATGAACATCACGATCCCCAAAACTGACTTGCTCACTATGGAGCTTTAGATGACTGAGCTGCGTTTTCCGAAGCTTCCGCTTTATCAGGGTTGGGGGCGGCCCATGCGGGTCGAATCGACTGTCGACTCGCTTGTGCTGCTTGAAGGAACGCCCCCGCAGGATCTCAACGGCGCCTGGTATAAGGTCGGCCCGGACCGCCAGTTTCCCACGATGCATGGCGACGACGTGTTCATCGACGGCGAAGGCATGGTCCATATGTTCCGCTTCGACCACGGCGCGGTCAGCTATCGCAGCCGCTGGGTTCGGAACGCGCGCTTTCTGGCGCAGGAGAAGGCCGGCCGCTCCTTGTTCGGCGAGTATCGCAACACGTTCCAGAAAGATCCCCTGGCGAGCGAAATCAGCGGGGGGACCGCCAACACCAACGCCATCTTCAGCGCCGGCAAGGTGCTGATCCTCAAGGAAGACGACCTTCCTTATGCGGTCGACCCCGTCACGCTCGAAACGCTGGGCCGGTTCGATTACGACGGCCGGGTGAAGGCTGAGCGCCTCTCGGCGCACGCGAAAAACGATCCGGTGGCTGACACGGTCCTCACCTACGGCAACCAGGCCAAGGGCGACGGCACGCTCGACATGGCGTTCTACGAATTTGATCGGGACGGAAACATTCTCGACGAAATCTGGTTCGATGCGCCGTTCGCCGGGCAAGTGCACGATTTTTCCTTCACCGAGCACTATGTGGTGTTCGGCTTCTTCCCGCTCATCACCGACCTTGAGACGGTCAAGCGCACCGGCCGCTTCTATCAGTGGCGGCCGCAGCACGGCATGAAGATCGCCGTGCTCAAACGGTACGGCACGGCGGACGACATACGCTGGTTCGACGGGCCCCCGGTCAGCTTCGGCCATACGGTCAATGCCTTCGAAGAGGGATCGACCATCAACTTCGATCTCCTGCTGTCGGAAGGCAATTGGATATCCTTCCACTTTCCGGAAGAGGGCGCCGCGCCCTCGATGCCCGATCCGCAGAAGTTGAAGCGCATCAAGATCGACCTCGAGCGGAATGACGGCGCCTACGAGATCACCTCCGAGTTCGGCATGGTCTGCGAGCTCGCGCGCATTGACGACCGTTGGCTGGGCCATCCCTACCGGCATGTCTGGATGCTGATTGGGCATCCGCCCGCAAGCGCGCAAGCAGGTCCGCATCAGAGCGTCATGGCCGGCGTAACCGCCGAGGGCCCCGGCGCCGGGGAATTCATCGATATCTTCAACAGCGACGCCGATGTCGGCCGCATCGACCTGCTCACGGGCGCGATCGACCAGTATTCCTTCGGCCCTCGCACGAACGTGCACGAACCGACGTTCGTGCCGCGCACGCCGGACAGCCCAGAGGGCGACGGTTGGCTGTTGGTGGTCGTCAACCGGCTGGCCGAAAACCGCTCCGAACTGGCCATCCTCGATGCGCTGAACCTGGCTGCGGGCCCTGTCGCACTGTACGACATCGGCGTGCGCGTGCGCTCGACCTTCCATGGCAATTGGGTGCCGGAAGAGACGTTCCGCACGCGCCGCTACGCCATGGCTCGCGTGCCAGCGAACGCGGACTAGAGCATCCGGCGATTGAGTTGAATGGATTTTCTTTGATAAGGCACGGCTAATGTTGAGCAGCGCTGAGCACTACAGGCGGGAGGCCAGGCTCCTAGAGCAGGCGGCGGAACAGATCTCGTTCCAGCCCGATAAGAAGGAGATATTGTCGGAAGCGCAGTCTCTACGTCGGCGCGCAGATGAAATTGAGGCCTGGTCCGCGGCTTCGGCCGCCATTGGCCCGATGCCTCCTGAGCGCCCAAGTTAAGCGCCGCGGCCCCGGCGCAATGGGCATCAATCGGCAGGGGGGACCACAGACGATGATCAGCAATTCCGTTCGTGAAGAGATCCGAAGCATCGGGACGAGCATCAACCCGCAGGTCGTCGCCGATTGCATGGCGATTTACGCGCGCTTTCTTCCGGATCCTGCCGACTCCGTCGGTCGCATCGAACGCGACGTCGCCTATGGTCCGCACGAACGCCACAGGCTGGATATCTTCACGTCTGCGGACGACGGCGAACGGCCCGTGCTGGTCTATGTCCATGGCGGGGGGTTCGTGGGGGGAGACAAGCACCAGGCGAACACGCCGTTCTATGGCAACGTGGCGGCCTGGGCCGTGCGGCAAGGTTTTGTCGGCGTCACCATCACCTATCGGCTCGCGCCTGCGCATCCTTGGCCCGCCGGCGCGGAGGACGTGGCGAGGGCGGTCGCCTGGCTGCGGCGGAACATCGCCAATTATGGCGGCTCGCCGCGGCGGATTTTCGTCATGGGTCAGTCAGCGGGTGCTGCGCATGTCGCGAGCTACCTCGCGATGGAAGAACTGCACGACGTCGCCTCGCCGGTCGCGGGCGCGTTGATGTTCTCCGGCCTGTACGATGTGACGTCGATGGAGAAGGGGCCGTTGGAACTTCAGTATTACGGGAGCGACGCGGCTCTCGCAGAACGGCAGTCTTCCCTGCCAGGCCTGATCGCGAGCGACGTGCCCATGTTGTTCACCGTCGCCGAACATGATCCGCTGCCCTTCCAGGCGCAGGCCGCCGTGCTCGTCAGCCGCTGGTTTGCGGCGAAGAGGGCGCTTCCCCGGATGCTGTATCTTCCCGACGCCAACCATATGAGCGCCGCACTGGGCATCGGCGGCGGCGATGATTTCCTAGCCCCCGAGATCGCCGCCTTCATCCATCGCTTCTCGCCCGCGCCGTAGCGCCATCGGCGGGCGCTCAGCCGAGCGGCGGGTTGGTGGGCGCAGGCTGGGAGGCCGGCGGCGGCGGGGGAGGAGGCGTGATCCCCCGCGCGCGCCGATCGGGGCGCTTGGTCCAGGGCGAGGGCATGAAGTAGGGCGTCTGCACATAGATTGTCTCCATGGCGGTGATCTCGCCCTTCTTGATCTTGAACAACTCCATGGCGGCCAGGGAGTGCGGCTCGCGGTACGGTGAGCGCGCGTCGGTTCCGTCCGCCAGCGTGTAGTGGTCCAGGCGGCCCTTGTGGTCGAGATCCGCCCGCGCGATGACCACGCCGCGCGCTTCGTCGACGAGGAAGAAATCGCGATCTCGCACGCGATCGTTGAAGCGGAAGACCCCGTTTTCGAACATCTTCTGAACGCCAGCGAACTTCACGCCATTTCCCGAGCGGTCGGCGGTGGGGGAGAAGCGGCCGTGTACGGTCCCGGTATTGTTCTCCAGCGTGGCGAAATAGCCGTCAGCGACGGTGATCAGGTCCGCGCGGCTCATCCGCTCGTCGGGCGCCACGGGGCGTGCGAAATCAGGGTCGTGGGTGAAGCTCGCCACGTCGCCCAGCTTGGCCAGGGAGATGTTGCGTTGGGTGGCGACGATCTGCTCCACCTCGACGATCTTCCCGCCTTTCACCCTGAGCCGGATCGCCAGGAAGCCCGGCGTGTCGTTCTGCATGATGGAGGTGAAGACGCCGACATTGCCCGTCACCGGGTCGGAAACGGTAAGCGCCGGCCCGATCTCGCGCGTCACCGTGTCCCAGGTGCCGTCGGGCAGGCGCATCTCGACGCTGTTTTCAGTAAAGCGGACGGCCGTGGCGAACGGCGCGCGTCTGGCGTCGTGCGCCAGGTAGGCGGTCCGGTACTGCGTTGCGATCTTTTCTAGGCAGGTCTTGCCGCAGGCCGCCGGCGCCGCCGAGGCATGGCCTGCCGCCAGGATCGCCGCCAGCCCGAGGAGAATCTTGCGCAAAATTGTCTCTCCCTACGCCAGGGGTCTCTCGACGGCCAAGTCGTGCGACCGTGCGGCGACGTACCAGGCATTGCGGGCATTGGTCATATCATCATCTCGCCGCTCTTTGATGTTAAGCGAGGTGATCGAACAGCGCCTGAGATCGCAACGCCTGGTCGCCAAACACCAACGAACTAGAACTTGACGCCGACCGTGGCGCCATAGGTGCGCGGCGGCGCGTAAGCCGACCGGGCTATACCCAGACCGCCACCCAGGCCATTCACAGAGGCAAAGAGGTCGACCGCCGTGTTGGACAGGTTCTTGCCCCAGACGGAGATCGACCATCGGTCGTCAAAGGTGTATTCGACCGACGCGTTGTACAACTCGTAGGCCGATTGCTTCCGATAGTTGTCTGGCTCTGTGAAATATGCATCGCTGTGATACATGTTGGCGTTGAACGCCAACGAGTTGGAGCCGATCGGAATTGTATAGGTGGCGCCGAGGGTGAAGACGGAGTCGGGCGAATTGGGCAATTTGTTGCCCGCTGCGGACCCGACGACCTGCATGGCGCCACCCGCCGGCCTCGTGACATAGATCGGCGCGTTCGGGAAATCCGTGAACTTCGCATCCAGATAGGTGTATCCCGCATTCACCCGCAGCTCGCTGGTGACCTGCGCGTCAAGCTCCAGTTCGAGGCCATAGGTCCGCGCGGCGGCGGCGTTTTGGATGTTGCTGACGCCGCTCGTGACCGAAACCACCTGGATGTCTTTGTAGTCATAGTAGAAGGCGGCTCCGTTCAGTCGGACTCGGTGGTCCAACAGTTCCGACTTCATGCCCACTTCGTATGCATCGAGCTGTTCGGGTCCGTACATCGGGGCCGCCACGTTGGTGAGATTCGCACCACCGCTCTTGAAGCCGCGATTGTAAGAGATATAGCCAAGCAAGTCGGGGCCGAACTTGTGGTCCAGCGCGATGCGCCACGTCGGCTTTCTCGCAATGAGAGGATAACTGCGATTGACGCGAGCATTGGCCAGATCGGGATTTGCGATGTCGGTTCGGAGGAGCGCTCCCGACGGGGCGAACATCTGTTGTATGGCTTGCTCTTTGCGCTGTTCGTAGGTGAAGCGGGCCCCGAGCGTCAACTTCGTCCCGTCCGCGATCTCAAACGTCGCTTGTCCGTAGGGCGCGATGGACAACACGTCCTGCTTTCCAACGAGATCAACGACATGGACGCCAGTGAATGGGCCCACGCTGGCGGGGCCCGTCAAGATTCTGTCCGTCGGGGCGAAGCGGCCCTGGGCATTGTATAAGAAGACGCCTGCGACCCAGGTGAACGGGCTGGCCGGGCCTGACAGGAGCTGGAATTCCTGGCTGAACTGCCTGTCAAGCTGCCGGCTGTCGATCTCGCTTGCGGCGGTGCGGGTTATGTCGGAATCGAAGTGGTTATGATAACGGCTTTTCCGCCAGGCCGTGATGCTGGTTAGCGAAACCGCGTCATTAATTTCGTAATCGACCTTGGCCGACAGGCCGCCGCTGTAGGTCTTGACGATCGGCGAGACGGTAAGATCCGTATCCCAGGGAGACCCTCCGGGGACGGGTCCATAGGGTGCGGGCGCCGTAAATCCCATCGTAGCGCGCTGGACAAAGGCCGAGCTCATCAGCGAGCTATAGTCGGCGGTCAGCTTGACCTTCAGAGGGCCCTCGCCGAACAACCATTTGGAACGCACGCCCCAGTCATAGTTGGTGCGCCCGACCTCCTCGCCGGTGTTGAAATTCGTGCCGTAGCCATCGCCCTGGTGAACCGCATAGGCGGCGAAGTCGGCCTTGACCCCGTGACCGACCGGGCCGCCAACATACAGGTCCCCACGCACGGTGTTGTAATTCCCGTAGCTCACGCGGGCGTTGCCTTGCAGCTCATCTGTCGGGTCGCGCGTGATGACAGAGATCAGACCGCCGGTCGCGTTGCGGCCGAACAAGGTGCCCTGCGGCCCCTTCAGCACTTCCACGCGGGAGATGTTGTTGAACGACAGCAGCGCCGCGACAGTGTTGCCGATATAGACGTTGTCGACGTAAGTCGAAACCGACGACTCGGTGGCAGGGCCGATAATCTTCGTGCCGATGCCGCGGATGAACGGGAGCGCGAAACCGCTAGCGACCGGCACGTCGGCGCTGGCGACTACCAGTTTGATATCCGTGGTGCTGACCGCGCCGACCGACTTGATTTGCGCGGCCGTCACGGCGGACACCGCGATCGGCACCTGCTGGAGTTTCTCGTCGCGCCGCTGCGCCGTCACGACAATTTCTTCCAGCTGAGCGCTGGCGCCTGCCGCCGAGTGTTCGGCCTGTATCGCCGCCTCCCGAGCCGGCGGAGCCGAGGTCTGCGCCACCGCCAGAGCCGGATTTAGAACAATCCAGAGTGGCACGCTGCTCAATAGACGCCGTGAAAGTTTCATCTTTCCCCCTTCGTTTCCTCTCCTGCCGGATCAGATGCTGCATGACATCTGATTTCGGCTGCCAGGCGCGCAGCACCTGTTGCTCCGCCCAGCTCCCCGGCCCATTGATGATTTCAGTCTATGATTCAGATCAATGACGCCACGGTTGACCCTAGCAGCGCCCGGGACATAGGATAGAGACAAATTTCCGATAAGGCTCATCAGGATGATGGATATCAGAAGGCTGGACCTGACCCTGCTGCTGCTGCTGGACGGCCTCCTGGCGTCAGGGAATTTGTCCGCCACCGCTCGCCGGCTCGAGATGAGTCAGCCAAGCGCGAGCGCCGCCCTGTCCAGGCTTCGTCATTTTTTTAACGACGAGCTGTTTGTCCGAACCGGACGGGGGCTCCGTCCTACCCCGTTGGCGGAACGTCTCGCGAAGCCGGTTCGATCGGTCATCGAGAAAATCAACGAGGAAATATTGCTGCAGCCGGTGTTTGAACCGCGCGACAGCGACCGGGTTTTCACGCTGACGATGCCGGATTTGGGGGAAATGATCTTTCTCCCGCCAATTCTTGAGAAGATACAAGCAGAGGCGCCTCGGGTCAGCCTCAAATGCGTGGCCGTTCCTCACAAGGAGCTGCTGGATGCAATGGAGCGCGGGACGGTGGATCTCGCCATCGGCTATTTTCCAGATCTGCTCGAACCGGCCATGAAGTCGCAGCTCTTATTCGAGGACGCTTTTGCCTGTATTGTACGCAACGATCATCCAAAGGTTGGGGACAGCCTTTCGCTCGAGCAATTCCTGGATCTTGAACATCTGGCAGTCGAGGACGAAGGCATAAGTCAGGAGAAGTGCGCCGAGCTCGGTCTCAAGCGTCGAACACTGCTGCACATTCCACATTTCATGAGCGTGCCGCGCCTCGTGGCCGGCACCAATATGATCAGCATCGTTCCGCTGTCGCTCGCGAGCTGGTATGCACAGGTGTTCGGGCTGCGCATCCTCGAGCCGCCAATCACCTTGCCGAAGATCTCCCTAAAACAGTTCTGGCATCGCCGGATACACAATGACCCCGCGGTCACATGGTTACGCGGAATTGTTTCCGATCGGCTGGTCGGCAGAGACCCCCGCCAGGCAATGTCCCCCGACTATGGTGTCCAAATCCTCTTCCGTTCTCCGCCTGACAGCGACACCCGCACGACGAACGGCGTTGTGCGGAGTGAGCGGCTCGCGGCTGCGGCGCGTCTAGGCTAGGGTTTAGGCCAACTGGCTAGATTGCCAAGGTCGCGGAGTCCGGCGCTTCGGGTCCGCCTTGCGCGGCGGAGGTCTGCGCCGCGGCGAGGCGCTGAAGGACGGGCAGGGCGCGCCGCAAGGCGCCGGACATGGCCGCGCGGCGCAGGCGGTAGACGAAGAACGGCCGCTGCAACCGGAACGGCGGCAGGTCCAGTGCGAAGATCTCTGATCCGGCTTCGGTGGATACGTAGAGCGGCGTCGGCCCCCAGGTGATGAAGCCCTGGTGGGCGACCAGCTTGCGGATCAGGTTTACCGATCGCGTTTCGACCGTGACCGCCGGCGCGGCGAGGCCATGGGAGCGGGCGAGCTGATCGAAGAACTTGCGCGGCATGGTGTCGCGCGGCAGCGCGACTCGACGCTGATCGAGAAGTTCTGCCATGGACACCTCCGTGCGGCCGCGAAAAGGGTGGTCGGCCCCGACCAGCAGGGTGCAGACGTCGCCGAATCCGAGATCCAGCGCCCGTGTGATCTCGTCGCTTTCCGGGATCGGGCCGCAAATGATGGCGTCGACTTCGTGCGCCAGCAGCGCGCCGACCAGAACCTCGTCGACACCTTCGGTGACTTTGACGCAGATGTCCGGGTAGCTGTCTATCAGCTCCCTGATCAGCGCGGGTATGAGACTGGCGGTGAGGCTCGAGACCGCGCCGATGCGGACCACTTCCTGACTCGCCCCGGCCAGTATGCGGATCTCCTCCAGTCCACGAGTCGATTCTTCGATCGCGTTCGCGGCATAGGGCAGGAGGGCGTCGCAGAAGCGTGTCGGTCGAAGGCCTGAGGGGAGGCGATCGAACAATGGGATCCCGAGCTGTCGTTCCAGTTCCTTGAGGCTGCGGCTGAGCGCAGGTTGAGTCACGCCCAGAGCTGCGGACGCCTTTCCAAGACTGCCGAGCTCACTGACGGCCCGAACGAGGCGAAGCTGCGCAAGGGTGAAGGCCATGGCGCACCCTAGCAGCGCGGAGGTCATGCCGCCAAGTTATGACCGCCGTCCCAATTGGCAATGCTCGCTGATGTGTGGAGAGCGGTATGACTCCTCTCCACGGCCATATGGTCGGCGGCGGCCCGTTGTGTGCGTAGGATGAAGCCCGCTGGTCATTCGGCGCGACGTTGGACTTGCGTCGAGTGGACTTCGCGCAGCTCACACGTCCAGATGTCCGCACGAGGCGCCGGCGGCGACAGTTTGGGGAAAGACATGCTTTCGACAGTCGACAACAACATGGCGCCTTCGCAAGCCGGCTTGGTCGAGCAGATGAGCGTTCGCGAGGCGATGTACGCGTTCCTGCGCTCGGTAGGCGTCAGCAAGATCTTCGGAAATCCGGGCTCGACCGAGCTGGCGATGTTCCGGGATTTTCCGGATGACTTCGAATATGTGCTGGGGCTCCACGAGGGGGCCGTCGTCGGGATGGCGGATGGGCACGCAATGGCGTCGGGCAACGCCACGGTGGTGAACCTCCACTCCGCGGCGGGCGTCGGCAACGCCATGGGCAACATCTTCACCGCCTATCGCAACCGCGCGCCGATGGTCCTCATCGCCGGCCAGCAATCGCGCTCCATCCTGTCGCTCGAGCCGTTCCTGTATTCCGAGCGCGCCACCGAACTGCCGCGCCCTTATGTGAAGTGGAGCATCGAGCCCGCCCGGGCCGAGGACGTGCCGGCCGCAATCGCGCGCGCCTATTACATCGCCATGCAGGAGCCGCGCGGTCCGACGTTTGTGTCCGTTCCGGCCGATGACTGGGATCGCCTGTGCGAGCCCGTCTTCGCACGCGACGTCAGCAGAGTGGTCGCCCCGGACCCGGCGATGATCACGGGCCTGCGGGCTGCGCTGACGGCGGCGCGCAGGCCGGTGTTCGTGGTGGGGCAAGCCAACGCGAACGCAGGGGTCTGGCAGGAACTGATCGATCTCGCCGAGTTGCACCAAGCGCCGGTCTATTCCGGCCCGCACGCCGCCCGCAACAGCTTTCCGGAAGATCATCCGCTGTTCGCTGGCCACCTGCATTGGGATCGTGCGCCGCTGGCGCGGATGCTTGCCGGCCATGATCTAATCGTGGTCCTGGGCGCTCCGGCGTTTGTCTATCACGTCGAGGGCTCGGGGCCGTTCATCCCGGATGGCGCGACGCTCTGGCAAGTGATCGACGATCCGTCCACGGCGACCTGGAGTCCTGTCGGCACGGCGATCGTGGGCAATCTTAAGCTGGCCCTGCGCGCGCTGCTCGACAGCGCGCCGGCCGAGCCTCGGGAGCCGCCGCCGCGGCGCCAGCCCGCGCCGGCCCCGGCGCCGGACCGGCTCACGGATGCCTACCTGATGAGCCGGATCGAAGCCTTGCATCCGGACAACCGCGTGATCGTGTGCGAAGCCCCCAGCAGCCTCGATGCGTTGCGTGCGCATCTGCCGATCAAGGAACCGGCCGGCTATTACGCACACGCGAGCGGGCACCTCGGCTACGGGCTCGGCAGCGCCATCGGCATCGCCATGGCCGAGCCGCAGCGACGGGTCATCGCGCTCATCGGCGACGGCTCGAGCATGTACGCGATCCAGGCGCTGTGGACGGCCGCCAAGCTGGGGATCCGGGTGGTTTTCGTCATCGTCAACAACCGGGCCTACCAGGCCCTGGTCGGCTTCGGCAGATTGCTGGGAATGGGCGTTCCCGTCGGCACGGTGATCGACGACCTCGACTTCGTAAAGCTGGCGGGAGGCATGGCCGTGCCGGGGGAGACGGTCGGGCGCGCCGTCGATCTCGACGCGGCCCTGGAGCGCGCCTTTGGCGCCGCCGGACCGTATTTGCTCGACGTGCGCACCGAGAAAGCCTGAAGCCACCGGGGGCCGTGCGCACCGCGCGACCGGCATGGACGTCTGCATGCGGTCGAGGTGCGTGTCCGGGTGCGCGCCTATGCCTCCGGCGTTTCGGCGGCGCCAAGAACTGCGTCGCGATGCTCGACTAGCCATTGACGCAAGGTGGTGGGTTTTCGCCCGATCGTGCGTTCGACGAAATCGTTCCGGGCCCAGACAACCTCGTTGTCTTGCTCGTACTGCATGTAATCCCAGATGAGTTGGCAATGCGGCCCCAGGTGGGAATAGGCGGCGAAGAAGGCTTCCTTAGAACCGTCGTAGGCGATCGGCTCATTCCAAGTCTCGCTCATCAACTGCGCCACTTCGTGGTAGCGCATCAGATCGTGACCATTGTTCATCGTGTGGAAATGGCCGATATGGCGGTGATTGTCGGATAGAAACAGACGGCCGGCCACTTCAGCGATATCGCGGGGATCAATCCAGGGGACGAGGTGTTCAGGCCAGATCAGCTTGCGCTGCCGCCGGACGCTTTCGCCTTGGCCAAGCCGCATAAAGTTATCCATAAACGTGGCGCCGCAGTTGAGGAAGGTGACCGGAAGACCGCTCTCATCCAGGATCTGTCGAGCCAGGACGTGTTGGATTTCGATACCTTCGCCGCGCAGTCGCATCGCCCGCGGCACGCGATTGAGGCTCTCGTCGGGATGCAGGCCCATGATGCGAAGCATATGGACAAGACTCCCAGACGCGCTGAGCGCAGCGATAAGATTGGTCATGCAGGCCCGCTCGTTCAGGCCGGGTGGGGTGATGACGAATACCCCCTCCATGCCCTCTACGGCTTTGATCAAAGACGGCAGGTCCGCGTAGTCGGCTAGCACCACTTCGGCGGCAGGGTATTTTAGACGCAGGCTTTTGGCCCTATCCGCGTTGCGCGTGGCCAGCCTCAGGCGGATCGAGGGCGCTTCACGCGTGAGGAACGCCGCTAGCGGCTCTCCTATATGATCCGCCGCGCCGAAGATGAGAATGCTCTTCGGGATCGGCTTGCGATTGTAGGACCTGCCCCCGTACGCCTCGTGCATTGATTGCCCCTTGCTTCTCGCACGTCGACAAACCGGGCGTGCGCTGTCGCCGACAGAGCTGGTCGCAGTGTCCGCGATCATGACCTCGTGGAACGCCCGTCCGCCACGGCTTCAGAGGGCTTCCATTTTCTGTCGCGTCACGATTGTTTGCGCATTCGAATATTCGCTCAGGCCCTGGAGCGAATTTTCGATGCCGACGCCGGATTGCTTGTGCCCGCCGAAGGCCACGTGCGGCGAGAAGGTATGGATTTCGTTGATCCATACTGTCCCCGCCTGGATCTGGTCGGCGATGGCGCGGGCCTTGGCGACGTCCTTGCCCCAGACCGAGGCGGCGAGCCCGTATTCGGTGTTGTTGGCGCGCCGGACGACATCGTCGATGTCGGAGAATTTGAGCAGCGGGAGAATCGGGCCGAACGCCTCCTCGACCACGACGCGGCTGTCCTCGGGCGGATTGTCGACGATCGTCACCGGCACGAAAAAGCCGGGCCCGTCGCCGATCTCGCCGCCCAGCAGCACCCGCTGGCCGTTCGCCTTCACGTCGGCGAACAGGTTCTTCAGCTTCTCGAACTGCATCCGGTTCTGGATCGGCCCGAGCTGACTGCTTTGATGCGCGCCGTCGCCGACAACCACGTCGCGGGCGTAGTCGACCAGCGCGCGCGACAAGGCCTCGTAGATGTCCTCATGGATATAGAGCCGCTTGGCTGCGACGCAGAACTGCGCGCTGTTCTGGAACGCGGCCCAGAAGAGCTGCTTGGCGGTCTCTTCGACGTCGACGTCCGGCAGGACGATGGCCGGATCGTTGCCGCCCAGCTCCAGGGTGATGCGCTTGATGTTGCCCGACGCGCTTTCCATGATGCGCCGCCCGGTGGCGGTCGATCCCGTGAAGCTGATCTTGTTGACGTCGGGATGCCGGACGAGCTGCTCGCCCAGCGCATTGCCGCCGGACACGATGTTGAGCACGCCCGCCGGGAGGACGTCGCGCAACAGCTCGCCCAACTTCAGGGTGCACAGCGAGGTGTAGGGCGACGGCTTGAGGACCATGGTGTTGCCGGCGACCAGGGCCGGGGCGATTTTCCAGACGGCCAGCAGCACGGGAAAATTCCACGGCGTGATCCCGCCCACCACGCCCAACGGCACGTGGCGCGTCTCGACCGTGCGCTCCTCGCTCTGCTCGACGATCTCCAGGGGCAGGGACTGCTTGGCGATCTCCCGGCACCAGATGATCGAGCCGCCGATCTCCCATTCGGCGCCGGCGCGCGGCTTGCCCTGCTCCTTGGTGAGCAGGTGCAGGAAGGGCTCGTAATTGGCCTCGATGACATCGCCGATGCGGGCGACCAGAGCCTGCCGCTCCGCGACCGGCAGCGCCGACCAGGCCGGGAACGCCCGCCGCGCCGCGGCGACCGCTGCATCGAGTTCGGCGGCGGTCGCATCCGGGACCTGTGCGATCACCTCCTCGGTGGCGGGGTTGTACGCCGCGAAGCGGCTGGAGCCGGCGACGGCCCGACCATCGATGGTCATGGTGTAATCGCCGTCAAATGAGATGGTCATGGCAAGGTCCTCTCGGGTACGGGCGTCAGCGCCCGGCGCATGATCTTGCCGGTGCTGGTCTTGGGAAGGTCTTCGACGAAGCAGATGCGCCGCGGGATCTTGTAGGCGGCTAGATGCTTCCGGCAATGAGCGATGAGATCGTCTGCATCCGCGGCCGCGCGAGGGAACAGCACGACGTAGGCGACCGCCACTTCGCCCTTCTCGTCGTCCGGAGTTCCTGCAACAGCGACCATCGCGACCGCCGGATGCTGCGCGATCACCTGTTCCAGTTCGGCAGGATAGACGTTGTAGCCGGCCGTCAGGATCATGTCCTTCTTCCGGTCGACGATGAAGATATAACCGTCGGCGTTCTGTATCGCGACATCGCCGGTCGCCAGCCAGCCCTCTGGATCGATCGTCTGGGCCGTCGCTTCCGGATTGTTCCAGTAACCGCGCATGACGAGCGGGCCGCGCACCATCAGCTCGCCTGGCTGGCCGGTGGCGGCTCGGCCATCCGGCTTATCCGGGTCTGCAACGCGGGCTTCCAGGCCGGGGAACGGCAGGCCTATGGAGCCGTGCCGCGCGGGCCACCAGGGCGAATGCGTGGTGGCGGGGCCGCCCACCTCCGTCATGCCCCACAGTTCGAGCGCCGGGCAGCCGAAGCGACTGACGATGGCCTCCAGCTTGGCGCGCGGGATCGTCTGCCCGCCGACCGTGCAGCGCGACAATGTGCTGAAGTCGGCGTCCTCCAGCGCCGGATGCGCCAACATCTGGTAATACATCGTCGGGACGCCCTCGAAGAGCGTGATCCCTTGCTCCCCGAGAGCCGCCAGGGCCGCGCCGGGGTCGAAACGTGCCGGCGCCGTCAGCCGCGCCCCCGTGAGCAAACAGCAATTCATCACGACGTTGCCGTAGACATGCGGGAAGGGCAGGGCCGAATAGACCCGATCATGGCGGGTCCGGACATGGACGGTCGCCGTCATCGAGATGCTGGCGAAGATATTGCCGTGCGTCAGCATCGCGCCCTTGGGCTTGCCGGTCGTGCCGGACGTGTAGCCGATCGTGAACAGGTCGTCGGATTGGACTTCGGCCGGCGCGAGCCACTCGCCTTGCAGCAGGCCTTCGAATGACGCGGCTCCTTGCGCCTCGCCGACGGTGATCGCGATCGCCGGAAGCGCGATTTGCGGAAGGCGATCGCTCGGCACGATCGCCGCCTTCACGCCGGCGTCCGCGATCATGTAGGACACTTCTGCCGGACTGTTCAGGATGTTGGCCGGGACCACCACGCCACCCAGCCGCGCGATCGCGTGATAGGCGACGATCCACTCCCAGCAATTCGGCAGGTGGAGCAGCACACGATCGCCCCGCACGATACCGAGCGAGGCCAGCCCGCCCGCAAACCGGCCCGCCAGCATTTCCAGTTCGTCGAAGCGGAATGTGCGAATGCCCGGAAACTCTATCGCCGGAGCATCGCCATAACGCGCAGCAGCAGCGCTGAGCAGCTCGGAAATGACCGGCTGCATAATACCTGCAGGAGACGACATACCAAGCCAACTCTTTTGCTGCATGCGCCGCGCGTTGTTTCTTCGATCGACACTGCAGCAGGCCTTCTGCGCCGATGGAATGGGGGGGGCGCCAGCGCTGGACGGAACAGTCGATCTTGCAGACGTTCTCATCGGCTTTTGGGCCGCATTATAGGCCCGGGTCGGGAATCTGGCCGAGGCTGGACGAAATAGTCGGTATGGCAGACGCCGCAAGCGATGCGTATAACGACACGGTCGTGCGGTAGATTGTCGAACGGACGGGCGGCAGGTTTGTCGATGTGCGCAGGAGCATGCCGAGCTGATGGCGCGCGCTCTGGCGACCTCCGTCTATATTCCGCGGGTGCTGCGTCCGACGGCCAAGCTTAGTACATCCTTGGCGTGTTCGATTCTTTCCGCCTGCTGTCCAAGACAATTAAGGCGACCGAAGAGACTCAAATCATGTGCACGGGCACACGCTTTCGCCGTGAGGCGAACTTGGTCGAACACAAGATCCGTCGAGCGGACAGCTAGTACCACCGGTTGTGCGGGACGGCGGCTGACGCCGTCCCGCACTCCAGCCCTCAGACCGCGGGCTGCGTCTGGCCTGCCGGGACGGGCTGCGCGACCGGCTTGGTCTGAGAAAGGGAGCTGCCGAAGCTGTGAAGCCCCAGCGCATGCAGACCGCCGAGACCGCCGCAGACGAAGAGCACCATGTCCTTGGGCTCGGGCGTCGCATAGATGCGGCCATCCTCGCGGATGCGGCCCTGCGCGCTGAGCTGCTCCAGGTGGTAGCTCTGAAGAAAATCGGCGGGCAGGCTGGCGTGCTTCCAGACGACCTCCTGAACATCCTCGAGTCTGGGCAGCTCCTTGGCGATGATTTCCGCGCAGATCGGATTTATGCCGATCGTCATCTCGCTGTACTCCATCGAGGGCGAGAAGCAGTTGGCGCCCGGATAGGCCACCGACTTGCCGATCATCTCGAGAAAGGCCATCGCGCCGATCGACGTGGTGTCGAGGATGTTCATCGTCCCCATAGTGCTGAAGGCCGTCACCGCGTCGCCCTTGACGCCGGCACGGCGCTCGGCGAGCGGCGCCCAGGGAGATCGTTCTTCCCATTCGCCCATCAAGAGGCTGGCGAGCCGCCCGGGCGAGCCGAAAGTCGTCTGCGAGGTCACGCCGGCGGTCTGACCTGCGACGTTCCGCATGATGAGGCGGATCGCGCGCCCGATCGCGTTGGCGCGCGTCGAAACGCCGCCTGCGCAGCCATAGCTGTAGGGAATCTTCAGCCGATCGCGGATGGGGCCGTTCACCACGAAGCCCGGATAGACCGAGGCCGTGGTGGCGTTGACGCCGTAGAGCTCGAAATCGGGCTCGGTGATCGCCTCGACGGCGGCGATGATGAGTTCGAGCGACTCTGGCGGGGCGCCGGCCATCACGGCGTTGATGACGATCTTCTCCACCGTGCACTGGGAGTCGTCGGGCATCCGCGCGATGACTTCGTCGGGATAACGGTCGTTCTCCGCCAGGAAGGCGCGAACGCGCCCCGACGTCGGCGGCACGAGCGGCAGGCCATCTCCCCAGCCCTGCGCAACCGAAAGCTCGGTCAGGGCCGCGTAGTCGTCGTCGACTTCGAAGGGACGGCTGGTCAGCCAGTCGATCTCGCAGCCCGCAGGCCCGCAGTCCCGACTGACGAGGATCTTCGGGGCCGAGCTCTTCCGAGTGGACGGCTTGATGAAATGAATGCTCACGCGGCGTGCTCCTCAGCCCTGACAGCGGCCCCCATCACCTCGAGCAGCCCTTCGAAGTAGGATGCGGCGACCGGGGCGACCTCCTCGCGGGACAGCTCGTTGAGGGGGTAGGGCAAAACGTGGACACGCAAGCCCGAACGTCCGCCGCGCGCGGCCAATTCATGCGCGAAGGCTGCGAAGTTTTGCGTCGCGACGGCGACGGTGGGAAGACCCGCGTTGGCCGCCGCAATGGCGTCGCGGATGGTCCAGCCGGTGCAAGACCCACAATTGGCCAAGCCGACGATCGCAACGTCTATGGTCTGCAGCCACGCCTGCAGCGAGCGGTTCTGCTCTTCGCCCTCTTCGCCCGACCGGTTGGTCGAGCGCCAGAACGAGACCTCGCAGCCGGCGTCTCGCAAGTTCGCCGCCCAGTCCTCGCTGATCCAGTCCCAGCAGCGCCAGATCTGATCCACGCGCACGCCGATCCGCTTGCCAGCCAGCAATCCCGCGTCTGGACCGGGGCTGGCGTTGTCGTCCGAACGCGACGCCTTCGGATCTAGTATTTTCACGAGAGCCATAAGTTTCCTCCTGGATCGTCAACGATCCGAAGACCGTCGAGGGCGATTGCTCGGCGGCCTCGCCTCGTCGCCCCCGCTCCTCGCGGGATCGCTCAGGGCCAGACGGAATCTTGCATCTGACGACCAATACGTCCAATGCATTTCAGGTCCATCTTTTATACGCATAGAGAATAAGATCGACCTTCGCAGCCTCAGGCATCTGGTCGGGCTGGGGAATGAGCTTGGCGTGACCTGCCGACCCTGAGCCGATCCATCCAGGCGCTCGAAAGACAACTCGGCGTCCGGTTGCTCGACCGGGACCGCGGCGGCGTCGACCTCACGCCCGAAGGCCGCTCGATCGCCGAGCGCGCGGCCTTGCTGCTTGTCGACGCCGAGGATCTCGAGCGTCAGGCACGCCTCAGCGCGCAGGGCGAGGGCGGGCGCGTGCGTCTCGGCATGGCGTCGATGGCCGCACGCAGCCTGCTGGCCTGTACGCTTTGAAGCGGCGCTCACGGCTCACCTTCGACCTCCCAAGCTGAGGTCGCCCGCCGCCTCAGCCCGCCGCGGTGGGCGTGAGCTTGAGGTGCAGCTCGGACAGGCCGCGAATGATGAAGCTCGGCTCGTACGCGAGACGCCGCGCGCCGCGCGGGCCGTGCTTCGCCTCGTCCATGTCGATGTGCGCGGTGTGCTCGAGGAACTTCTCGAGGATCACACGCACTTCGACGCGCGCGAGCGGCGCCCCGGCGCAGACGTGCGCGCCTCGGCCGAAGGCCAGGTGCTCTCTGATCCGCGGCCGGTCGAGCACGAACGCGTTCGGATCGTCCCAGCGGCGCGGATCGCGGTTCGCGCCGCCAAGGCAGAGCATGACTTTGGTTCCTGCAGGAATCTTTACCCCACCGATCTGGGTGTCCCGGCGTGCGAGGCGGGTCGTCTGCTTCGACGAGCCCTCGAGCCGAAGCACCTCTTCCAGCAGCTGAGGGATGAGCGAGGGATCACGGCGCAGGCGTTCCTGCAGGCCCGGCTGGTCGATGATGTAACGCATCGAGTTGCCGAGCAGCTTGGCGCTCGTGTCCTGGCCGGCGCCGAAGAGGAAGGTGGTGAGGTTGACGATCTCAATCGCCTCCGGCGTCGATCCGTCGGGATACTTGGCGTTCGCCAGTTCCGACATGACGTCGTCGCGCGGGTTCGCCCGCCGGTCTTCCACGTACTTCATAAAATACGCGCCCATCACGACCAGGGGGTGGGCCTCGGATGAGTAGTCGTTTTCGTTCTGATCAAGGCTGCCGGGGGGCGGTCCCGCCTCGATCGCATCCATGAAGATCTGGCGGTCCTCCGTCGGCACGCCAAGGAGATCGGCGATGACCATGGTCACGAAGGGAGTCGAGATGGTCTTGATCAGCTCGACGCCGCCGTTGGCGACCGCGTCCTTGACCAATTGCTCGGAATATTCGGCGATGAATCTTTCATTGGCCCGCAGCCGAGAGGGCGTGAACAGCCGGCTCAGGAGCGCGCGGGAGAAGGCGTGGCGCTGGTCGTCGTAGTTGACCAGCAGGTCCCCTCCCAGAAACCCGGGTCGATTAGCTTCGATTTCGGACGAGATGTCCGCGCCTTCGGGCCGGAAGGGCAAAGGCGCGGCCGCGCCCTGCAGGGCGATGATCGAGGAGAAGTCACGCGTGTTCTTCATGACCTCCAGAAGCTCGTCGGATCCGGTGACCATGACGTAGTCGCGGCCAGGCGGCTGGTAGACCGGACCGCGGGCGCGGATCGCGTCGAAATAGCTGTAGGGATCCAGGAGGATCTCGTGATCCGTGAAGAAATCGCGGTCTTCCAGGCGTTGCATTCGGCTCTCCGCTCGCGCTTAGCGATTTTCAGTGTTTGTCGAGGTGATTGTCGTCAGTCCTCTGGAGCGATCGTGACGCGGAGCGTCTGGACGCTTTCGCCCATCCGGATCTGACACGAGAGCCGCGAACGTGCGTCGCGATGGCTCGAGCTGTCGAGCAGTTCGCTCTCGTCCTCGTTGCCCTCCGGAACGGAGGCCGCGCACTCCGGATCGACAAACACATGACACGTCGCGCAGGAGCACACGCCACCGCAGAGGGCGAGCAATTCGTCGATCCCGCTGTCACGGATCACTTCCATCACGCTCATGCCGACCGGAGCCTCGAGCGTGTGGGTTGCGCCTTCGCGCGTGATGACCGTGAGCTGGGGCATTCTCGACCTCCCAACGACCTTCGCGTCGCTGTTGCGCGCCATCTCCGTTCCCTGCGGATTCGCCGCGCCCCATTTGCTTTTAGCGACCGCTAAAGCCCGGGCGAGCCCAAGTCAAACGGCTTTTAGCGATTGGTCAAATCCGTCGCAGCGCGACCGGCGGACGCGCCGCGCATCGCCGCCGAACCGCCGCCTGACCCGGACACAGGCGCTGGTCAGAAGCCCAAGTAAGTTGATTTCAGGCTTCGAGCGGGTAGGAGAAGCTGCTGATGGTGCAGCCTGATGCTGCGAGCAGCAGATGCTCCGAGCTGGCCAGTTTGATGCAACTGACCGTCTGGATCATCTGGTGGCCATTCTATTCTAACCTGGAGAAGGCACACTGATGGCGAAGTGGACGGGCGCCCAGGATGAATCCGTTACAAGGAACGCCATCATCGAAGCCACGGAACAGCTGCTTCGGGAAGAAGGGTCTGCAGCCCTAACGTCGAGAAAGATCGGCGCCCGCGCAGGAGTCAAGCCGCCGCTGATCCATTACTACTTTGAATCGCTTGACGAACTTTACCTGACGGTATTCCGGCGTGTTTCCCAGGACGGTTTCCGGCGCATAGAGGAGGCGCTCAAGTCTGATCGTCCTGTCAAGGCCGTGTGGGAGATCATGAGCGACCCCAACGGCGCGCGCTTCACGATGGAGTTCAACGCCCTCGCGCTGCATCGCGCCTCCATCGGCCAGGAGATGGCAACCTTTTCCGGCATGGTGCGCGATCGGGTCACTGAAGGCTTCGAGCGGCACTTTCAGGAGCGCCAGATCGCGTCTCCGCTCGCCGCAGTCATCGTTCACATGCTGATGGTGGCTGTCGCAGCCTTCCTCACCCAGGAGAAAGCAATCGGCGCCTCCAAGGGCCACGCCGTGCTTGAGGAGTCGGTCGAGAGCTGGTTGGCGACGCTGGACGGCGTTTGAGCTCGCTGCCACCTCGTTCCGCAGCCGGCCCACCAATCAAAAGTTTGAGCGCGTTTTTGGCGCAAAACCGGATCCACTTTTGCGCAACGCGCTCTAGGCCGCGACTTCTGCGGCGGCCGGGCGCTTTCGCCATGCCAGCCAGATGACGCAGGCTCCAGCGGTCAGCACGACCGGCAGCAGGCTCGCCAGCACCTCGGTCGGCGAGCGGCCGGCGCTCAGAAGTACGGCGGCCAGGGAGGGGCCCGCCAACGCGCCGACGCGGCTCGCGCCGACCGCTGCGCCCATTCCGGTCCCGCGCACCGCCTCGGGGTAGCAGTCGCTTGCGGCGCCGTAGAGGACGACGGTCTGGGCCAGCACGCCCGCGCCCAGCACGCCGGCCGCCAACGCCGTCAGGGTCAACGCCGGGGCCCCCTGCGCAAGCGCCGACAGCGCGCCCGGAACGGCGGCGATTGCGAGCGCGATGCTCGCCGCTCGCCAGCGCGTATCGAAGCCGAAGCCCGCGACCAGGGCGCCCGCCGCGCCGAACAGGTTCAAGGCGGCTTGTGCAACCGCTGCGTCGTCCTTTGATAGTCCCCGAGCCTGCAGCAGCAGCGGCAGCCAGTTGAGCATCAGGTACAAGGTGAGGGTCGCCGCGAAGAGCCCCAGCCACAGGATGAGGGTTCTCGCGAACCGCCCCTCGGCGAAGAGATCAGAGACCGGCCCCGGCTCATGCGCGGCCGCAGCAGCATTCGCCGGCAGCTTCAGGAAAAGGGCGATCAGCACGCCCAGGACGAGGGGGACGACGCCGCCGATCACGAACAGCAGTCGCCACGCCTCCGCCGGCAGCGCAAGCGCCAGCAGGCTCGTGAAGCCGCCCCCGAGGGGCATGCCGATGTAGGTGATGGCGATGGTGGCGTTGCGTGATCGCTCGCGGCTGACGTCGGCGGCTATGGCGATCAGGTTCGGCATGGCGCCGCCGAGGCCGAGGCCTGTCGCCAAGCGGGCGATCGTCAGCGTGGGCATGTCCCAGGCGCCGGCCGTCAGCAGGGAGCAGAAGCCGAAAATCAGGATGGCGGCTGTCAGCACCGGCTTGCGGCCGATCCGATCTCCGAGCCGCCCCCCGACCAGGGCGCCGACTATCAGCCCGAGATTGGCGGCTGCGAAGAAAAGGCCGACCTGGGCCGGCGTGGGATGAAAGGCATGGCTGATCCCGCCGGCCGCAAGGCCCGCCGTCTGGACGTCCATGCCCTCGCACATGGCCGCGGGAACGCAATAGGCGAGCGTCGCGGCGAAATTGGCTGTGCGTGGAGCTGCCCGTTCATGCATTGCGCGACTCGTGAAGGTTCGCCGCGAAGCTTAATCTTATCGGCGATCGCTTTCCACGAGAGCGACTGGCGACCTTCCCCGCTGCGCGCCGCAATGCGCCTCGCGCGCAGGCGGGCGGTCCCCGGGATCGTCGATGAGGATCCTGGCCGCGTCGCCGGCGGGGTCTTCGTACTGACGGTTGCGCAGCGTCCACCAGAAGGCCGCGACGCCCAGCAGGCCGAGCAGGAGCGACATCGGCGCCAGCATCATCAGGATGCCCATGACCTCTTCCTTTCCGGCCGGCTCGGCAGTCGCAGCCTGAGCGCGTTCAGCGTCACGATCAGCGACGAGCCGGACATGGCCAGCGCCGCAACGAAGGGATTGACGAGGCCCAGCATCGCCGCCGGCGCGGCCAGGAGGTTGTAGAGGCCGGCGAAGGCGAAGTTCTGCAGAGCGCGGGCGCGGGCGGTGCGCGCCACCTCGCAGGCTTCGCTCACGGCGGCCAGGCGCTCGCCCGAGAAGACCAGGTCGGCGGCGTTCTGGCTGGCGTCGAGCGCGGCGCCCGGCGCCATGGCGGCGTGGGCGCGGGCGAGCGCAGCGGCGTCGTTCAGGCCGTCGCCGACCATCAGCACCTTGCGCCCCTGGGCCTTGAGCGCGTCGATGCGGGCGGCCTTGTCCTGCGGCGAAAGCCCAGCGCGCCAGAGCTCGATCCCGCAGCCGGCGGCGGCCTGGGCGACCGGGCCCGCGCAGTCCCCGGAGAGGATCTCCACCCCAAGCCCCCGGGTCTTCAGCGCCGCCACCGTGACGGCCGCGTCGGGACGCAGGGCGTCGGAGAAGGCGAACCGCACCGGCGCTTCGCCGTCGAGCGCGAACCAGAGCTCCGTCTCGGAACCCGCCGCCTCGGTCACGCCGGCGAACTCCGCCCGGCCGAGGCGGGCGCGCCGGCCGTCGATCAAGCCCTCCACCCCGAGGCCGGGGCGCTCGACGGCGCCCTCGGCGACGCGGCCGAGGCTCGCCTCCGCGGCCAGCGCCCGGGCGAGTGGGTGGGCCGAGGCGCGGGCGAGCGGCGCGGCGCGGGCCACGTCGCCGGGCGAGGCCCCGATCAGCCGCGGCCGGCCCTCGGTCAGCACGCCGGTCTTGTCGAAGACGACGTGGTCGATCTCCGCCAGGCGCTCGAGGGCCGCGCCCGACTTGACGAGCACGCCGCGTCGGAAGAGTCGAGCCGACGCACTGATCTGCACGGCGGGAGCGGCCAGTCCGAGCGCGCAGGGGCAGGTGATGATCAGGACGGCGACGGCGCGCAGCAGCGCCTCGCGTGGGCCGAGCCCGAGCGCCCAGCCGGCGACGAACGTCAGGGCCGCAGCGGAGTGGACCACCGGCACGTAGATCGCCGCTGCCTTGTCGGCGAGCCGGACGTAGCGGGACTTCGACTGCGCGCCGGCCTCGATCAGGCGCGCGACGGCGGCCACGGCGGAATCTTCCGAGCGGGCCAGGGCTCGTACGCGCAGCAGGCCCGAGAGATTGAGCGCGCCGGCCCGGCAGACGGCGCCCGGCGCGACCGCGACCGGCAGGGTCTCGCCCGTCAGAAGCGCGTTGTCGACCTCCGAGGCGCCGGTCTCGACGCGAGCGTCGACCGCCAGCCGTTCGCCCGGCCGCACGATCAGCAGGTCGCCGACCGCAACCTCCCGCAGCGGGCGGCGAAGCTCCTCGCCATCGGGGCCAAGCACCGTCGCGGCGGGGGTCTGAAGCGCTAGCAGGTCCGCCGCGGCGCTGCGGGCCTTCAGCTTCAGCTGATGGTCGAGCCAGCGGCCGATCAGGAGCAGGAAGAGCAGCGACACCGCGGCGTCGAAGTAGGCGTCGCGGCCGTGCATCAGCGTTTCGGAAAAGCTGATGGCCAGCGTCAGAAGCACGCCGATCGAGATCGGCACGTCCATGTTGGCGCGCCTCGCCTTCAGGGAACGCCAGGCGGACTCGAAGAACGGCAGGCCGGCGAAAAGGGCGCAGGGGGTGGCCACGATGGCGCACCACCACTGCATCACCGTCCTGGTCGCGGGGCCGAGCTCCTGGCCAAAAAGGCCGGCCCACAGCGGCACGGAGAACATCATGGTGTTCATCGCGCCGAACGCAGCCACCGCGAGCGCCAGAATCAGCCGGCGGCCTTCGCGGTCGGCGGCGGCCTGGGCCTGGCCCGGATCGTATGGGGTCGCCGGGTAGCCCAGGGCCTGAAGGCGGTCGATGACCGCGGCGGGATCGGCCGCGGCGCCGCTTCGAAAGGCGACCGTGAGCTTGCCGGTCGTGAGATTGAGCCGGGCCTCGCCCACCCCCGGCAGCGCCGCGGTCTCGCGCTCGATCCTGGCCATGCAGCCGGCGCAGCGGGCGCCGCGGACGAGCAGATCCAGGGTCGGACGGTCGTCGGGTCCGCGCTTCAGGAAGGCCGAGAGGTCCGGGAGGGAGCGCGCGTCATAGGCTAGGGCCACGACAGCCTCCGTTCGGCTTCGAAGCGGTGGCCGGCGCGGTCACTCGCCTCGGCGGTGAGGTCCCAGGCGCCGTCGAGCGCTCCAGGTCGCGCGACGTAGACGCCGGGCTCGGTTTCGCGGAAGGCGAGCATCCTGCGGCCGGCTTCCGTGGCCGGCCGCTCGAGCTTGCCCGTGACCGCCAGCCCGGGCAGGGGCGCGCCGGCGCGATCGCGCATCTCAAGCACGACGGCCTTGGGGCGGGCGGCGGCGGCGGCGCGCCAGCCCAGCTTCGCCTGGGCGTCCATCTGGGCGATCTTCCGGTTGTAGAGCAGGCCGTCCTCGTAGGGCGTGACCGAGACCTCGCCGGGGAAGGTGCGCACTGCCAGGACGGTGAAGGTCACGTCGACTGCGATCACAAGGGCGAAGAAGCCGATCACGACGCCCAGCACGTGCCAGCCGGTGATGCGGAAGCCCGAAGGGGCAGGGGCGTGCGCAGGGGTCATCGATCCTCGGCTCCGGTGCGGAACACGGTGCGGGTGCGGACCTCGGCCTGGCCGTCGCGGACGACGAAGGCGGCCGGGAGGTCCTCGTCACGGAAGGGGGGGCGCGCGATGACGAAGATGCGCGCGGTGGCGATTTCGTTCGCCGACGCGACGACGGCCAGCGGGCCGCTCGAGGCGGGCGCGCCGGGCGCCTTGAGCCGCGCGCCGGCGACGCCTTCGAAGCCCACCTGCACCGTCCTGGTCTGGAAGCTGCGGTTGGCGATCTTCAGGGTATAGCCGTCGCGCACCGCTCCGTCCTGCAGGCGGACGTACATCGGATTGCGGTCGCGCAGGACGTGGACGTCGAGGGGGGCGCGGTTGGCGAGGCCCTGGATCATCAGCGCGCTCACCAGCGCGAGCGCCGCAGCGTAGTAGAGGGTGCGAGGGCGGACGAGGCGGTAGGACGGCCGCTGTCCGGCGGCGCGCGCGGCGACCGCTGCGTCGGTGTCGTAGGCGATCAGACCGCGCGGCCGGCCGACCTTCAGCATGATCTCGTCGCAGGCGTCGATGCACAGGCCGCAGTTGATGCACTCGAGCTGCGCGCCGTCGCGGATGTCGATGCCCATGGGGCAGGCCACGACGCACTGGCGGCAGTCGATGCAGTCGCCGCGGCCGGCCCAGCCCTGGCCCTTCTTGTGCGCTCCCCGCGGCTCCCCGCGGTCGGCGCGGTAGGTGACCTGCAGCGAATGCTGGTCGAGCATGGCGCCCTGGATGCGCGGCCAGGGGCACATGTAGGTGCAGACCTGCTCGCGCATGTGGCCGGCCAGCAGATAGGTCGTCGCCGTGAGCACGCCGCAGGAGATGTAGGCGCTCAAGGGCGCCCTGCCGGTCCAGAAGTCGCCGAGCAGCCTCGGCGCGTCGTGGAAGTAGAAGATCCAGGCCCCGCCGGTGCCGAACGCCACGCCCAGCCAGACCAGGTGCTTGCCGGTCTTGCGCCAGAGCTTGTCGAGGCTCATCGGCTCGGCGTCGCGGCGCATGCGGGCGTTGCGGTCGCCTTCGAACACCCGCTCGACATGGATGTAGAGGTCGGTCCAGACCGTCTGCGGGCAGGCGTAGCCGCACCACAACCGGCCGAACAGGGCGCTGACGAGGAAGAGCGCCAGCGCCGCCATCACCAGCAGGCCGGTGAGGAAGTAGACCTCCTGCGGCCAGAGCTGGATGAAGAAGAAGTAGAAGCGCCGTCCCGTGAAATCGACCAGCACCGCCTGCTGGGGCAGGCCCTCGGGCCGCGGCCAGCGGATCCAGGGGGTCACGTAGTAGATCGCCAGGGTGACGATCAGCAGCGCCCATTTGATAGTCCGCCAGCGGCCGTGGACGAGCTTCGGGTAGATCGGGACCCGCGGCTTGTAGAGGCCGCCCCCGCGCTGCTTTTCGCGGACGCGCTCCGCCGCCGAGACCGGCTCGGCGGCCTGCGCGTCGCCGACGCGGCCCTTGCGATCGATGACCACGGCCACCGGAGCTACTGACCCCCGGCGTTGGCGTGGATGTAGACGGTCAGCGCCTTGATGGTCTCAGGCGACAGGCGGGGGCCCCAGGTGGGCATGACCCCGCCGCGGCCGGCGAAGATCTGGCCGCGGATGTCGTCGCGCGCACCGCCGTACAGCCATTCGCTGTCGGTCAGGTTCGGCGCGCCCTTGGCCGGATCACCCTTGCCTTCCGCCCCGTGGCAGGCCGCGCACTGGTCGCGGAAGAGCGGCGCGGCGCGCGCGACGGCGGCCCTGTCGGCCGGGCGACGGGAAAGCGCCACCACATACTCGGTCAGGTCCGAGACCTGGGCCGCGTTCAGCATGCCGTCGCGGCCGAAGGCCGGCATCTGGGTCGCCCGGGCGCCGGGCTCGCCGGTGCGGACGCCATGGGTGATGGTGTAGCGGATGTCCTCCAGCCCGCCGCGGCCCCACAGCCAGACGTCGTCGCGCAGGTTGGGATAGCCCTTGCTCCCGGTCCCTCCGGCGCCGTGGCAGGTGGCGCAGTTGTCGCCGAAGACCGAGGCGCCGAGGGCGAGCGCATAGGACTGCAGCTTGGGATCCCTCTCGATCTGTTCCAGGCTGGCGTTCCTGAGCTCGACCGCTTCGCGCCCGCGCAGGGCGTGGAGCTGCCGCAGCTCCGCGGCGACCTGGGCGCGGTCGGACTTGCCGAGAAGGCCCCTGGTGTAGCCGTGCAGGCCCGGCCAGGCCGGCATCAGCACCCAGTAGGCGACGGCGAAGGCGACCGTCGCCCACGTCACCACCAGCCACCAGCGGGGCAGGGGATTGTCCAGTTCGCGGATGCCGTCCCACTCGTGCCCGGTGGTCTCGACGCCGGTGACTTCGTCGACATTACGATCCGACATGATCGCTCTCGTCCGCTTCGAGGGGCAGGTGGGCGAGGCGCTTGAACGCCTCCTTGTGTCTGGGCCATAGCGCGTAGATCACGCCGGCGGCGAAGATCAGGCCGAAGTAGATCAGTCCGACTTGCTGTGCGAACCGCGACACGGTCTCGTATTCTAGGTCCGGAATGCTCATCTCAGGTTCCTAGGGTCTTCGGCGTGATAGGTCTTGAAGTCCACCAGCGTGCCGAGCATCTGCAGGTAGGCGATCAGGGCGTCCATCTCGGTCAACCGGTCGGGATCGCCGTCGAAGTCGCGCGGCGCAATCTTGCCGCCGTAGCGCTTCTTCAGGCCCGTGCCGCGGGCGTCGAAGGGATCAGCCTGGGCCTCCAGGTCATCGGCGGCGTGCGCGACCTGGTTGTCGGTGTAGGGGACCCCGACCCTCTGCTGCGCCCGCAGGGCTTCGACGATGTCGTGGTAGTCGAGCTCCTTGTCCGCCAGAAAGGCGTAGGGCGGCATGACCGACTCCGGCACCACCGAGCGCGGGTCGGCCAGGTGCTGCCGGTGCCAGCTGTCGGAATACTTGCCGCCGACGCGGGCGAGATCCGGCCCCGTCCGCTTCGATCCCCACTGGAAGGGATGGTCGTACATGCTCTCGGCGGCCAGGCTGTAGTGGCCGTAGCGCTCGACCTCGTCGCGCAGCGGGCGGATCATCTGCGAGTGGCAGAGGTAGCAGCCCTCGCGGATGTAGATGTCGCGGCCCTTGAGCTCCAGCGGTGTGTAGGGGCGCATCCCCTGCACCTTCTCGATGGTGCTCTCCAGATAGAACAGCGGGCTGATCTCGATCAGGCCGCCGATGGCGACGACGACCAGGATGCCGATGAGCAGGACGAGCGAGTGGCGCTCGAACTTGGCGTGAAGTTTCCACATTTTCGGGAGGGTCCCTATTCCGCCGCGAGCGCGACGGCAGGGGCGAGACCCGTAGCGTCAGTCTCGCTCGCGGCGAGGCTGGGCATGCGGATCGTGCGCCACAGGTTGTAGGCCATGATCACCGTGCCCGCGAGGTACATGAGCCCTCCGAGCGTGCGGACGACGTTCTCGATATGCTTGGCGGCGACGGTCTCGACGAAGGAGTTCGCGAGGAAGCCCTGCGGGGTGTATTCTCGCCACATCAGGCCTTCCATGATCCCGGAGACCCACATCGCGGCGATGTAGAGCAGGATCCCGGTGGTCGCGATCCAGAAGTGCCATTCGACCAGTCGGTTCGAATAGAGGCCCGGCTTCTTCCAGAGCCAGGGAACCATGCAATAGAGCGCGCCGAAGGTGATGAAGCCGACCCAGCCCAGGGCCCCCGAGTGCACGTGGCCGATGGTCCAGTCCGTGTAGTGGGAGAGGGCGTTGACCGCCCGCACGGACATCAGCGGGCCTTCGAAGGTGGCCATGCCGTAGAAGGCGAGGCTGACCACCATCATGCGGATCACCGCGTCCGTGCGCAGCTTGTCCCAGGCGCCTGACAGCGTCATCAGCCCGTTGATCATGCCGCCCCAGGACGGCATCCACAGCATGACCGAGAAGGTCATGCCGAGGGTCTGCGCCCACTGCGGCAGTGCGGTGTAGTGCAGGTGGTGGGGGCCCGCCCAGATGTAGATGAAGATCAGCGCCCAGAAGTGGACGATCGAGAGCCGGTAGGAATAGACCGGCCGCTGCGCCCGTTTCGGCACGAAGTAGTACATCATGGCCAGGAAGCCGGCGGTGAGGAAGAAGCCCACCGCGTTGTGGCCGTACCACCACTGGATCAGGGCGTCCTGGACGCCTGAGAACTCCGAATAGCTGCGGTGGTTGAGCAGGCTGACCGGCGCCGCCAGGTTGTTGACGACGTGCAGCATGGCGATGGTCACGATGAAGGCCAGGTAGAACCAGTTGGCCACGTAGATGTGCGGTTCCTTGCGCTTCCAGATCGTGCCCAGGAAGACGAGCAGGTAGGCGACCCAGACGACGGTCAGCCACAGGTCCTCATACCACTCGGGCTCGGCGTATTCCCGGCTCTGAGTGATGCCGGCGAGGTAGCCGGTCGCCGCCACGACCAGGAACAGCTGGTAGCCCCAGAAGACGAACCACGGCCACACCCCGCCGGCGAGCCTCGCCTTGCAGGTGCGCTGCACGACGTAAAAGGAGGTCGCGATCAAGGCGTTGCCGCCGAAGGCGAAGATCACGCCCGAGGTATGCAGCGGACGGAGCCGGCCGAAATTCAGCCATCCCGCTTCCGGGAAGTAGAACAGGCTCGGCCAGGAGAGCTGCGAGGCGGCGAGGACACCTGCGGCCATGCCGGCGACGCCCCAGATCACCGTGGCGATCACGCCCGCCTTGACCACGCCGTCGGCGTATCGCGTCGGGTCCGTGCGGAACCGGCCCGAGGACAGGCCCACGGTCATCACCGAGGCGGCGACGACGAAGGCGGCGATGAATTCGTAGCCGCTGAAGCGGAACAGCCGGTCCTGTGAGAAGGCGGTGGCCAGGAGGCTGACCAGAGCGCCCGCGGCGCAGAACAGGAAGAGCAGGACCGCGTCGAACGGCGCATCGTCGGGGCGAGCGGAAGTTGCAGTCATGGCCTCAGACGATTCCCGGTTGGACGTGCCGGGTTGATGCGTCGGCCGGACAGGCGTGGCCTTGATGCGCGTCAACGACGCCCGAAGCCCCGGGTGCGAGCCATGGCTGCGAGAGCCCTGGAGCCCGCCTATGGACCCTTTCCGCCGCGTCCTTGATCTTCTTGGCGCGAGCTTGCTCGGCCTGGCCGCGCTGCTCGGCCAGGCGGCGCTCGAGCACATGCGTAGCCTGCAGGCCTTGGGCTACATCTGCGGGGGCGGCTCGGCGCACTGTGCGGCCTGTCCGGCTGCGCTCGCCGCAGCGCTGCTCGGCGTCGCGGTCCTGTGGCTGACGCGACTGCCGGTGGCGCCGGCCGCCGTGGCGCGCTTGAGGGTGTGATCGCCCTATTCGGGCAGACGGAACGTGGCCGTCTCCGCGGCGGCCGCCTCAGGCTCATTCAAAGCGCCCAGCACCATGCGCACGCTTGCGTTCATGTAGGCTTCGGCGCGGCCCGCCAGCCATTTCTGCTGGACGAGCAGGAGATCGAACGGCGTGCGGCACTTGGCGACCTCGCCGGCGGCCTCGGCGTCGTCCTTGGCCAGCTCGTCGAAGAGCGCGCGCACCTCCGCCGCATAGGTGTGGAAGGACGCTTCGAGCAGCTCACGGCCTTGGTCCGCCGCGGCGTTCAGCGTGCCCATCAATTCATCGGCGGGCTGGGGGCCGGATGCGGATTGCGACATGGCTTGAACCTCCGATGTTCGATCAGGTGATCCGTGGCTGCAAGTTTTCCAGGCCAGGCGTCGACGGTTCGGATTGAGGGTCGGAGGCGCAAAGCGCCGCCAGGCCTCGACGCTCCCGGCGTCCGGCGCGGAAGATGAAGGCGGCGATCAGCAGCCAGATAAATCCGCCCGAGACCCCATAGGCGATGGCCGTCGCGAGGCCTACGACCAGCAGAACCCACCCGACGATCTGCGAGACGATCGCAGTTGTCCGCATCGCCAGCTCCCGTCGCCCGCTCGCCGCCCAGATGATCGCCCGCAACATTTGCCCGCCGTCCATCGGCAGCGCGGGGACGAAGAGCGTCGCCACGAGCACGAAATTCAAGGTCACCACGGCGGCCAGCGCCCGCACCACGGAATCTGGCCCGCCCGTCAGATAGGCCGTCCGCGCGGCCGCGAACATGAGGGCGCCGAAGAGCAGGTTGGCGAGCGGGCCCGCGGTTGCGCCGGAAAGCGCGGAACGACAGCTGCTTTCGCCGGCGGGGCTTCGGCGCGCCAGCGCGGCCGTGACCAGCTCATGCAGGCCGACCGAGCAACCTGCGCCGAGGATGAAGGTCGCGTTGCCGAGGGATTCGGCGGGCGACGCGGCGCCGCTCCCCATCAAGGAGCCTTGCGACACCGTCCAGGCCAGAAACAGGGCCAGCAGCGGCCAGTCCGAGGACTGCGGCGCCGTGGCGCGGACGGTTAGCTCCGACATCGATGTCTCCGGTTGTGGAGCGACACAGATTGCAGCGCCGGCCCGTACCGGGCCTCGTCTTTAGAGGGTACGTCCTTGCCGTCGGCCCGACATTCGGGGGCGGCCCCTAAGTAGTTCTGCGTAGGCTTGACCTTGGCGGTCGGTCCGTTGCGGGGCTGCTGCGGTCCATTGCGCTGAGAGGTTCATCAGCGCCAGGGTCGCCGCCCTGGGCCGCGGTATTGACGCTGACGGCGCGCTCCACGGCGTAGCGCAGCAGGCTCCAGGTGGAGGCGTTGATCAGCAGCGAGTCCGAGCGGCCGGCGTGACTGGCGCGCCGGCCGTTGGTCGTTCAGGTGTTAGCCGCCGATGTTGGGCGGCCCCAGATGCTGCAGGAAGTCGGGCTTGCCGACGGTCACGCCGTTGGCGCGCAGCAGCGCGTAAACGGTGGTGACGTGGAAGAAGAAGTTCGGCAGGGCGAAGCCGGTCAGGTAGCTGTGTCCGGTGAACCGATAGCCCATGCCATTGGGGAACTTCAGCACCACCTCGCGCTCGTCGGCGCCGTCGAAGGCGGACGCGGGCACGCTCTGGATGAAGTCGATCGTGCGCTGGCAGCGCGCCTTCAGCTCGGCAAAGCTGGCCTCGGTGTCGGACATCGCAGGCGCCTCCACGCCGGCCAGCCGCGCGACGGCGCTCTTGGCGGTGTCGGACGACATCTGGATCTGGGCCGGGAAGGGCCGCATGTCAGGCGCGAGCCGGGCCTCCATGAGGACGGCCTCGGCCTTGCCTTCGGCCAGCGCCTTGTCGAGCCAGGCCTGCATATTGGTCAAGGCGGCGGTGAAGACCGGCGCGGACGCGTCGTAGATGGTGAAGCTCATAAGGTCCTCCGTCGCGAGGCGCCGTGTGCGCCTCCCAACCTGGATATGGCGCCGCCAGCGTCGTTTCCAGCCTCCAGGGTCGATCGGGACGGGCTCGGGGTATCACCCTATGGCTGGACCTCAGGCGTCCTCTCAAATGGTCCTCTCAGGCGAAGCCTTGGCAGCCCGACGCGGATGGACCGGATCATGGATTGGCTGAGCGCCGGCTCGCTCCCCGTTCTCGGGTTGGCCCTGTTCGGCCTGCTGATGCTCGCCGCCGCGATCGGCCGTGTGCTGCGCCGCCGGCTGAGCCGCGGCGACGCCGACGGCGCGGCCGCCAAGGAGGGGCAGGAGGATCTGATCCTGTCGGCCGTTCTGGGCCTGCTGGCGCTGCTGCTGGGCTTCACCTTCTCCCTGGCGGTGGATCGCTTCGAGAGCCGCCGCGGGCTCGTCCTGCAGGAGGCCAATGCGATCGGCACGGCCTATCTGCGCGCCCAATTGCTGGAGGAGCCGCATCGCACGCGGATGAGCAAGCTGTTGGTGCGCTACACCGACAACCGAATCGCGCTCGCGAAGGCGCCGCCGGAGAACGTCCCTCAGCTCCTGCGGACCAACGACGCGCTCGTCACGGAGATCTGGACCGCGGTCAAGGCGTCGTTCCCGACCATCAGGTCGTACGACTTCTCCAGCGCGTACCTGGAGTCGATCAATTCCATGATCGACATCGGCTCGGCCCGGGTGGTGGCGCGCCTCGCCCGGGTGCCGCCGGCGGTGCTTCTCGTCCTGTTGGTCTATGTGCTGACGGCGGCGCTGGTGGTGGGCTATGTATTGCGAGGCCCCAGGAGCCGTCAGGTGGCCGCCTTCCTGCTGGCCTTGCTCAGCCTCGCGCTCGTCCTGATCGTCGACATCAACCGGCCGCGGGCGGGCGCGGTCCGCGAAGGCCAGGGGCCGATGGAGAGCTTGCGCCGAACCATGGACGGCTGGCCGCCGGCGGCCTTCGACGTGGCGCCTGCGCCGTGAGCGCCGTCCCTGGGATACCCCCGGGGCGGTTCAGCGCGGCGGCGGGGTCCCGATCGCCGGAGCGGCGAACCCCGGAGGCGTCTTCTGCCACGGATACCCGGCCGCCCCCAGGTCGTAGCCGACCTTGTAGAGGGCGCGCATGTAGGCGGTGTCGAACTGCTTGGTGTGCGGCGCATTGAAGCTCGCCGGGACGAAGGCCAGGTTGTAGTCGACGCCATCGCGCTGGGTCGTGGTGTAGATGCGGTAGAGGTCGCCGATCCCCTGGGTCGTCATCAGAGAGGAGATCGCCCGCGCGGCGATCGGCAATGTCCGGCGCTGGACGTTGGCCCAATCGGGATAAAGCCGGGCGTTGCGGATGATGTAGAGGTTCCGCTTGCGCTCGGCGACGCCTGGGACGTCCGACAGCTCGCGCAGGTTGAGGCTCGGCGGATAGGCGAAGACCTGCGCCATTGCGCCGCCGTCGACGTGCATCTCCTGGTAATGGGCGCCGTTGACCTCGACGTCGATCATCACCGGCGGAAAGGCGCCTGGGATCGCGGCGGACGCGATCATGATCTTGCGGAACAGTTCGAGCGCGCGGGGATCGTGGCTGGCGGCGATCGCCGTCATGTTCCAGATCACGGGTTCGGGCGTGTCCAGCAGGGTGGTCCCGACCAGCAGCACGCGGCCCTTGGCGGACTCGGCGGCGATCTGGTCGAGCAGACCTTGGTCGACGTAGCGGCTCAGGAGCCGATAGAGCGGCGTCGTGTCGGAGAGCGCGTCGCCGAAGAAGGCCCGGAGCAGGTTCCGGCGCTTGAAGATGTCCTGCTGCGACACGTCCGTGTAGACGCTCCTCAGCACGCTGTCGTACTTCGGCCCGAGGAAGGCGAACGGCGCGATCAGCGCGCCGGTGCTGATGCCGGTGACGGCCTTGAACTCGGGCCGGTCGCCGTGCGCGGTCCAGCCGTTCAGCAAGCCTGCAGTAAAGGCGCCGTCGTCGCCGCCGCCCGAAATCGCCAGAAAGTTGGATGGGGGCAAGGGGCCCGTCTCTCCCTGGCTGGCCCGCCAGGCCAGCTCTTTCCAGCACAGTGGGATCCGAAGCTTGGAATTCACGTGACTTGAAGTCGCGGC
>JADMIO011101873.1_pt1 | contig 100415 bp, 91 predicted proteins | sample 8958161 | NCBI WGS metagenome assembly JADMIO01 (sample SAMN16585339, study PRJNA669376) | soil metagenome | isolation source: Crop rotation soil | place: USA: Cullars Rotation, Alabama | collected 2011 | reverse complement strand
GCGACTTCAAGTCACGTGAATTCCAAGCTTCGGATCCCACTGTGCTGGAAAGAACACCATCGCTGGAAAGTTATTTCAATGCGTTGCAGCAGAAATACGGGCTGGTTTACCTGGGCGAAAGATTTGGCGGGATCAAATTGCCGGGCATCGAGATCGTGAACACAAGACAAGTTGCGCAGAAAGGGAAGGTCATGATCAGTCCGCAACTGAAAGAAGCCATACAAAAGTCGATGGATGCAGATAAGCAGGTGATCCTTTTCCAGAACAGGCGTGGATACAATCCTTATCTTATCTGCGGAACCTGCGGTTTTATCCCTCAGTGCACACATTGTGATGTTTCACTCACCTTACACAAGCACAGCAATAAACTGCATTGCCATTATTGCGGAAGCACATATCCAAAACTGGTCACCTGCCCGGCATGCGGAAGCAACACATGGCTGGAGAAGAATTTTGGCACCGAGAAGATCGAAGAACAACTGGAAGAGGAATTTAAAAGCTACAGGATCGCCAGGATGGACGTAGATAGTGTGCGTGGCAAAACAGCACACGACAGCCTTATACAGCAATTTGAACAGCACAGGCTGGATATTCTTGTAGGAACACAGATGGTGGTAAAGGGACTGGACTTTGATAATGTGAGCCTCGTCGGCATACTTGATGCCGATGGTTTATTGAGCTTTGCAGATTTCAGGGTGAATGAAAGGGCTTTTCAGTTAATGGAGCAGGTCAGCGGCAGGGCGGGAAGGAAAAATGAACAGGGCAAAGTGATCATACAGGTATTGAATACCAAACATCCGGTGATCGGGTTCGTGCAGGAACATGATTATAAAAAATTGTATGATCACGAGATCGTGAACCGAAAAGAATTCTTTTACCCGCCATATAGCAGGATCGTTCAGCTTACTTTAAAGCATAAGGATAAAGATGTCATTGATGCTGCAGGAGAGAAACTGGCGGCGTTGCTGAAGCAGGATCTGAAGGATTATGTTTCCGGTCCCGCAACACCGGTGATAGGACGTGTAAGAAATCAATACCTGGCCGAACTGCTGATCAAGCTGCCGAAAGAACCGGGTATGAGCCTTACTTATAAGAAAGTGATCAGAAATCATATAAATTTATTGCTGGCGGAAAAACAATTCAAAGCAGTAACGGTTGTTGCTGATGTGGACCCCATCTAAATGTATGATTTATGATCTATGATGTATGATTTTAAGATGTGAGATTTGCTGATGTTTGACATTTCATAAGAAGAATGATGAATATTGAAGAAAATATATCGCTTAAAAAACTGAATACATTCGGGATCGATGTAAAGGCAAAATATTTTGGCAGGTTTAGTAATACGGATGAATTGCAGGAGGCATTATCATGCGAGCCCGCAACCCGTAACCCACGATCCGGAATTTTGATACTCGGCGGCGGTAGTAATATACTTCTTACAAAAAATGTTGATGGGATCGTTTTAAAGAATGAAATAAGCGGGATCGAAAAAATAAAAGAAGATGAAGATCATATTTATGTAAAAGCAGGCGCCGGGGAGAACTGGCATTCCTTTGTAATGCATTGCCTGGAAAACAATTATGCGGGTGTAGAGAACCTGTCACTCATTCCAGGGAATGTAGGGGCATCGCCCATGCAGAATATCGGGGCCTATGGCGTCGAGATAAAGGATGTGTTTGATTCACTAGAGGCTTTTGATACAGAAGATAACCGGGTGGTTGTTTTTGATAAAGAGGGTTGTGATTTTGGTTACCGTGAAAGTGTTTTTAAAAGACAGTTCAAAGGAAGATTCATTATCTGTTCTGTAACGTATAGACTTTCCAAGAAACCGGTTTTAAATACCTCATATGGAGCAATAGAGGCCGAGCTGGAAAAAATGAAGGTGACCGAACGAAATATCCGCAGCATATCACAGGCCGTCATAAATATCCGCAGCAGCAAGTTGCCTGATCCGAAGATTATTGGCAATGCGGGTAGTTTTTTTAAGAACCCGGAAGTGACGGATGATCATTTTGAAAAACTGAAGAATGAATTTCCCAACATAGTTGGATATAAGCTTGAGAACGGGAATATAAAACTTGCAGCCGGATGGCTTATTGAACAATGCGGGTGGAAAGGATACCGGAAAGGTGATGCCGGTTGTCATGAAAAACAGGCATTGGTCCTTGTCAATTATGGTAATGCAAAAGGCAGTGAAATATTCGACCTGAGTACTGAGATAGTTAACAGTGTAAATAAAAAATTTGCTGTTCAGCTTGAAAGGGAAGTAAATATAATTTAACCCTACAACTCTTCAGCTTAAATAATTTGCCACTGATTCACTGATCAATCTGTGAATCTGTGGCAAAAAGTATCATCAATTAAGATCCTCTTCATTGAAATCATCTTCCGTATAATGCTGGGTACCCAAATTAAGCATGCTTCCCATCAGGTCCTTGAATTCGATCTTCCCTTCAAGTATCTTTTTGCTGATGAGTGAATAGGATGCAAGGCCATGCAATACAAATTCCATCAATAATGCATTCTCTTTGTCATTGGCGGCATGGAAATATTTTTTTACCAAAGCATGCAATCCATCCACATGATAAAGAAGTTTTACTTTGTCATCGTCCTTTGTATCCAGGAAGATATTCAGGTTATTGCCGGCATCAAACCATCTTGAGATAGATTTATACGGATTATCAACGGGCTCTTTTACTTTCTTTTTCTTCAAGCTGTCAGGATCCGGAAAATACTGTACGAACTGGTTCCTGATCGCACGCTCCAGGAGATTGTAAGCAACCTGGAACGGGCCTTCCTGTTCACCTTCATACACCAATTCTATTTTTCCTGTTATGGACGGAATGATCCCTGTAAGATCACTCAGCCATACCTGAGTTGTTTTCTCATCATTTATGATAGCCCTCCGTTCTGCTGCACTTACAGCATTTTCATAGGCCGCAATGGTTAACCTGGCGCTGACACCGCTTTTCTTATCTACCAGTTCATTTTCCCTCGCTTCAAATGCAACCTGTTCAATAAGCCTTTTTATGAGGTCGCTCACCTTGACTATTTTATGCTGCGCTTCTATGATAGATGCTTCCTGCGCAGTTATTGCAAGTGATGTTTCAAGTATTTTGGGATAATGGGTGAGTATCTGGCTTTCTATCCTGTCCTTCAACGGCGTTACAATACTTCCTCGGTTTGTATAATCCTCGGGGTTGGCTGTGAATACGAACATAACGTCAAGGGGCAGCCTCAGTTTAAAGCCGCGTATCTGGAGGTCGCCTTCTTCCAGTATATTAAAAAGCGATACCTGTATCCTTGCCTGCAGGTCGGGCAATTCATTTATCACGAATATGCAGCGGTTGCTCCTGGGAATGATACCATAATGCAGCACTCTTTCATCTGCAAAACTCAGTTTAAGGTTTGCCGCTTTTATCGGGTCAATGTCGCCGATAAGGTCTGCAACGCTTACATCAGGTGTGGCCAGTTTCTCGCCATATCGCTCAGCCCTGTGTAACCATGCTATAGGGGTATCTTCTCCTTTTTCTGCAATAAGATCTATTGCATATCTTGATATCGGCTTCAGGGGATCATCATTGATCTCGCTGCCTGCGATGACGGGAATGTATTCGTCCAGCAGTTCAATCATTAGCCTCGCCATACGTGTCTTTGCCTGCCCGCGTAATCCCAGGAATAATATATTGTGACGGCTGAGTAATGCCCGTTCTGTATCAGGGATAACGGAATCCTCATAACCGAGTATTCCGGGGAAAGTATCTTCTTTGGCTTTGATCTTCGTAATTAAATTTTCACGGATCTCGTCTTTTATGGACCTGGAAACATAACCGCTCTTTTTTAATTCGCCTAAGGTCTTGATCTTGTTTTGTGTCATTTAGTTCTTCTTATATTGTGTTATACATAGTTTTTCTCTTTCAGAAAGATCCACTTCTGCAAAATGCCCAGCCGGTATCTCCGCCATTGTAATTGCATCAAGCAGGTCTATTGCATTCCTGTAAGTGGATCGCTCGGCCACTTTGATCAGTATCATTAATTCTGTCGGCCTTGTACGTGCTTTTTCCTCTTTCAACAGGTTGCTGATCGTAACCAGGTCTGCTTTTGCGATCTTATTACAATCGTTGTTCCTGTAATAATAGAATTCATCAGTAATACCCACAACGACTGTCAATGCCGATTGCATCAAAGCAGAGTTTGGGTTATTAATGGTCTCATTTGTCTGTGCACCCTTTGCCTGCTGTAATCTTATCGATTCAATAAGCGCTTTAATCTCTTCTTTTTCCTGGTTCTCTTCATTCATCTTTAAATAATAGAATATGCCGGCTGATATGGCAGCACCAATGAACATTCCCAGGAGCAGCTTCTTCATATTTTAATATACTGTTTTTCTTTTCCCGCTTTCAAAATCCTTAAAAATGAATGAACCCAGTTTATCAAGGGATGCAAAGAAAGCCTTCCCGTTATTTGTTTCTGTGAATTCCTGCACAAAACGCTGCAGGTAGGGATCGCTTGCTATCATGAAAGTTGTTACAGGTATCTTAAGTTTCTTACATTGGGTTGCCAGGCTGAGGCAACGGTTCAGTATTTTTCTGTCAACACCAAAACTGTTCTTATAATATTTCTTTCCCACCTTTAAACAGGTCGGCTTCCCGTCAGTGATCATAAAGATCTGCTTATTCGGATTACGCCTTCTTCTCAATATATCCATTGCGAGCTCAAGACCGGCGACAGTATTTGTATGATAAGGCCCGACCTGCAGGTATGGAAGATCCTTTACTTCGATCGTCCACGCATCATTTCCAAATACAACTATGTCAAGTGTATCTTTTGGATATTTTGTCTGGATGAGTTCACTCAATGCCATGGCGACCTTTTTAGCAGGCGTTATCCTGTCCTCGCCATATAATATCATGGAGTGGGAGATGTCGATCATCAGAACGGTTGATGTTTGTGATTTGAAATCTGTTTCCCTGATCTCGAGATCATCTTCATGCATATTGAAGCTGTCGATGCCATGATTGATCTGCGCATTGCGGATGGATGCAGTAAAATCGATCTGTTCCATGGTATCACCAAACTGGAAAGGCCTTGTTTCGGGATTTATTTCATCTCCATTGCCCGGCTTGAATGTATTGTGATTACCCTGTTTGGTCTTCTTGAGTTTTCCAAAGATCTCTTCGAGGCTTCTTTTGCGAATGCCTCTTTCGGTTTTTGGAGTGATCTTTATTTCCCCGTTTACCCTGTTCTCATCAATATATCCTTTGTCTTTAAGGTCCTCCAGAAAATCGCCGATACCATATTCATCATCTGTAAGGTTATATTCCTTATCGAGTTCATTCATCCATTGCATGGCCTCATTGAAATCGCCGCTGGTATGGGTAAGCAGCTGCATGAAAAGGTCCAGCAGTTTTTCAAAGCTGGTCTTTGCATTTTCCGAAGGGTCATATTTTGAAAAATTGAAGCTGCGCATGAGAACGTTTAAATCGTTTAATACGTTTAATGTTTAAAAAGTACAACGTATGAAACGATTTAAACCTTAAACGGGTGTTAACGAACACAATTTACGTAACAAATGATAAGCCTGTTTGGTTGTCATTGTTAAATAAAAAAGTCCTGCAAACGGATCTGCAGGACTTATTAGGGGAAAAAATAATTTTATTTCTTCGGACTGTCTTTCTGCTGGGGTTGAACCGGCTGGGTCTGCAAACTGTTCCTGTTCTCTACAGGTGGCGGCGCATTCCTGAATTGCTGTTCAATTGCCATTAAGCTTCTCAGCATGCCCTGGTTCCTTTCTTCTTCCATGCTTAGGTTATCACGCCTGCTGTCTGAAAGGCTTTCATAATATGCGGCCTGTTGCTCCATATCTTTCTTTACTGCCTTGCTTACTTTCTGTGCAAGCGTTGTATCACCCGCCCTGTACGCTGCATACATGAACTGTAAAGAGATCTGGTTGTGCTGTTGATTGCGGCTAACCATTCCGTAAGGGAAATTTTCTTCCAGCATCATCTGGTCAGCTCTGTGCAACATTTTTTTAGCGTCTTCCTTTCTTCCGGCATCAGCAAGGTTACCGGCAGCCTGTGCATAGGCAAGGCGTATGCTGTTCAGGTGGCGGCGGTTCTCTTCATCAAAATAAACGCCGGGTTTATTTGCATTGCCAAAAACAAATTTGTTCATCAGCTTGTCAAATATCCAGTCTTTGTTCACATCACCATTGAATACAGGAACAAGCCTGTAAGTAAGACCATCCTGGCGCAGGTAATCACCAAAGCCAAGCTCACTGTATGGAGAAGTAAAATAGATCGGGCGTTTCCATTTATTGGCTGCAATGATATTCAATATGGCGGCATCATTCTTATACAATACATTTTTCTGTATGTCGAATTTTATTTCGCTCACTACACTGTCATCTGCATTTACTGTTCCATTGCTTTTTACAACATTGATGTCAACAGGAACCGATACTTTTTTGGATGGATAGATATTCAGCAAGCTTCCGTCTCTTCCCTGTTCCATTTTTGCGGGATCATCACTTCCGGCATAATCCTTCATCATGGTATAAAGATCCATGTATTGATTGGGATCGATCCCTGCTTTCGGTGCATGGAAAATGGCATCCCTGTTGGAACCCTCAACCTGCGACTTTGACCAGATCGGATCTATAGGATCGCTGTTATTTACCTTATACCTCAGTTCATTGATATACCAGTCTGTTCCCAGAAGGCTGCTGTTGATCACCCTTACATCAGGCCTGATACCCTGTACCTCCTGTGCATACCACAACGGGTAGGTGTCATTATCGCCGAATGAGATCAGGATCGCATTGGGAGCACAGCTTTCGAGGTAATCGGTAGCAAGGTCCCTGGCAAGGTATTTATTGCTTCTGTCATGATCATCCCATTCCTGGCTTGCCATTAAAACCGGCACCAGCAATAAACAGGCGATACCTGCGATCATGTTTGCTAATCCGAGCTTTTTTACAAAAGGAAGTATCCATTCGGAAATATACATAACTCCCAGGCCGATCCAGATTGCGAATGCATAGAAGGAACCTACATATGCGTAATCACGCTCACGGGGCTGGTTACCCGCCTGGTTCAGGTAGAGGCAGATGGCAAAACCTGTGAAGAAAAAGAGTAAACCTGTAACCAGCAGGTCACGCTTATCTTTTTTCAACTGGTAGAATAGGCCGATCAACCCGAGTACGAATGGAAGGGCGAAGAGTTTATTATTTGCTTTATTGTTCTTCAGGCTGTCGGGCAGGTTATCCTGGTTACCAAGACGCATCTGGTCGACGAACCCGATACCGGTCTTCCAATTACCATCTCTCACATTGCCCATGCTCACGCCCTGTATATCATCCTGTTTGCCTGCAAAATTCCACAGAAAATACCTCCAGTACATCCAGTTTATCTGGTAATTGATGAAGAAGCCGATATTCTCTGCCATTGTTGGCGGTCTTTCCCAGGAACCATCTTTGTTCTTTGAGATACCGGCCCAGCTTGCATAATAATCAGCATGTCCCTGGTCATTGCTTTGATCCCACATACGTGGAAGGAAATGCATGTCTTCAGGTGCATAAACGTATTCTACCTTGCGGCCGTTCTTTTCATATTTGCCGTTTGATTTAATATAGATATCTGTCGATTTGGTCTCCTGTATCTCAGCTGTGAAATCCTGACCATATAATATGGGCCAGTCGCCGTACTGATCGCGGCTTACATAACCAACAAGGCTCACGGGATTATCAACATTGAACATATCGACAGAAGGATCTGCGTTGCTGCGGATCATCGTGGTGAAATAGGTTGAATATCCCAGCAGCATGAAAGAAAAACTCCAAAGGCCAAGCTTAAGAAAGTTCCAGTCCTTTTTCTTTGCAATGCGAAGACCGAAGTATACCAGTATTCCTATCAACACAAAAAAGAAACCAAAGCCCACAAAGAATGGTGCGCCAAAATCGTTCACAAATAATATATCCATATTGCCGGCGCCTTTGATGCTCCATTGTATCACGGCCTTTTGTATCAGTCCCGTTATCACACAGCCAATGAGGAAAGCAAAGAATGCGCCCCATTTGGTCACTTTGTAACGCTTGTAATAATATATCATTACGATGGCCGGGATGGTAAGTAAGTTCAGCAAGTGAACACCTATTGATAATCCCATCAGGTAAAATATGAGGATGAGCCACCTGTCTGCCTTGGTGAAATGCCCTTTTACTCCCTGCTCTTCTTCTTCGGTAACATTGTGTTCCCACTTCAGCATGGCCCAGAAAACGATGGCTGTAAAGAAAGATGACAATGCATACACTTCACCTTCCACAGCGCTGAACCAGAATGAATCTGAAAATGTATAAGCCAGTGCACCAACTACACCTGCGGCCATAATGCCAATGATCTTTTCATTGCTCAATGCTGCTCCGTCCTTCTGAACAATCTTGCGTGCAAAGTGCGTAATGGTCCAGAACAGGAACAGGATGGTAAATCCGCTGGACAGTGCACTCATGAGGTTAACACCAGTGGCTGCATGTTGCGGATCGAATGGAGCCATGAACAGCCTTCCCAGCAATACAAACAACGGCGCCCCGGGTGGATGCGGGATCTGTAATTTATACGCACTGGATGCAAACTCGCCGCAATCCCAAAGACTGCCGGTGGCTTCCATCGTCATGATATAAACTGAACATGCAATGATGCAGATGACCCAGCCCGTAATGTTATTGATACGTTTAAAATTCATATGGTTGTTAGTTATAAGTGGGCAAATATAATCCTTGTTTGGTTTGGGTTGTTGCCTCAGGTCAATTTTTAATCAGGATTAACCTGATTAACGGATTTTTAAGATTTTGGCTGAGGTTAAGTTACAGCAATGGTATGGGCAGCATCTGTTATTATCATCCATAAATCCATTAATCCCGGTCTATCTTTGCTTCAATGAAAAAAGCATTCCTGCAATTGCACATAGCGGTTTTCCTCGCCGGCTTCACAGCTATATTGGGAAAGCTCATCCTGTTGAATGAAGGGCTGCTGGTGTGGTATCGTTTATTTCTTACTGTGATCGTGCTTGGGGCGATGATGTATTACCGGAAAGAGTTAAGATCAATACCGGTAAAAGATATTCTCAGGATCGCCGGGGTAGGGGCTGTCATAGCGCTGCACTGGGTGAGTTTTTATGGAAGCGTGAAATATGGAAATGTTTCTGTAGCCCTTGTATGTTTTTCTGCAACCGGATTTTTCACTGCCATATTTGAACCGGTCATTTTAAAAAAGCCGGTTGTTTTTGCAGAACTGTTGCTGGGAACGCTTGCCATCATTGGCATCTATATCATTTTTGATTTTCACCCACAGTATAAAACAGGGATCATTTTCGGCATCATCGCTGCTATCGGGAGTGCATTGTTCCCCATATTCAATAAACAATTGCTTTCAAGGTTCGATCCGAGAACGCTTACACTTTATGAGCTTGGAGGTGGATTATTATTTTTGACAGCATTGCTGCCGCTTTATCTTTTAAAATTTCCTGCGGCATATTATATACCTACATTGGAAGATTGGGGATGGCTGCTGATCCTGGCAGTATTGTGCACGGTCGTTTGTTTCGACCTGCAGTTAAATGCATTAAAGAAGATATCGGCTTTTACGTCAAACCTTACTTATAACCTGGAGCCTGTTTACGGTATCCTGCTTGCCTTTGTTTTTTTCAGGGAGGATAAACAGTTTCACAACGAATTCTATATAGGGGTTGCCCTTATTGTACTGGCGATTGGGTTGCAAATGCTGCGGGTGACCGGGAAAGGCAGGTTGAAAGTTTAGGACTTCGAAAAGCCACCGGCTCAAATTGTGATAATTTTTTTGTGATAATTAAAATTATCACAAAAAAATTATCACAAAAACAATGGGATTATGTGCCGGTTCCCGGGAGCTTTGAAATGATCAGAGATAAACTATCCCGTGTTCTACCCTGGCAAAAGCCCTGAACATGGCGCTGACCCCGCAGTATTTCTCTTCGGATAATTTTACCGCTTTTTCCATTTTTGGCTGGTCAGCCTCCGCGATCTTTATTTTATAGGTGATCTTTACTTCTTTATAGACCTTTGGGTGTTCATCGGTGAGGCTGGCCGAAATGTCAATAGACAGATCACTAAAGCCAACCTTCATCTTATTGAGGATAGAGACCACATCGATCCCGGTGCATCCGGCCAGTGCGGCCAGCATCAGCCTTTTCGGGCTGGGCCCCTGGTTTGTCCCCCCGTCATCCATGGTCGTATCGGTCGTAATGGTATGCCCGTTGATACTGGTTTTGAACGCCAATCCGCTGAGGAAAACTGAGTTTATGTGATGCATATCTATGTTGTTGAGGTTATAGGTTTAAGGCTTGGTATCCGATATATGGCGGATTTTCCACAATTTCCTAAAAAAGAATAAAAAACTTCATTTAAAATCGGTTAATATCCCTACCTTTGCCGTCCAAAAATAAGGAATATGGCCAGAGTATGTCAGGTAACCGGAAAGAAGCCTATCACGGGTAACAAGGTTTCACATTCAAATATTAAGACAAAGCGCAGGTTTTTACCAAATCTGCAGACAAAGCGTTATTTCCTGGCTGAAGAAGACAAATGGGTCACCATAAAATTATCTTCTGAAGCTATCAGGACCATCAATAAGAATGGCTTATATGCTGTTGTAAAAGGAATGCGTGCCGAAGGCGTAAAGATCTAATCAGCGATTTTAAAAATAATATCAAATGGCAAAGAAAGGTAACAGGGTACAGGTAATCATGGAGTGTACTGAGCACAAGACCAGCGGTCAGCCGGGTACAAGCCGTTATATCACTACCAAGAACAAAAAGAACACTCCTGAGCGTCTGGAGTTAAAGAAATTTAACCCGATCCTCAAAAAAGTAACTCTTCACAAAGAAATTAAGTAATAATCAATTTGATGATTTGGTAATTCGCTGATTAAAAACAGCATTTTCAAATTATCAAATTTTCAAATTATCAAATTAATACCATGGCAAAAGCAGCTAAAACCGCGATAAAGACCAAAGATCAGAAAGCAGCAGCAGAAGCGAAGAACTGGTCAAAAGTTATCAAGACTGTACGCAGTCCGAAAACAGGTGCATATACTTTTAAAGAAGCGATCGTACATAAAGATAAGATCAAGGATTTCCTGAAAGGTTAATAATCCGACCGATCTCAATGAATTTTAAATTAAGCTTTCCGGACATGGGAGGCTTTCTTTATTTAGCGACGAATAGAGAAGGAATGACGAGATTGCGTCAAACTTGAAACTCCTCAATGCTAAACAAAATGTTTAGAGAGTTTAGCTGGGTTAGAAAGTTTAGAAAAAAAACCTAAACCCTAAACCTCCTAAACATTCTAAACCTCCTAAACATATTAACAATGGGTATTTTCAATAAATTATTCGGAAAAAAGGAACAGCAGGAAACGCTTGATACCGGTTTGGAAAAGACCAGGGAAGGATTCTTCAGCAAGATAACCAAGGCCATTGCAGGCAAGACCACAGTAGATGAAGAGGTACTTGATAACCTGGAACAGGCATTGGTAAGCGCTGATGTGGGAATAGATACAACCGTTAAGATCATTGAGAATATTGAAAAGCGTGTTGCCAAAGACAAATACCTGAACACAAAAGAGCTCAACGGTATTTTAAAAGAAGAGATACAGAACCTGCTTGTACCGGCAGTACAGGATACCAGCTATATCGATTATGAATTGCCGGCGGGACATTCACCACATGTTATCCTGGTGGTTGGAGTTAACGGTGTTGGTAAAACGACAACGATCGGGAAACTGGCGCACAATTTTTCACTGGCGGGTAAATCCGTTTTACTCGGGGCAGCAGATACTTTTCGTGCAGCTGCTGTAGATCAGCTTACCATCTGGAGTGAAAGGACAAATGTTCCCATCGTTAAAAAAGAAATGGGCAGCGACCCTGCATCGGTTGCATATGATACGGTGATCAGTGGTGTGGCAAGAAAATCTGATGTGATATTAATTGATACAGCCGGCAGGCTTCACAATAAGATCCACCTGATGGATGAATTGAGCAAGATCAAGAAAGTAATTCAAAAGGTAATTCCTGAAGCACCGCATGAAGTATTATTGGTGCTGGATGGAAGCACCGGCCAGAATGCACTGGAGCAGGCCAAACATTTTACAGCGGCAACAGAAGTAACTGCACTTGCTATCACCAAACTCGACGGAACCGCAAAAGGTGGAGTTGTACTGGCTATCGCTGATCAATTTAAAATTCCTGTAAAATTCATCGGCGTTGGGGAGAAAGCGACCGACCTGCTGGTATTCGATAAGCAACAATTTGTTGAAGGATTATTTCATCTTCCTGCATAAAAAAGAGGAGCCCTTAAGACTAAGGGCTCCGTTTACCAAAACTAACTGCTTATGAGAAAATTCTTATTTTAATTTCTTGATTGCTTATACAAAGTACGTATACAATAACGGATCTGGCTGTTAAGAATTGGCCAATTTCATTTAAAGTCTTGTTAAGAAAATTCCCTGGATAATTACCCGAATGTTTTGATCAGCAGTATAGCAATGCCATACAGAACGGTTGATATGAATATGCCTTTTGCCGTCTTGTCTTTCATTGTATTGACGTAGATGGTAAAAAACAATGCGTTGATCAGCAGTGAAAGTGTGAGTGCAACTGATAGCGTTCTGAATCCCGGTTCCAGCCGCATAAAATCATAGGTTTCCTTATAAGTGAATATGCCGAACTTATATATTTTAAATATAACCAAACCTAATACCGGGCCGATCATTCCAAGAATAAGCCCAAGTACTAAACTATCTTTCTTAAAAATCATTTGAATATTTTGGTTTTTTCGAGGTTCTTTTTCAGGGTATAATTTGTGAGATCAAATTGTACAGGCACCACGCTTGCATAATTATGCTGCAGCGCCCATACATCCGTATCCTTGCCTTTGTCAAAATTCACGAACTCACCTGTGAGCCAGTAATATTTTTTACCATGCGGATCCAGGCGCTCATCAAAATCCTCTTCATATTTTGCATATGCCTGCCTGCAGATCTTGATGCCTTTTAATTCAGAAGGAGGAACAGCCGGGATATTCACATTGAGTAAAAGGTGCTTGTCTTTTATTTTCGATGCCAGTAGGCTCTTTACGATCTTGGTCACTACCTGCCTGGAAGCGGTGAAATCTGCCTCGTAGCGATAATCGAGCAGGGAAAATCCCACGCTTGGAATGCCTTCAATGGATGCTTCCATGGCAGCAGACATCGTTCCGCTGTATATCACATTGATGGAGTGATTGGCCCCGTGATTGATACCACTAAGACAAAGATCGGGTTTTCGGTGAAGGATCTTATCTACTGCAAGCTTTACGCAGTCAACAGGTGTACCGGTCGTTTGCCAGGCTTCTATTTCACCAAAGATGTTCATTTTATTCATGCGGAGGGGAGAGCCTATTGTAATAGCATGCCCCATGCCGCTTTGAGGTTTATCGGGTGCAACTACAACTACTTTGCCGAGGTCTTTAACTGCTTCAACCAGGCTCCTGATCCCAGGAGAGGTGATATCGTCGTCATTCGTAATAAGAATAACGGGTTTGGATTTCTTTTTCGCCATTATGTTTTCCTTCCTTGAGTTTTGTTTTTATAATTAATTGAACCACCTGAATAAAGGCCTTGCTATCTCTGTCCTGAACGGCCAGGGTATTGCAGCCAGTATCAATAATAGTGCAATCCCGAAATACAATAACATCCTGCGGTGTTTTGCTGCATCTGTATCAGCACGCTTTACAGAACTTCTCCCGATATGCACCAGCAGCCATGCAATTATCATCATCAATGCATGCTCTACAGTGAAGAAACGCACAGAAGCATTTTTCATTGCAGCACCCATATCACTTTTTAAAGTATTGAACCAGGCATTCGAAAAATACAGGACCAATCCAAGTAAAAGCTGGATATCACAAAACGTCATGAACAGGAGGTTGCTCAGGTTATCGGTTTTGCTGTAAGCTCTTTTTGAAAGGACGCCGCTGAAGGCATTCAATACAGTCCATAGCCCGAATAATAAGATTCCCCATCTTAATATATTATGTAGAACAAGGATCGTTTGCATGTTTTTGGTTTGCTGCAAAAATAAGCACAAGATGTTTAAAGCTTCAAGGTTTTTTCGTTGCTGCCGGCGATCTGTCTTAAGATATTGCCTCCTGCATATCGCCCATTTTCTATCTTAATTGTATTGCCCTTTCATTTTTTTGTTCCAAATAAATAGTTTTGTAAATTACATATAGGATCAGCCATTAACATTGGTGTATTTCTGTCCTGATTCCCTTCTCCAGCTTCAAGTTTTATAATTAACTTCTAAATGACCGTTTATGAAGAATTTTATTCTGCAAGCTGCCGCCTGTTTTTTTACAATAGCTTCATACGCACAATATGTAGGCATAGGTACTACAACTCCTGCTTCAGCCCTGGAAATTTATGGAACGGGGCTGGGAGCGCAGCAGAGAATAACTGACCCCGCTTCCGGTAATAGCCTGGTATTGCAGGCGGGGGCAGGTGAAAGCATGAAGCTTACCGGCTATAATTATGGCGCCGGAACCGCACAACCATTGTATCTGAGTGTCGATGGTGCTAATACGATCATGAACCCAAATGGTGGAAATGTTGGTATCGGAACGGTTAGTCCTGCAACCCGGCTCACTGTTTCTACACCTGGTGCTTTTGGTGATTACGGGATTGAGCACACGAACGGTACGGTCAGGTTGAGTACATACCTGAACTCTACCGGTGGATGGATTGGCACTGTAAGCAACCACCCACTGATATTCTACACCAATGATGGTGGTCAGCAAATGACCCTCACAACAGCGGGCCAAGTTGGGATCGGCACAGCATTACCGACAGCTGGCTACCTGCTTGATGTTGCAGGACCTGTAAAGAGCATCGGAACTGTTTCAACACATTTCGTTGTACAAACAACCGGAGGTGTCAACTCATGGGCCAGGCTTTATATGCGAACAGGAACTGCTCCTAATTATACCCAAAGCTGGTATATGGGGACATCTCGGGATTTTAACGGGAACCAACTTTATATAAATGATGAAACAAATAATCATACCCGGTTCTCAATACAGCCGAATAACGGGCCGTTCTATATGCAGGGAAATGTTACGCAGGACCTGGGTAGTTACGGTTCACCGAAAGCGATGGTCTATTTAAATGGAAATGGAACCATAGTCCGTTGTTTTAATGGATTAACAGCGTCAACTACCGGTGGCTGCGGGTTTGGTTCGGGTAGGGTATTCAGTGAAGGCTCATACTATGTGAATTTTCCATTTGATCTTAACTCGCGTTTTATATCTGTCACCCTTGAAAATGGCTGCTGTAATTCTCAAGTGGTGGCCAGTTATGAAATTATTGCCAGCCAGTTGAGAATAACAGTGATGATAGGACAGACATCACTTACAGACCGTCCTGTGATGATCATTGTGTATTAGGCACAGAGCACATTTATTATTGAGGACAAAAGCATCATCAAAAATAAATTTTGTAAAACTAAACTATTTAGTATATTTGTGCTAATCAAATTAGTTTACCATGTCAAGAGCCGGATTAAACCTCAAGTATCTCCGCAAACTTCGTGGATGGACCCAGGAAGAGTTTGCCAATAAACTAAATATCAAACGCTCTCTCATAGGGGCATATGAAGAAGAGCGTGCCGATCCAAGGCTTGATGTACTTGAGATCGTAGCCGATATGTTCAAATTAAGCCTGGATGAATTGCTCGTGCAGGATGTAAGCAATGCGGGTAATGCAACAAGCAATTTCCTTGCAAAACGACGCCAGCAAAAAATGATGTCTGCCGACCGTAACCTCATTCATTTCGTACCGGTGAAAGCTGCAGCAGGTTATCTGGCCAGTTATGCCGACAGTGAATTCATTGATGAACTGAACACATTTACCTTACCAATGCTGAGCGGCGGCAACTACCGTGCTTTTGAAATAATCGGCGACAGTATGCTGCCTACACCAAGCGGAAGCATCATCGTAGGAGAGAAGATACATTCAATGGAGGATGTGAAAAATAACCTGGCATATATTGTTGTCAGCCGTAATGAAGGTATTGTTTATAAACGCATCGTTAGAAATAACCGTAGTAAAAACAAGGTCTCACTTGTAAGTGACAATCCAACCTACCAGCCATACCAGGTCAATACAGAAGATATCGTTGAGTTGTGGCAGGCACAGGTTGTTATTGGCAAAGTAACACAGCAACAAAGATGGGACGTGAATTCGCTGGCAAATCTTGTTAATAACTTACAGGACCAGGTAAGCACACTCAAGAAGAAAATGAACTAAACTGCAACATGATTCAATAGTAAACAGATACATCGATTAATAATTAAAAAACACAAGTTATGATCAAGTTACAGGTTATCGGCAATCTCGGCGCCGATTGTATTCAAAAAGAAGTGAATGGAAAGACAGTGATCAATTTCAATGTTGCACACTCAGAGAAATTCAAGGACGCACAGGGTAATTTAAAAGACAAGACAATTTGGGTGAATTGTGCATACTGGACCGACAGGACAGCCATTGCACAATACCTTACCAAGGGAAAAACAGTCTATGCAGAGGGAACCCCTGAAGCAGATGCATACACCAATAAAGAGGGACAGGCGGCCGCCACTCTTCGCATGCGTGTACAGAATATTCAATTACTTGGCGGCACAGGTGATTCGCAGGGATCGGGATACAACCAGGGCAATGTAAGCAGTGCCGGTTCGGGTATCGCTCCTGCCGTTAAATCACAGCCCATGGCACATAATGTTTCTATGGATGATGATCTTCCATTTTAATTAAGACATTTCAAATTAACTTAGCTCCGTATTTACGGAGCTTTTTTATTATCAATACATCCCCATGAACCGGAAAAAAATATTATCATTTATTATTGTAACGCTTTCTTATTATTCTTTATCCGCACAGGACCTTGCAAAATATGTAAACCCATTTATCGGGACCGGCGGACATGGCCATACATTTCCGGGAGCTACCTTGCCTCATGGAATGGTGCAGCTTAGCCCTGATACCCGGCTGGAAGGCTGGGACGGATGCGGTGGCTATCATTATTCCGACAGTTTTATTTATGGATTTACACATACTCACCTGAGCGGCACAGGCATCAGCGATTATGGCGATATTTTATTGATGCCGATGAACGGGATAGCATCACCCGATAATAAAATATATGGGTCTACATTCAGTCATAAAAATGAGAAGGCATCAGCTGGTTATTACAGCGTATTGCTGAGCGATGATAATATCAAGGCAGAATTCACCGCAACGGAAAGAGTGGGCCTTCATCATTATGATTTTTTATCGGGCAAGACAAATAATATCATTCTTGACCTGAAACACCGGGATGAAGTACTTGAATCGTCACTTGTCATTGAAGACAGTGTAACGGTTTCCGGGCTCCGAAGAAGTAAATCATGGGCCAACGACCAGTATGTTTATTTTGTGATCAAATTTTCAAAGCCGGTTATAACCAGTGGCATCTGGCAGGATGATAGTTTGTATGACAATCTGAAAAGTTCGGCTGCAAAAAACATCAAGGCATATTTTCAGTTTGATCTTTTATCATCAAAAGATATTTATGTAAAAGTGGCATTATCACCTGTAAGTGTTGAAGGAGCCAGGAAGAACCTGGAAAAGGAAATGCCGGGCTGGGATTTTGAAGAAGTGAGATCAGCTGCAACCAAAAAATGGGAAGCCGAATTATCAAGGATCGACGTGAAGTCTCCGGATGAAGACAAGCTGAAGATCTTTTATACCGCTCTTTATCATACGGCCATTGTGCCTAATATCAATATGGATGTAGATGGACAGTACCGTGGCCGCGATAACCAGGTACATAAAGCTGAAGGATTTACATATTATTCTGTGTTCTCTCTCTGGGATACTTACCGTGCCGCACACCCGCTTTATTCCATCATTGACCGTGCACGTACACTGGATTATATAAAAACCTTTTTAACACAGTACCAGCAGGGAGGAAGATTGCCTGTATGGGAGCTTGCAAGCTGTGAAACAGATTGTATGATCGGCTATCACAGTGTTCCTGTCATTGTTGATGCCTATGCAAAGGGAATAAAGGATTTTGATACAAAGCTTGCACTTGAAGCGATGAAAAAAAGCGCCACCTGGAATCATCTTGGATTGCCTGCCTATATCAATAATGGTATGATAGAAGTGGATGACGAATCAGAGAGTGTAAGTAAACTGCTGGAGTATGCGTACGATGACTGGTGCATCGCTTTATTCGCGAAGATGACGGGTAATGATGCTGATCACAGGGAATATATCAGGCGGGCACAGTATTATAAAAATGTACTGGATACAAAGACCGGTTTTATGAGGGCAAGGAAGAATGGAGATTGGCTGAATCCATTTGATCCAAGAGAAGTGAATAATAATTTTACTGAAGCAAACAGCTGGCAGTATTCATTTTATATGCCACAGGATATTGGTGGTTACCTGCAGCTCACGGGAGGAGTAAAGAAATTCGAACAGAAATTAGATCAGCTGTTTACTGCCCCAACAAAAACAACAGGTCGAGAACAAAGCGATATAACAGGCTTGATCGGTCAATACGCCCAGGGTAATGAGCCAAGCCATCACATCATTTACCTGTATGATTTTGCAGGCAAGGCCTATAAGACACAGGAACTCGCTCATAAAGTGATGACAGAAATGTACAGGAATTCACCCGATGGGCTTATCGGTAACGAGGATTGCGGCCAGATGAGTGCATGGTATGTATTAAGCGCATTGGGATTTTATCCGGTAACTCCGGGTGCAAATACTTATATGATCGGCTCCCCTCAATTCAGCCTTGCAGAGATCCACCTGGAAAATGAAAAATCATTCATCATTAATTCACCGGGTGCGGGAGGAAAGAATGCTTATATACAAAGTGCATTGATCAGTACTGCTGCTTCACTAAGGCCTAAAAAACTTGAAGTGCCATACCTGCAGCAAACAGATATAGCTGGTGGCGGGCTGGTAACATTTATGATGGGTGATAAACCTGCAGTAACCTTTACAGGCAAAATGGATATCCCTAATATAGGTAACGACAACCAGGACCTGAAGATAGTAATGAACCCGTTCATCAATGGTGGCTCGGTACCTTTTAGAAATAACAAGCAGGTATCCATAACAACTCCTCAAAAAGGCATAAGCATTTATTATACACTGGATGGAAAAGACCCTTCTGCAAAGGCAATAAGGTATTCAAAACCTTTATTGATCGACAGATCAACAGTATTAAAAGCCATAGCTATTGATAACAAAGGGCATAAAAGTTTTATAACATCTGCAACCTACAAGAAGATACCTCATAACTGGTCAATAAAACTTAATACAAAATACGAACCGCAATATGATGGTGGCGGACCAGATGGTTTGGTTGATGGTATCCGCGGCAGTATTGACTGGCACAAGGGCAACTGGCAGGGCTACCAGAAAACAGATATGGATGTTGTAATAGACCTGAAGGAAGTGAAAACTGTCTCAAAAGTGTTCAGTAGTTTTTTACAGGATACCAGGGCATGGATCGTTATTCCAAAGGAATTGATCATTGAAACATCAACAGACGGAATAAAGTATACAGAATTGTATAAAGGAAAAGAATTCATCCCGATCGAGAATATGGAACCACAGATATTGGAGCTCGAGCCAAGTTTTGTTCCTGTAAAAGCAAGATATGTAAGATTAAGAGCTGTTCAGTTTGGTAAACTCCCCGAGTGGCATTTAGGTGCCGGCGGTGATACACATATATTTGTGGATGAGATAAAAGTAGAGTAGGAATGGATCTCAACTTTTTTGTCATGCTGAGTAAAGCGAAGCATCTGGCAGTTTTAAAAAGGATTCTTCACTTCGTTCAGAATGACAGGTATAAAAAAATCCCGAAATTGTTTTCGGGATTTTTTATAAATATTATGATCAGTTAAACTTCGGGTTCAACCCTGCCTAATTTCCTTCCGAAAACAATTAAATGAATTCCTGCGAAAATAAGAGAGATATAAAATAAAGTTCTGTCTGAATCGAAGCCGACTGTATACTGATGCAGAACACCAACAATTACCAGCAGCAGACAAAGTGCCAGGCTTGTATAACGGGCAATCCGCATGCCCTTACGATTATCAGTACCATTCCCCAGCAGACTATGTTTAGCACCATACACGAGGTAAATATCCATGCCTATAAGCATCCATACAAGTAAGCGGATCCAGGTGTCCATTGGTAAGAACACCATCATGAAAAGACAAACAGCAATTCCGAGTATCGGAACTAACGGAACCATTGGCGTTTTAAAAGCCCGTGGAAGTTCCGGCATTTTTTTACGCATCACCCATACTCCGATGCATACAAGTATAAATGCGAACAATGTTCCGATGCTTGTCATTTCACCAACAACTCTTGCCGGTACAAATGCGGCAAAAAGACTTACAAAAAGCATGAATAACAGGTTGCTTTTTGCAGGAGTTTGTGTCTTTGGATTTACTGAAGAGAATACCCTGGGTATTAAGCCGTCTTTGCTCATGCTGAAGAATACCCTGGTTTGTCCCATTAACATAACAAGAATAACCGAAGCATAACCTGCAAGAATTGCTACAACAATTGCACGGTTTAACCATGGGTAATCAGGTTTAATAACACCTGAAGCATCCGCAGTTCCCATATGATCAATTGCCACTGCTACAGGAGCGATCCCGTCTTTGCCTGCAAAGGTTGTATAACTTGTAACACCAGTCATTACGTGTGCAAATAGTATATATAAAATTGTGCAGATCGCCAGGGAACCCAAAATACCCCAGGGCATATCACGTTTTGGATTCTTGGCTTCCTGTGCTGCTGTACTTACAGCATCGAAACCTATATATGCAAAAAATACAATGGCAGCCGCACGAATAATTCCACTGAATCCAAAATCCCCGAATTTGCCGCTGTTATCAGGTATATATGGAGTATAATTTGAGTTGTTGATATATTTCCATCCCAGGAAAATAAAAATAAGGACCACCGTGATTTTCAAACTTACTATGATAGCATTTACAGTAGCACTTTCTTTGGTTCCCTTGATCAGCAATAAGCTCATTAATACAATAATAAAAACTGCGGGAAGATTAATGATCCCTCCATCCCATGGACCTACAGTTAAGCTTTCCGGTAAGTGAATGTCAAAGCCATCCAGGAATTTAACCAGGTACCTGCTCCAGCTGATGCCAACCGTAGCAGCACCTACCGCATATTCCAATACAAGATCCCATCCAATGATCCACGCAATGAACTCACCCATGGTGGCATAAGAATAAGTATAAGCACTTCCTGCAACCGGGATCATTGACGCAAATTCTGCATAACATAAACCTGCGAAAAGACATCCCAATGCTGCAACTACAAATGATAAAGTGATCGCCGGGCCTGCATGATTTGCTGCTGCCATTCCTGTAATGGAAAATAATCCTGCACCTATAATGGCTCCAATTCCTAGTGCGATCAACCCCCAGGTGCCAAGTGTTCTTTTGAGGGTATGGCTGCCTGTTTCCTGGGCTTCACTCATTAAAGCCGCCATTGGTTTTCTGACAAATAAACTCATACAGTTATTTGGTTTTTATTAATAATAAATGGAAAAATAAGCAATAAATCTTTATTAAAGCAACCGTTGATACATTTTTACCCACCCTATGGGCACAACAAGCATTAAATCATATATTGCAAAACTAATTAGCTTATAAGATGATAGCTGAATCACATAAATCAAAACCCAACAGGCTTACCCTGTATATTGTAATAGCAATGGTGCTGGGTATCCTTACCGGGTATTTGATAAACAGCAATGCCTCACCCGAATTCATAAAGGATTTTGCACCCAAGATAAAATTACTGGCCACCATCTTTTTGAGACTTGTTCAGATGATCATTGCACCATTGGTTTTTGCCACATTGGTGGTGGGGATCGCAAAACTGGGAGATCTGAAAACGGTGGGAAGGGTCGGTGGCAAAGCAATGCTTTGGTTCATATCAGCTTCATTGTTAAGTCTTACTTTGGGATTGATCCTGGTGAGTATCACCAAACCAGGTGTAGGTGTGAATCTGGCCAATGCTGATATTGAAGGAGCAAAGGACCTTATTGGCAAAACAAAGGAATTCTCCCTTGAAAGATTTATCGAACATGTTACACCACGCAGTGTGATCGAAGCAATGGCTACCAATGAAATATTGCAGCTGGTTGTTTTCTCTGTTTTCTTCGGGGTTGCACTTACAGCTATCGGTAAAAAAGGTGAGCCGCTCATTAATGCACTTGATTCATTAACGCATGTCGTATTAAAAATGGTTGGGTATGTCATGAATCTTGCTCCACTGGGCGTATTTGGTGCTATGACAGGTGTAATAGCGATCAAAGGCCTTGCCATCTTAAAAACATACGCATATTACATAGGTTCATTTTATCTTGGTCTTGCCGTATTATGGATCATATTGCTTTTCGTCGGTTACCTTATTCTTAAGAAAAGGCTTTCTGTCTTGTTAAAAAGAATATCCACACCTATGACCATAGCATTCAATACTGCAAGCAGTGAAGCGGTCTTCCCGAAACTGGTTGAAGAAATGGAAAGATTCGGATGCAATAACAAGATCGTCTCATTTACGTTACCACTTGGATATTCCTTTAATTTAGACGGCAGCATGATGTACATGACATTTGCAAGTATGTTCATCGCCCAGGCATATAATATAACATCTGTTACGGATCATATTGGCACTCAGATCGCGATGCTGCTCGTATTCATGCTTACCAGCAAAGGCATAGCCGGTGTGCCAAGGGCTTCATTGGTAGTTGTACTCGCAACGGGTGGCATGTTTGGAATTCCTCCTGAAGGTATTGGCCTCGTACTTGCGATCGATACATTTTGCGATATGGGCCGGAGCATGACAAACGTACTTGGTAATGCACTGGCAACCGCCGCCGTTAGTAAATGGGAAGGTGCCCTTGAACACCATGGATCTCATCATTAAATATCAGCCTGTAACAGCTATGAAATATAATATTGTTTATCTCTTCTTTTTTGTTATATCTATATCAGGGCTTGCTGCACAGGATTCTGTTTCAGTTAACCTCATCAACCAGTATAAGCAACAGCTCGAAAACAGGGATATCAGGATAAATGCCGTTGACTACAAGACCAATAAAGAAGGGAATGTCTCAATCATTGATCCCGGGAAAGATTCTATAAATTTTGAAACAAAAGGCTACAAATCAAAAACGATATCATCAGCCAGTATCAGCCAGGGCAAACAGATCATCCTGGAAAAAAAATTCACCTGGACAGACCTGCTTACACCTATGTTCTATATACTGTATGGCGGAATATGGTTATTGCTTTTCATAATCTTTGCTGAAACCGGTTTATTCATCGGATTCTTTTTTCCGGGTGATTCGCTTTTATTCGTTGCAGGTATACTGAGTACACCGTTGGTTGATTCAATTTCATTGAACACCGGTAGTGACTTTATAAACCTGCTGATCATTGCGGGATTGTGTACCATAGCAGGTATTTTTGGTAATACGGTTGGATACATGACCGGCAGGAAAGTTGGCCCCGCCATGTACAACTGGAAGGACAGGCTTTTATTCAAACAGAAATATCTTCACCAGGCAAAAGAGTTTTATGATAAACATGGAGGAGGAGCGATCGTATTCGCACGCTTTCTTCCTTTTGTAAGAACATTCGCACCGATCGTTGCAGGTATTGTTCAGATGGATAAAAAGAAATTCAGTTTCTTTAACATCGTTGGCTGTATAGCCTGGGTGGTGTCAATGCTTTTCATCGGCCATTACCTGAATGCATTTACAAAAAAGCAATTTGGTATTGATCTGGAAAAACATCTTGAAGTAATTGTGATAGCAATTGTACTTGTAACAACTGCCCCCGTCCTGTTGAAAATATTTTTCGGCAAAAAGAAAACCAGTTCTACTTCTTAATTTTCCTGCATGCAGAGATCATCCAACTCCATTTTTAATATTGCTGTACTGGTAGCTGCGCTGGGTTATTTTGTTGATATCTACGACCTGCTGCTGTTTACAATTGTAAAAAAGCCAAGTGTATTGGCAGTTGGCGCTACAGATGCAAGCTTGCTGGTAGACAGCACAAGGGTCATTAACTGGCAGATGACGGGATTGTTATTAGGGGGTATTCTTTGGGGTGTCCTCGGAGATAAGAAAGGCAGGCTATCTGTTTTGTTTGGGTCGATCATACTTTATTCTATAGCAAACTTTGTAACAGGATTTGTTCAGACAGTTGATCAGTATGCGTGGTGCCGGTTTGTGGCCGGACTGGGTTTGGCTGGTGAACTGGGAGCAGGGATCACATTGGTGAGCGAATTACTGCCAAAAGAAAAAAGAGGAGTGGGCACTTCATTGGTTGCAGGGATTGGATTGTTTGGTGCTGTTGCAGCTTATTTTACTTATCAATGGACAAAGGACTGGAGGCTTTGCTATAAAATAGGTGGCGGCCTGGGTATTTTACTTTTATTCCTGCGCATCAGTGTAGCAGAATCCGGGATGTTCAAAAAAGTAAAGGAAGCAAATGTGCAGCGGGGAAATTTTTTCGCCTTCTTTACCAATGGCAGGAGATTTAAAAAATACCTGCTGGCAGTAATGATCGGGTTACCTACCTGGTATGTTGTTGGTATCCTGGTGAATCAAAGCGATCGTTTTGGCAATGCGATGTTTGGAACTACAACCATTGATTCGGGAAGGTCGATCATGTTTGCATACGCAGCGATCGCCATAGGAGACATACTTATTGGTTTTGTAAGCCAGTATTTTCAAAGCAGGAAAAAAGCACTATTGCTGTTCTATGGCCTGTGTATGGTTTCCCTTGTCTTGTTTTTCAGCAATTTTAATGATACAGATACAAGCATGTATATTATATGTGCCGCACTTGGTTTTAGTACTGGCTTCTGGGCGATCTTTGTAACGATGGGAGCTGAACAGTTCGGAACAAATCTGCGGGCTACTGCAGCAACTACGATACCCAATGTTGTAAGAGGCGCATTGCCGCTCATTAACATGATGTTCCTGGACCTCTTTCAGAAAAGCTGGCACTGGCCGCTTGTTAAAAGCGGGATCATAACAGGTGCAATTGTTATGATCATTACATTGATTTCATTCTATTTTACAGAAGAGACCTTTCATAAAGATCTTAACTATATTGAAGGCGAAGAATTGATCCCCTAACAATAAAAAGTTAATGGCCAAGATCCTCATCATACGATTTTCATCCATTGGAGATATTGTTTTAACTACACCTGTATTCCGTTGCATTAAGAAGCAGGTACCGGGCGCAGAAGTGCATTTTGTTACAAAGCTTGGTTATAAGATCGTAACAGCTACCAATCCATATATTGATAAGTTCTTTTATCTTGATAATGACCTCCCGGCTGTGATCAATGAACTGAAGAAAGAGAACTATGATCATGTTATCGATCTGCATAATAATCTCAGGAGCCTCCGTATCAAAAGGGCGCTTAAGAAAAGATCTTACTCAATCAGCAAACTGAATATTGAGAAATTCCTGCTGACAAATCTCAATATCAATATAATGCCGGCTGAACATATAACCGAACGCAGCCTGGAAGCAGCCATGCCCTTAGGTATCCGGGATGACGGGCATGGGCTCGATTATTTTATTCCCGATAAGGATATCGTACAGCAATCAGATATTCCTACATCTCATTCTGCAGGCTTTATAACAATTGTTATCGGTGCTACTTATGAAACAAAAAAATTGCCCCTGCACAAATTGCAGGAACTATGCACTAAGATCGATCACCCGCTTATGTTACTGGGAGGCAAAGAGGATTTTAAAGATGCGGAGATGATCGCATCTGTCGACACCGTTAAGATCTATAATGCCTGTGGCAAATTCAACCTCAATGAATCTGCCGATCTTGTACGGCAATCCAAACTGGTCATTACACATGATACCGGCCTGATGCATATTGCAGCTGCTTTGCAAAAGCCGATCATCTCGATATGGGGCAATACAACTCCTGTATTTGGTATGTATCCATATTATGGAAGCAGGTCAACACAGCAATTTGATACAATTGAAGTGAAAGGTTTGCGCTGCCGCCCCTGCAGTAAAATAGGTTATCACTCATGCCCGCTCGAACATTTCAAGTGTATGGAAAAACAGGATATTGACAGGCTTGTTTACCGCATACATCAAAGGCTTGGCAGATGACCTGTTAAGTTTTTTATAATTATCCTGCCCTTAGTACTTTATTTACAATAATGATGTTTCTTTTGGGTTATTGAAAAAAGCCCGCCATGAAGATTCTTATGTTCATCATCTCTGCCCTGGTCCCGTTTGGATTATCAGCACAATTGGTAACAAATGTAGCATGGACACAAAGCACTTCCCTGCCTGCTTCAGAAGTGATCTATTATACACCGGGGAATAAACTTGTATGGGATAATTTCAGGGGAAAGGTTCCTGCAGAAAATGGAAGGACGGCTGCCATCACTATGTCGGGATTTGGTTATACAGCAAGCATATCGCACTCGGGTGGAAAAGGGGAACTCAGCATCAATGTATATTGTTTTTTTAATAAGAACAGATCATGGGTCAAACCGGGAAAAACCACTTCTTATATTTTAAATCACGAACAACATCATTTTGATATCAGTTATATCGCGGCCTGCATTTTTATGGATAAGATCGAAGCTGCTACTATAACTACAAAAGACTACAACAACATACTTACACGTATCTATGATGAATGTATTGATGCAATGAATAAGATGCAGGATGAATACGACGGGCAAACACGCAATGGCCAGGAAACAGCTTTGCAGGAAAAATGGAACAAATTCATCGATGATAAAATGACGATCATTACAAAGTGACTACCAGCACCGGTATCTTTAATTCATGCCTTACCGAATTGATCGTTTCTCCATAGATAAAATCCTTAAGCCCCGAATGACCATGTGCCCCAACGATCAACAGGTCGGCATTTTCCTGCTTCACTATTCTCACAATTTCCCTGGCACTGTCCCGGAATCCAAGAATACCTTCTGCACTAAATCCTTTTTCCTTTAATTCTTTTACGAACCTGTCGAGGTTTTCCTTGTCTTTTTGTGTTTCATAATCTGCGGTCTGGTCCCCCAATAATTTGGCAGAAGCGCTTTCAACAATATGTATCAGGACGAATTTTGTATTCTCTCTTGCCTGCCCGATGGCTGCTGCAAGCAGTTTTGCATCTTTCTCACTGAAATCAAGTGCTACGGCTATCTTGCTGTAAACAGGTATCTCGAGGTTTTTCAGACCTATAACATCGGGGTGTATCTCGATAGAAGCTGCTTTTTTCTTTTTGTTCATCAAAGGGAAAATAATTGAATAGATCAATAATGCAGCAAAAAGAAGGCCTGCAATGATAATGATGATCTTTCCTATCATATTTTCGGACGTGGCAAAAAAGCTGATGGCCTCATCTGACACCATTTTTACATTAAGGTAGACCAATATAGATGCTACAAGCCATGCAAGCAGTTTGATGAATGGTTTGATCGCAAACTCACCCATGGTCTTTTTATCACTCGTAAAATGAATTAATGGTATAACGGCGAAACCTAGCTGCAGGCTGAGGACGACCTGGCTGAATATGAGTAAGCTGTCAACCCTTTCTTCACCAAAGACAGCGATCACAATAATGGCAGGAATGATCGCGATCAGGCGGGTGATGAGCCTTCTCATAAGCGGGTTGATGCGCAGGCGCAGGTAACCTTCCATAACGATCTGGCCAGCCAGTGTGCCTGTTACGGTAGAACTTTGCCCTGACGCAATGAGGGCAATTGCAAAAAGAGTGGAAGCCATTGTTGAGCCAAGCATGGGCGATAATAATTCATGTGCCTGCTTTATTTCTCCGACATCGGTTCTGCCTGTTTTAAAGAACACTGTTGCAGCGAGGATCAGGATGGCTGCATTGATAAGGAATGCGATGTTCAATGCCACAGTGCTGTCGATGAGGCTGAATTTTAATGCTTCTTTTATTCCCTGCCTGTCTTTTTTGATCTTTCTTGTCTGCACCAATGCAGAATGGAGATATAGATTATGCGGCATTACAGTAGCGCCGATGATCCCAACTGCAAGGTATAAGGCTGTTTCTTTCGGAAGTGCATTGGACATGTTCTTTGCTGCATAAAGATCCTTGGCTTCAGGTAATGATGGGATGAATCCCCTTACCACATCAAATAACTGCGGCTGTGCGATGATGATATTAACAAGAAAGCAAATACCTATCACAGCAATCAGTGCTATGATAAATGCTTCCATTTTACGGATACCAAGTCTTTGCAGGTATAGTAGAAGAAAAGTGTCAAGTACTGTGATAGAAACACCCCATATTAATGGTAAACCGGTTAATAATTGTATTCCTATTGCCATCCCAAGCACTTCTGCCAGGTCACAGGCTGCAATGGCGATCTCTGCCAATACCCATAAAATGAAATTGATGGATTTCGGGTAGGTTTCCCTGTTGGCTTGTGCAAGGTCGCGCCCTCTTACAATACCCAGTCTTGCACTCAGGCTTTGTAATAATAATGCCATGAGATTGCTCATGAGCAATACCCATATCAATGTGTAACCATATTTACTGCCACCGGCGAGATCTGTTGCCCAGTTCCCCGGATCCATATATCCTACACTTACCAGGTAGGCCGGCCCGAGAAAGGAAATTATCTTTTTCCAGCCAACAGGCCTTGTGGTCGTATCAACCGATCCATGTACTTCGCTTAGTGAATTATCGTTATTGAATGCCTGGCTCATATGATGCAGTATACATTTTGTGCAACCAGTTTACTGATGATGGTTGCCGGTTGCTTATCTATTTTTATTTCGAGTGACCCGTCAAAATCAAAACGCTTATTTACTTTTAACCTGGTGCCGATACCGATCTGGAAATGATTCAGCATTTCCAGCATTTCTGAACTTTGATTCTTTACAGAACTGACCGAAACGGTTTTCTTCAACGGTGATGTTGCCAGGTTGAATTGTTTCAGGTTCCTGATCTTGCCTTTATTATCCGGGATAGGATCACCATGAGGGTCAAATGCAGGGTTGCCAAGGAAATTATCCAGCCTGGTTACCAGTTCGCTGCTTGTTACGTGTTCCAGTTCTTCGGCCACATTATGCACCTGGTCCCATTCAAACCCAAGCTTATTTACAAGAAAATATTCCCAAAGCCTGTGTTTGCGTATGACAACCAGAGCGGTCTTATTGCCGGACTCTGTCAGAGAGAACCCTTTATAGCGCTGGTAGTGTACAATCCTTTTGGCCCTTAGCTTCTTAAGCATATCTGTTACAGATGCGGGCCTTGTATTCATTTCGGCAGCAAGCAGGGTAGTGCTTACCTTATCATTTGTATGCTGTAAATGGTATATGGATTTGATGTAATTCTCTTCTGTTGCTGTATGGTTCATCAAAAAATAAATTTAGACAAATCTAAAAATTATTTTTCTATTTACCTAAGTGAGATACATTTTAGGTTTTTTTTAGTTTTTCACATCCCCTGTATAACATGCTGCTGTTAAAAAAAACGGGTTTATATTGCAGCCTTAAAAAAAACACAATATGAATTTTACCCAGTTTGAGGTCCCGTATCCTGTTGATCATGCTTACAGTAAACGTGTTGCGTATTTTTCAATGGAATTTGCAGTCCACCAGCCTTTGAAAATATACAGCGGTGGCTTGGGGTTTTTAAGCGGTTCGCATTTACGCAGTGCTTATGAATTGCGGCAGAACCTGATCGGCATTGGCATTCTCTGGAAATATGGATACTATGACCAGGCCCGCAACCAGGACCAGACCTTACAGGTGCAGTGGAATGAGAAGATATATAATTTCCTGGAAGACACCGGCATCAAATTCCAGATAACCATACATGAGAACCCGGTATGGGTCAAAGCATATTATTTAAACCCGGAAACTTTCAAAAGTGCACCCTTATTCCTGCTGAGCACGGAGTTACCAGAGAATGATTATGTATCTCAAACGATCACGCACAGGTTGTATGATGCGAATGTGGCAACAAAAGTTGCCCAGTTCATTTTATTGGGTGTGGGCGGTGCAAAGCTGATCGATGAATTGAATTTTAATCCTGAATTATACCACCTGAATGAAGCACATGCAGTAAGTTCTGCTTTTTACTTATATAAAAAATATGGTAACAAGGAAGAAGTGAGGAAAAGAATGGTATTCACTACCCACACGCCTGAAGAGGCAGGAAATGAAAAGCATGATATTTTTCTTTGCGAGAAAATGAGTTATTTCTGCGGAGTTCCGCTTGATGAAGTGAGAAAGCTTACGGGTATAGAAGATAACCAGTTCAATCACTCACTGGCTGCATTGCGCTTTGCAAGGCTTGCAAATGGTGTTAGCCAGCTGCACGGTGAAGTAAGCAGGAAAATGTGGAGTAAGTATGAGGGTATCTGTGAGATCAAATCAATTACAAATGCACAGAACTGGCATTACTGGGCAGATAAGCAGCTTTATAACTTTATCGATGATCATAATATCGATGCGTTCATAGACCGTAAAAGATTTTTGAAAAAGAGGGCAATGGACATAGTTGCAGACCAGACAGGTAAACTTTTGAACCCGGATGTTCTTACAATTGTTTGGGCAAGAAGATTTGCAGGGTATAAAAGAGCTGAGCTTTTAACAAGGAATAAGGAAAGGTTTGAAGCATTGCTGAGCAACAGCAAATATCCCGTGCAGATCATCTGGGCCGGCAAACCTTACCCGGTGGATTATCCTGCTATCAGCGATTTTAATTACCTCGTTGACCTGAGCAAAAAATATAAGAACGTAGCTGTCTGCATCGGTTATGAGCTTGGATTGAGTAAAAGGCTGAAACAGGTGTCTGATGTATGGCTGAATAATCCAAGGGTGCCGAGAGAAGCAAGCGGAACAAGCGGTATGACAGCAGCCATGAACGGCTCTGTCAATTTCAGTACCAATGACGGATGGATCTGCGAATTCATCAACCACGGTAATAATGGTTTTGTTGTGCCGATGGTGGATTATGAAAAAATGAATGTACACGAGCAGGATCAATATGACCTTGACAAAATGTACGAGATCCTGGAGAACCAGATATTGCCGATGTATTATGATAATCCTCATGTGTGGCGACAGATCATTAAGAACGGAATGAGGGATGTGCGTTGGCAGTTTGACAGTAACAGGATGGCGAAAGAATATTACGATCTGTTGTATAAATAGTTTATAAGAGCAATGATTGTGAGATCCTTTTCGCCGGTGCGGAAAGGATTTTTTAGTTTTACCAAAACCTTGATCCAATGGATTCATTTGATACAAAACTTGAAATACGATGGTCGGACCTCGATCCGAATTTTCATGTTCTTCATTCGAAGTATTATGACTATGGAGCTTTTTGCAGGATGGCTTTTCTTGTGCAAAATGGTCTGACACCGGAGTTAATGAAAGAACATCATTTCGGCCCCATCCTTTTCAGGGAAGAATGTTTTTTTAAAAGAGAAATAAATTTTGCGGATGAGATCAGCATTAGCCTGAGACTATCCAAATCAACAGCTGATCATTCCCGTTGGAGTATGGAACATGAGATAATAAAGAACGGCAGCACATTAGCCGCAGTGATGAATGTTGACGGAGCCTGGATGGATACAGTGAAAAGAAAACTTACTGTTCCTCCGCCGGTCGTAAAAAATGTTTTTGAACTTTTACCCAAATCAACAAATTTTGAAATAATAGTTAAATAGTCGTTCATTCATGTTAGCGCCGGCAATACAATTATATAAAAATGCGTACAGTGGTTTATCCCGTCGTATCTGGCTCCTGAGCATTGTCATGCTTATAAACAGGAGCGGCACAATGGTGCTTGCATTCATGACCTTGTATTGTAAACATCTTGAATACTCAACAAAGCAGGGCGGTTTTGTTGTCGCGATCTATGGTCTCGGATCCATCACAGGAGCTTTTTTGGGAGGAAAGATCACCGATAAGTTCGGATTTTATTATACGCAATTCGCTTCATTATTTTTTGGAGGGATCTTATTCGTTGTGCTCGGGCAGATGCGAAGCTATGAAGCCATCTGCATCTGTACCTTTTTCCTGAGTATGGTGAATGAATCATTCAGGCCGGCAAATGCAGCTTCCATTGCACATTACAGCACGGCAAGGAACAGGACACAATCTTTTTCACTGGTTAGGCTGGCTATTAATATCGGGTGGGGCATCGGCGTGGCATTGGGTGGATTCCTGGCATCAATAAACTATCACCTGCTTTTCTGGACTGATGGCCTGACAAGCATGTCTGCTGCTATCTCTTTATTGATCATTTTGCCAAAAGTGTCTCTCGAACAACAAAAAACGACACGCCATCAAAGTGGATCAAAAAAGACAGCGGTCTCACCGTATAAGGACAAGGATTTTTTAAGATTTCTTGTACTGACAGTATTGTTTGCTACCTGTTTTTTCCAGGTATTCACTACAGTACCACTTTATTTTAAAGAAGGGCTGCATTTAAATGAATTCTGGATCGGTGCGATCATGGCCGTCAACGGTGTTCTTATAGCAATTGTTGAAATGGTGCTGGTATTTAAACTGGAAGGACGTAAACCTTATTTATTGCTGATGTGTTATGGCTCTGTCATTATGTGTGTGGCTTACCTTATCCTGGATCTTCCATTTGGCAGCAGTTATGCGATCGCTTTATCATCCATGCTCATTCTCACAGTTGCAGAAATGATCGGCATGCCATTCATGAACAGTTATTATATCAGCCTGAGCTCGGATCAGAACAGGGGACAATATGCAGGAATGTATACGATGGCATGGAGCCTTGCACAGGTCATCGGCAGCAGTTGTGGTGCATTGCTGGCATATAATCTTGGATTCATTAATCTATGGCTGATAGTAGGAGCTATCTGCCTTATCACTGCGGCAGGATACTATCAATTAATGAATAAAGGGAATTGATCGCTTTACTGTTAATTATATTCGTAAACAGCCAGTGTGGTTGATTTGCCCGTGATCGGCTGGGATTGCCCCATAAGCTCAAGGTTTCCGTCAATATCAGATGTAGTGTTACGTTTACTTACCAATGATGTCTTTGTATTAACAATGATCTCACTGTTTAATTTTGTTGTCATTACAACAGTCACTTGTAAAGATTGAAATTCTGTTTGTATGTTGCTTTCTGTCTTCCCGGTGGCCGTGATCGTTGCGATATCCTTATCAATTGATTTTATCGTATAGGTTTTGACGGTCTTTTGCTGCTTGGATGAAGAGGAATCTGTCCAGCTGTCACCGGCTTTTTTTCCTGCAGGTATCATAAAAAAGGCTTCTGTAACAGCAACGTCGGTATTTACATCCCCAAGTGATTCCATTAAAGATTCCATTGGATTTTTGGTCTCATCAAGTGATGGAGCAGTTTCTTTTTTCTCTTCTGCGTGTACAGCGCCGGTATACCTGTTTACCATTACAGTATCAGGAACATTCAGGTTTTTGATGGACTTGCCTATTTCTGAAGCAGTATCCTCTTTAAGATCCGAATCATAATTGGTCTGTTGTCCCATAAAATCCATTGACATTTTTACCCCGGTCAATGTATTACTGATCGTGTAATCGTTATCACCAGTGTTTATTACAATGAACGAGGTTGTCATACTGGAATTGTTTTTGAGCTCCATACCCATGCCCAGGTCAGCATTTTGTGTACTGGTTGTCCGCAGGGTAAATTTTTGCCCCTTGGTCAAAAGGATCTGGCTGTCATTTTTCTGGCTGAATGAATTGATCGCCAGTGTCATCAGTGCTAGTGTAAAAACAACTCTCATTATGTGAATTTTAAAAATTGAACGTAAAAATAAATGGAAAATTCCGGGATAAAAAAATGGGTTATCGTTTTTAACAATAACCCACTGAAATTTAAATGACTTTAATTTTATCCGATAACTGTTACATTAACAGCATTCATTCCTTTTTTGCCATTTTGAAGTTCGAACTCAACTTTGTCGCCTTCTTTGATCTCATTGATCAAGCCGCTTACGTGTACAAAAGTTTCTTTGTCAGATTCAGCATGCTTAATAAAACCGAAGCCTTTTTCAGAATTGAAAAACTTTACGGTACCTTGATTTTTAGTGTCCATTTTAATTTGTATTGTATTAATAAAGCGCAAATGTAAGGGTTTATTCCTTACTAAACAGTTTTATTTGAAAATATACTATGGTCATTATGCTTCTTCAGCAAAACTACTCGTTGGTTCACAGGTACATACAAGATTCCTGTCACCAAAAGTATTATTGATCCTTGCAATTGACGGCCAGAATTTATTCTTCATTGTATACGCCAGCGGGAATGCGGCTTCCTGTCGTGAATAAGCATGATTCCATTCATCGGCACAAACAACGTGCTGCGTATGCGGGGCATTTTTTAATGCATTATCCAGTTTATCTGCCCTGCCTTCTTCAATAGCTTTGATCTCATTGTAAATGCTGATGAGCGCCTCACAGAAACGGTCAAGCTCGGCTTTGTCTTCACTTTCGGTCGGCTCTATCATAATTGTGCCCGGAACCGGGAAACTCATCGTAGGTGCATGGAAACCATAATCCATCAGGCGCTTTGCCACGTCCTCTGCTTCAATACCCGCAGAAGCTTTGAATGGCCGCAGCTCTACTATGAACTCATGTGCACAATAGCCATTGGAACCGGTATACAGGATCTGGTAATATTTTTCCAGCCTTGCTTTCATATAATTAGCATTCAGGATAGCATATTCAGTTGCTTTTTGCACGCCATCGGTACCAAGCATTCTTATATATGCATAACTGATAAGTAAGATACTTGCACTTCCATATGGAGCAGCTGAAACAGCTGTTGTAGCAGTAGCGGGCAACTGTAAAGTGTCTTTTACATTATGTCCCGGCAGGTATGGCTTCAGTTTATTGTTCACACAGATAGGGCCAACTCCTGGTCCGCCGCCACCATGCGGTATGGCAAATGTCTTATGAAGATTCAAATGGCAAACATCAGCACCGATCATTCCCGGGCTTGTCAAGCCAACCTGTGCATTCATATTTGCTCCATCCATATATACAAGCCCGCCATGATCGTGAATTATTTTGCAGATCTTTTTAACCTCCTGTTCAAATACTCCGTGTGTGCTTGGATAAGTGATCATCAAACCGGCAAGGTCATTCTTATGCTCATCCGCTTTTAATTTAAGATCTGCCATATCAATATGACCATCTTCGTCGCTTTTTACAACGATCACTTTCATACCTGCCATGATCGCACTCGCAGGATTGGTACCATGTGCTGAAATAGGTATTAATACTTTATTCCTGTGTGATTCATTCCTGTCGGCATGATATGCCCTTATTGCAAGCAGGCCGGCATATTCACCCTGGGCGCCACTGTTCGGTTGCAATGAACATGCAGTAAACCCAGTGATCTTACACAGGTATTCTTCCAGTTTTGAAATGATATATTGATATCCCTTTGTTTGTGACGCAGGTGCAAAAGGATGAATGGCTCCGAATTCCGGCCAGCTTACAGGTATCAATTCTGTTGCTGCATTGAGTTTCATGGTGCAACTGCCCAGCGAGATCATAGATGTATTCAAGCTAAGGTCTTTGTTCTCGAGTGATTTTATATAGCGCATCATCTGGCTTTCGCTGTGATGAGTATTGAACACAGGATGCGTTAAGAAAACAGATGCCCTTTTCAATGGGCCCCATTTTGCAAACAATGCATCAGCTTCATCATAATTAAATGAAAGATCTGCATAGCCTGCAGCTTTAAAAATGGATGAAAGATTTTTTTCTGTCTCTGAAATATCAGCTGCAGCCACTTCATCGATCGACAGGCTGACCGTGCCGTTCTTATTATAGTGGAAATTGGCTTTATTATCTTCAGCTGCCTTTCTGAATTTATTTATATCGGCTGGCTCAAAAGTTATGGTATCAAAGAATTGCTTATTCGATATTTTGATACCGGCTTTCCCTATTGCTGATGCAACAGAGGCTGTCAGCACATGAACACGTTTAGCAATGTTCTTTAAACCTCCTGATCCATGGTAAACTGCATACATGGCAGCCATGTTGGCAAGCAATGCCTGTGCTGTGCATATATTAGACGTTGCTTTTTCTCTTTTAATATGCTGCTCCCTTGTCTGCAAAGCCATTCTTAATGCACGGTTATTCTGTGCGTCAATACTTACACCAATGATCCGGCCGGGTATGCCACGCTTGAATTCGTCTTTTGTTGCAAAGAATGCAGCGTGCGGTCCTCCATAACCTAACGGTACCCCAAACCTCTGTGCAGAACCTACGGCAACGTCTGCACCCAGTTCCCCGGGAGATGTGAGTACAGTGAGTGCCAGGAGGTCAGTTGCCATTACTACATAGCCATTTATTGCATGCACCTTATTGATGAACTCACGGTGGTCATTAACAGAACCTGTACTGTCTGGGTATTGAACGATCGCACCAAAATAAGTTTCATCAAGATGAGCATTTGTATGATCACCATGTACCAGTTCAATGCCTATAGGCAATGCTCTTGTTAACAATACAGATTTGGTTTGAGCAAAAACATTATTATCGACAAAGAATTTTGGCGAAGCGATCTCTTCAGTTTTGTTTTTATGATGGAACAGCATTGCCATTGCTTCAGCAGCTGCGGTTGCTTCATCCAGGAGGCTTGCATTGGATAGTTCCAGGCCCGTAAGATCACAAACCATGGTCTGGTAATTGAGCAGGCTTTCCAGGCGGCCCTGCGAGATCTCTGCCTGGTAAGGAGTGTATTGAGTGTACCATCCCGGGTTCTCAAAAACATTTCTCAATATCACACTTGGGGTGATCGTATTATAATACCCCTGCCCGATATATGTTTTGAAAACTTTATTTTTTGCTGCAATTTTTTTCAGCTCGGTGAGGTATTCAAATTCACTTTGTGCTTTTGGGAGCTTCAAAGGTTTTTTCGAACGGATAGATGGCGGTACGGTCTTGCTGATAAGTTCTTCAACTGATCCTGCACCGATCGCTTTCAGCATTTCATTTGTGTCCTGTTCATTGTTAGTTCCGATATGCCTGCTGGCAAATTCATGGTGTTGTTCTTCAAAAAGATTCATATAATTTATTATTTATCCTGCTTTCGCTTATTGTCTGAAAAGTGCCGCAAATTTACGGTAACAGCCCTATATTTCATTATGGCCAACTTCGTTAGTTTTGCCTTGTGGATAAACCCGGTAAAAATGGTCAATCCCAGACACATACCATATGAGTGAGGATATTCTTTCAAATTGGCAGAAAAGATCGGCCGATAACCAGAAAAAGTATAAACAGTTCCTGCAAAGAGCTGATAAGAATAAGGTATTAAAGCAATTGCCCGAACTTCATGAAGAAGCCTTCAGTAAGGTCGATTGCCTGCAGTGTGCAGCCTGTTGTAAGAATTATTCACCCCGGTTCAAAACACCCGACCTGAAACGTATCGCCAGGCATTTAAAAATGAAGGAGGGCGATTTCATTGAAAAATATCTTTTCCTAGATGAAGACGGGGATTATGTTGTAAGATCAAAGCCTTGTCCTTTTCTTGGCCAGGACAATCGTTGCGGTATTTATGAGGTAAGGCCATCCGATTGCGCACGCTTCCCCTATACTGATGAGGATGTGGTCCTGCGCAGGCCTGCGATCACATTAAAGAATTCCACTTTTTGCCCCATCACTTATTATGTACTTGAAAAATTAATGGCTGAAAAAAAATGATCTATCATTTGGTCAGTTCCTCATATGCTGCATTTATCGGCCTGTCAATGCCGCTTCCTTTCCATTCAGGTGAGCCGGGTATCTCTGTTGCTTTCAGGATATCCTCTTTGGATTTTCCTGCTTTCATCTCAGCATCCACAAATTTTAAAACGTTGGCCAGGTAATCACCGAATGCCTTAAGGTCATCGGCCTTTATCACAATATCGTATCCTTCACCAGCATGCCCGCACACATACTGTGTTTTTTTGTCAAAGGTTGTGGTTGCTTTGTCAAGCAGTTTGATCCAGTTGCTTATATCAGCTCCTGCAGTCTTATCGATAAAGGGATGCCTGCGGTTAAAAACAAGGTCACCCATGTGTACGATATTGGAATTCTGAAAATGAACAAGGCTGTCACCATTGGTATGGCCGGCGCCAAAATAATGAAGGCAGATCTTTTCTTTACCTATCTCTTCACACCATGTTTCTGTATAGACCTGGTCAGGATATAACTGTTTATCTTCTGTTTTTTGTTTCATGGCAACATTCTGCTGGTTCGTTTTGCTGTTTGTATGTGCAAGAACATGCGGCACCAGCTCTTTGAATGCAATATTGCCTGCTGTATGGTCTCCATGGTGATGGGTATTGATGAGAAGCCGGTAAGGCTTTTCTGTTTTGGTTTTCATTTCATCGATCAGGTGCTGGGCAGTGTCGGGAAACTGTGCATCTACTACGATCGTTCCTTCTTTATTCAGCATGAAAAGTATTGTGCCGCCTTTTTCTGTGAACACACCTATGTCAGCAGTAAGCATTTTTATCTTCCATGCCGGATCTGAAAGAAGATCGGCCAATGAACTTTTGTTCAATAAAGCAAGGCCTGCAATAGTAAGCCCGGTATTGCGGAGAAAATTTCTGCGTTGCATGAAGGTAGATTTAAGTGATAGGAAATTACGAATATTTACGCAGCAAATAGGATGCTAAGTTTCTGCATTAATACTCCATCTTTCTGAGTGAAGGCGCTTTGAACCAGGTGAAGATAACAATCCCGATGGTCATGCATCCGCCGAATATGACTGATGTTACGGTGCCCAGCAACCTGGCTGCAACACCACTTTCAAATTGACCTAGTTCGTTGGAAGAATTGATGAACATGCTGTTTACCGACATGACCCTTCCTCGGAGTTCATCGGGTGTTTTCAATTGGAGGATCGTACTACGAACGATCACACTCACGCCATCCATGCATCCGCTCATGAGCAATGCGGCAAATGATAACCAGAATACTTTTGAGATCGCAAAAAGAATGATGCATAATCCAAAACCGGCTACGGCAAAGAACAGGATCCTGCCCTGGCTTCGCTGAAGCGGCCAGATAGTAAGTGTCGTTACGGTCAATATGGAACCCATATCAGCTGCCGCGTTCAGCCAGCCGAAACCAATAGGGCCGATGTTCAGGATGTCTTTTGCAAAAACAGGTACCAATGCAACTGCGCCACCAAATAATACTGCAAAGAGATCGAGCGACATCGCACCCAATATTTCTTTTGTTCTGAAAACATAGCTTAACCCTTCCTTAACGCTTTGCCATGTTTTTGTGGTAGCAGTTACAAGCACCGGTTTAACAGAAAGCCTGCTGAGAACAAGATATCCTCCCATGATCATAATAAGGATGACGTAGAAAGTTTTATTGATCCCGAGAATGGCTATAAGAAAACCTCCTATTGCGTGCCCGCAGATGGAGGCAATGAGCCATGTTGCTGAACTGATCGAAGCAGCGTTTGGTAACATGTGTTTGGGGACGATCTGTGATATCATGGAAGAGAAGGTAGGGCCCGAAAATGCCCTGATCGCACCGGTTATGCCTATCACCGAACAGATCAGGAATGCGATCGTCCAGTGGTGAAAACGTGATTCGATAAAATTTGTGGACAGGACGATAAAAAGAATTACACAGACGATATATCCAAGGATACATTTCAGCAACAATTTTCTTTTCTCATTGATGTCGATATGATGGCCTGCATACAATGCAAGTGAAAGTGCCGGTATGACTTCTGATAATCCTACGAAACCGAGTGCCAGTTTACTGCTTGTCAGTACATATATCCACCAGCCAATAACTGTGCCTGTCATCCTGAGGCCCATAATGTAGATACAGCGGCCTGCAATGAAGTATTTAAACTCAGGAATTTTAAATGCTGCGTAAGGATTTTTATTTACTGCTGCGGAAGACAAAAATTGATTTGAATTTTTGCAAATATAAATTCATTTGCCCCAAAAAAGGTTAAGGAAGGCTTATATAATGCTGCCCTTCATCATATTCTTTATCAAGAGCATCAATGATGGCCATCATATGTGCTTCGTTGCCGATGAAATCGGCATTGCTGGCATCAACATAGAGTGTTTTGATATTATGATGTTTTATGTATGCAGTATAGGTTTCCTGGAGGGAAAACAGGTAATCATTGGGTATCGATTGTTCGTAAGAACGATTCCTTTTCCTGATATTCTCCTGTAATTTGCTCACGGGCGAATGCAGGTATATGAGTATTTCAGGTTGAATGATCTGCTGGTTGATGATGTCAAACAGTTTTTGATATAAACGGAATTCTTCTTCGGGCAAATTCACTTTTGCAAACAACAGGCATTTGGTAAAAAGATAATCCGAGATGGTAATGGATTGAAATAGTTCTTTTGTTTGTAACAGGTCCTTCAGTTGCTTAAAGCGTTCTGCCATGAAAAACAATTCAAGGGGGAATGCGTATTGAGCTGGATTTTCGTAGAACTTCGGAAGGAAGGGATTATCAGCAAACTCTTCCAGCACAAGCCTTGCCTGGTAATGTTTACTCAGTAAGTTAGCTAAGGTTGTTTTGCCGGCGCCTATATTCCCCTCGATTGTTACAAAATTATATTTCATTAAGCTGCAAAATAAGCGGAAACATCATTAGGGTGATCAAATTTTTTTCACATCAAGTTTATCCGGGCATGACACAAGTAATTGGTGGATCGTTTTCTTTAAAACAGGGTGCTGCAGGTTGGGCGAAAGCTCATTGAGCGGTATAAGTACGAACCTTCTTAATTGTATTGCAGGGTGGGGAACGACAAGATCTTTTTCCGAAATGATGTTCTTGTTATAGAATAGTATATCTATATCGATGATGCGTGGAGCATTTTTTTCAGCCCTGATCCTTCCCATTTTCTTTTCGATGGAAAGGATGGTTTGCATAATATTTCCTGCAGTAAGGGTTGAATCAGCAATAATGACCTGGTTCAAAAAATCAGGCTGGTCTGTTTTTCCCCAGGCAGCCGTTTGGTAAATACCCGAACGCCGTTTTACCGGGCCGATCTTTTTTTCAATATGAGATATTGCACTGGATAATTGCTTTTTACTGTTACCCATATTACTGCCAAGAAGTAGGTAGATCTTATTCATTTGCCAGGTAGAGTCGTTTGTCAAATTGGAATATACTTGTTGATATGATCCTGATCTTTGATGCATCAGCATGAGCAGGATTCAGAATAAAATTATTCTCCTGGTCTACAATGACCGAAGGTACTTTTAAAACCAATGAATGTTTTGCTTTTAAAAACTCGTCACCCATGAATTGAGAATAAGTGACATCATCTTTCCAGTTCTTCTTCAGTTTTTCTTTACTGATGTTCACAGGCTTGATACTGTCAGGGATATTGATCGTAAGTAAATGATAATCCAGTGGTATCCTGTATTTTTTTACATGGACCAGTATTTCCAGGATCGCCAGCGAGATATTTTCAGTGGTATAAATGGCATTCATGCCGACTGAATTCCACCTGCCGCCATATAATTTGGAGCCGGTGCCTGAAAGATCATTTATATGATCGCCATTTGTAAGTCTGTAAATGATCATGCCAGTATACCGTGTTCAATTCTGCCAAGCTGGTTAAGGACTTTTTGTATGCCGTCGAAACTGGTGAGCGAATTAAATGAAAGATCACCTTCGAGGGATGGGGGATTTGAATGTATCCATTCGTAGAAGTGAACGGTTTTCCCGAGTACTTTTTTCCCTTTTGCCAATAACTGGTTTATGTGATGAAAGCGCTCGGCATTGATAGGAGCAAACTTGCCATTATTCTTGGCATATCGCTGGAGTGTTCTTTCGCTAACGTGTAAAATGGCAGCCCATTCTGCCTGGGTAAAAGGGACTTTATCTGCAACTTTTTTAAACTCTTCATAGGAAAAATCCTTTACCTGCGGGATGATCTTAATAGATTTATATGGTGCCTGGGGGTCGTTTAGTTTATTGCCGGTATCCTCTTTTTTAGGATTGGGTTTACCGGTATTCTTTTTGATATTTTTCATGATACGACATTTGTCCACAATTTAACGACAATTGTCGGGCCTTCCAAATTTATTTTTAATTTTTTTTACAATAGCTTTGAGCCTAAAATAAATCAGCAGGATGAAATATAGCCAGTTAAAAGCCATGTGGGCCATCACGAAAGCAAGCCTTACGGCCATAATGAGAAGTCCCTCTGCTATAGTTTTCAGTGTTATTTTCCCTTTCATTTTTATCATGGTCTTCGGGTTTATCGGGAACAGCGGAGGTGTAAGGGCTTACAAGGTAGTGATCGATAAGGCCAGCGATACGGCCAACGCATTGTATGATTCTTTAAAGAGCAGTGACAAACTCAAAATTGTTTCATTTGAAAACGATGCTGACCTGCGAAACAGTATTGTCAGAGGCAGGATAGCCGGTATAATAAAAATCACCAAAACTACCGACAGGCCATACCCTTATAACTATACATTAAAGAGTTCCAATGCAAGTGACGATAAATGGCCGCAGCTGTTATCAGTTCTCGACGGTATCGTAAATAAGGTCAACAACAGCAAATACAGTAACAGGCCAACTTATGCCGTTGCCGATTTCAACCGGGAAAGAGATATAGAAACATTAAGAGAATATAAAACGATCGATTTCATCCTTCCGGGACAATTGGGTTTTTCTTTGTTGAGCTCGGGTGTGTTTGGTGTGGCATTCATGTTCTTTAACTTAAGGAATACGCTGGTTTTAAAAAGATTCTTTGCAACACCGATAAGCCGCACTTATATCGTATTGGGTGAAGGGATCAGCAGGGTGATATTTCAAATGCTTACAGCCATTGTTATCATATTGGTTGGTCACTATTTATTTGATTTTACCCTGGTAAAGGGATTTCAAACGCTTGCAGAGATGCTTGTGCTGAGTTTCCTTGGGTTGCTGATCTTTATGGGTTTTGGATTCATTGTAAGCGGCCTCGCAAAAAATGACAGCGCCATACCCCCGTTTGCAAATCTCATTACAATGCCACAGTTCCTGATGGGAGGAACTTTTTTTTCAATAGATGCCTTTCCAAAATGGCTGCAGCCGATCTCAAATGCCATGCCTTTGACACACCTGAATACAGCCATGCGTTCTGTTGCCTTTGAAGGCCAAAACCTTTGGGATGTAAGATGGGAGATAGGCATCCTGCTGTTATGGGGAATTGCTGTATATATTGTAGCTGTTAAAGTGTTTAAATGGGAATAAGTTTATGAAACATATAAAAGGGATCATTTTCGCGCTGCTGGGTTTATTTTTAGTCGTCACACTATTTTCCTTACTGATGCCTTCGCAGGTAATGACTGTGCGTACCGTAACTATTCATGCTAAGCCTGCGGATATCTTTCGACAGGTCGCCGATCTGCGCAGCTGGAAGCGCTGGCATCCGGTATTTATGCAGGATAGTGCGGCTATCCGCTTTAGTGAGCCTTCTCATGGAGTGAATGCTTATGCAGAATGGAGCACAAATAATAAAACCAATAAACTGCAGATCAAAGAGGTAGTGGCAGAACAGTTGAAAGCCTCGTTAATGAGGGCCGGTGAGAACGATGTGTCAAATATTATTTCTGTAAGAGCATTGAAGGATAGTAATAATGCGGAAGCAGAATGGAGAGTGGTCACTGAATTAAAATGGTACCCATGGGAAAAATTCTCCGGGATATTCATTGATAAAATGTCAGGGCCGGGTTACGAAACAGCTCTTAATAATTTAAAGGAGTTAGTAGAAGGGAAACCCTGATACTAATAAGGGAAACTTATCTTGCCCATGGATATTGCCGGCATATTTATGTTCTTATTGACAAAGACCGATGCATCACCGCAAATACATTCATTGGCCAATACCGCAAATAGTACGGCTTCTTTTGCATCCGGATCAATGCCTAATGTTTCAGTACTGTGAAAAGAGTGATCACTCAATTGTTCCTTCAATTGTAGCATCAATAATGGATTATGGACACCGCCACCGCTGCTGAATATTTTAACTCCAGTTTTGTTGCCTGTCAATTTTTTTATGGTTTCAGCAATGGTATCTGCTGTGAATTTATTGAGTGTACGCATTGTGTCTTCAGCAGTTATTGATGTTATACCTGCTTTCATTATGGCGGCCCCGAGATAACTAAGGTTAAATAATTCAGGCCCGGTTGTTTTTGGAAGATCAGCTGCAAAGAATCCATTGTCTTTTAATGCGCTTAATAATTTTTCATTTACTGTCCCTTTTCCCGCGATCAGTGCTTCATCATCAAAATGTTTTCCGGGAAAGTGCTGTTGTATGAATGCATCCATCATTGTATTGCCCGGCCCGATGTCTGAGCTTAGCATTTGAACTGCACCAGGATCGCCCGGCAGCCAGGTGCAATTGGAAATACCCCCGATATTCAATAATATCCTGTCTTCATCTTTTTTGCTGAAAAGTATATGATCACCATACATCGCAAGTGGCGCGCCTTCTCCACCTGCTGCAATATGTTTCTGCCGGAAATCGCTTATCGTTATTATACCCGTTGCAACAGCAATATGATCCGCATCACCGATCTGTAAGGTTGCATTACCAAACTTTTCTTCTTTATGAAGCTTTTTGGGAGCATGGTATATGGTCTGGCCGTGGCTTGCAATAAGGTCAACAGCAGAATTGTTAACCTGCCATTTATTTAAACAACCATTTATCATCGATGCATGCTTTGTGCCTATCCAGTCATTTAATAAACACAGTTTCTGCAGATCGATATCCCTTTTGGAAAAAATTTCTTTCACTTCATTCCTGAGGTCATCATCATAACTTATCGTGGCAAATTCTTTCAGGTTAAGTTTTGTATCAGGACCTGAACCTTTTACATCACATAAAGCAATATCAAGCCCGTCAAGCGAAGTGCCGCTCATTAACCCGATGATAAGACGTGAATCTTTTTCTGCAATGGCTGAGAGCCTGCTGATATTTTTGTTCATGATCGTTCTATGAAATGAAGATTGCGTTTGATGCCTTTGTATTTCGTCCTTTTGATCGCTGAATCAGCAAAGATAACTTTGAACCGCTCTTCTGTAAGTTCTTCCCAATCGGGTGCATTGAAGTCCAGTATCTCCGGTATTGGCCTGAAATTTATTTCAGTAGTGGCTTTTGAGAACCTGTTCCAGGGACACACATCCTGGCATACGTCGCAGCCGAATAACCAGTTATCGAACCTGCCTTTCATTTTTTCAGGTATCAAAGCATCTTTTAATTCAATGGTAAAATAGGAAATGCATTTACTGCCATCAACTACTTTTCCCGGTAATATGGCATCTGTGGGGCAGTTATCTATACACCTCGTGCATGTACCACAATAATCCTTTGCAAACGGGTCATCATATTCCAGTTCAAGGTCAGTGATCAGCGTGGCAATGAAAAAAAATGACCCTTGCTGTTTGTTTATAAGGTTGCCGTTCTTTCCTACCCAGCCAAGACCGCTTTTTTGCGCCCAGGTTCTTTCAAGTACAGGAGCACTGTCGACAAAGCCACGCCCGTTTATTTCGCCGATCTCATTTTTTATTAATTCAATTAAAGATCTCAGCTTGTTCCTTATCACATCATGGTAATCTTTACCGTAAGCATACTTTGCAACTTTAGGTATTGATGTTGGCTGTTCTTTTTCAGGAAAATAATTCAATAATAAAGTTATAACTGACCTTGCACCGGGAACAAGTTTTGAAGGGTCCACACGCATGTCAAAATGATTTTCCATGTATTGCATGTTCCCATGCATCCCTTTGTTGAGCCAGCTTTCAAGCCTCCTGGCGTCCTCATTTAAAAAAACGGCTTTGGAAATACCGCAATAGTCAAATCCAAGGTTGACTGCTGCCCGTTTTACGAATACACTATGTTCTGCGGCCGATCTCATTTATCTTCTACATGTATCTTGTGAAAGAAGCGGTGAACGATCGGTGCTATGAGCAGGCCAAAGGTTGACAGGAATACAACACCACTCACCAATGCGTATATGGTAGCAAAGACCTTCGCAGTATTCGTCAATGTTATAGCTGGGTCGATGATAGGGCCCATGCCGCTTAATATCATCGAGGCATTGAGAAAACTGTCATACCAGTCAAATTGGGGGATCGTAAGCTTATATCCTAAAGCGCCTGCACAAAGAAAAGCGATCAATATAAAGACCGACAACAGGATACTTTTTGTTATTCGCTTGTGATAAACAGCAGGAGGGGCCAGTTTTTGTTTTTTATTCTCGTACATGGTCATTAAAATTAGTTCTTTGTAATGGCTTCATCAACGAGCTTTTTTAAAGACATGTATCTTTTGTTCCTTCCATTGCTTTTAAGATTGAATGTGAACAGAACGGCTGCATATCGGTTAACATTATCAACCCAGGGAAAACTGCCAAATAATCCCGGGCTTGTCACTGCTGTTGATCTTGCTCCTGTTGTTGCATCTTCCATAACCCATTCACCCAATCCGTAACCCCAGTTGCCTGCTTCGGCGGGTGAATAGATGATCTTCTTTCCTGCTGTGTAATTCTGCTGCATGAGTTCTACCGACCTTTTAGATAAAACCTCTTTGCCATTGAACATACCATCCTGCAATATCATCTGTAAAAAATTAATGTAATCAGAAGCGGTACTTAATGCGCCACCGGCTGGAAGGGGTACGGGTTTGTTACCGAAATCAGTTTTCATCATGCTGCATGGCCTTGCGATCCTTTCAGCAAAAAGCGTTTCGAAATTTTTGCCAGTGATCTTTTCGATCACAGCTGCTGCTATCTGTAAACCGGTACTGCTGTAATGAAAGGAACTGCCGGGTCCGGCTTCCATTGGCTGCGATGCGATCATTTTCATTGCATCATCCATGCTGGCAGCATTCGTTGACAGTTCACGGCTTTCTTTCAGGTTGTCCGAACTGATCCCTGTAAGATGAGCCAGGCAATCAGTGATCGTTATCTTTCCTTTACCATTTGCAGACATAACAGGAAGAAACTTTCCGATCGTATCAGCAAGGCTTAGTTTACCTTCATCAATAAATGTCATTACCAATGCTGCACTCAGCCATTTACTGCAGCTGGCTATTGATATCTTACTGTTTTGATCATAATCTTTTAAAAGTTCGTCAGCATCTTTTCCCGAACGGCGGGCTATGATCTTTGTAAATGTTCTTTGCCTGGCACCCAGGTCATTTTCTTTTTGGCTATAAATTATTTTACCGTCTTTAAATACAATCAATACAGCCCTTCCTCCCAGGTCTTCCAGGTTTTCCTTCAGCCAGCCATTCACTTTTTTAAAATCATATTGAGCAGCTGAGACATGATATAATAGCATGAAAACTCCTAACAGACTGAAATAGAGACAGTATTTACAGGATTTATATGCCATATCTTCCTGAATGATTTTTGGTTTTCAATTTGATGTATAAGATTAAAATTAATACATCTGATTACAATATGAACCTGAATAATTTTACCATAAAGGCATCCGAGATCGTGCAGAATGCACAGCAGATAGCCTTTAATCACAGGAATCCAAGCATTGAGACCGAGCACATACTAAAAGCGCTTCTCGATATGGAAGATTCTCCTGTCGATCATTTATTAAAGAGGAACAACGTTACTGTAAACCTGGTAGAGAATAAACTTACAGAGTTACTCAAAAAACTTCCTGTAACTACTGCAGAACCTGCGCAATCGCTTGGCCGTGAAGCCAACAATGCAGTACTGCGTGCAGGAGCTGTACTCAAATCCTTTGGGGATGAATTCATCACACCTGAACATTTATTACTCGCTATTGTGCAGGGTAATGATGGAACAGCTAAATTATTAAAGGATGCAGGCCTCACAGAAAAAGGATTGATCGCATCGATCAAAGATCTGCGTAAAGGTGAAAAGGTTTCTTCGCAAACGCAGGAAACACAATTCAATTCACTGAATAAATATGCAAAGAATTTAAATGAGATGGCCCGTGCAGGCAAACTGGATCCTGTTATTGGCCGCGATGAAGAGATACGCAGAACACTTCACATACTCAGCCGTCGATCAAAGAATAATCCCATACTTGTTGGTGAGCCGGGTGTAGGTAAGACGGCTATTGCGGAAGGCCTTGCTATGAGGATCGTAAACGGGGACGTACCGGAGAACCTGCGGTCCAAATCTATTTATGCTTTGGATATGGGGCAATTGATAGCAGGTGCCAAGTATAAAGGTGAGTTTGAAGAACGTTTGAAATCAGTTATCAAAGAAGTTACTTCATCTGAAGGAGAGATCATTTTATTCATTGATGAGATACATACACTTGTTGGTGCCGGCGGAGGTGACGGTGCAATGGATGCAGCGAATATTTTAAAACCTGCATTGGCACGCGGTGAGCTTAAAGCCATCGGTGCGACAACATTGGCAGAATTCCAGAAATTCTTCGAAAAGGATAAAGCTTTGGAACGCCGTTTTCAGAAAGTGATGATAGATGAACCATCTGCTGAAGATGCTATTTCAATACTGCGGGGATTGAAGGATAGGTATGAAACACATCATCATGTGCGTATCAAGGATGAAGCGATCATTGCTGCTGTGGAATTATCACAACGCTATATAACAGATCGTTTCCTTCCTGATAAGGCGATTGATCTTATAGATGAAAGTGCTGCAAAACTCAAACTTGAAATGAATTCAATGCCTGAAGAACTCGACAGGCTTGAAAGGCAGATCCGCCAGCTGGAGATCGAAAGAGAAGCGATAAAAAGAGAACACGATGAAGTAAAACTGAAAGACCTGAATACAGAGATCGCAAATCTGTCTGTTGAAAGGGATACATATAAATCAAAATGGAAAGATGAAAAAGAACTGGTAGAAAAAATCCAGAATGGGAAAGCTGCCATCGAACAATTAAAACTCGAAGCTGAGCAGGCAGAAAGAAATGGTGACTATGGAAAAGTAGCAGAGATCAGGTATGGTAAGATAAAGGAACAGGAGGGATCGATAGAAGAATTGACGAAGCAATTATCCGGCCTTTCAGAAAAAAGATTACTGAAAGAAGAAGTAGACGCAGAAGACATAGCTGAAAGTGTGGCAAAAGCAACCGGTATTCCCGTGAACAAAATGCTTCAGAGTGAAAGAGAAAAGCTTTTGCACCTGGAAGAAGAACTTCATAAAAGAGTGGTTGGGCAGGATGAAGCCATTGAAGCAGTAGCTGATGCGATCCGTCGCAGCCGTGCCGGACTGCAGGATCCACGCAAGCCCATCGGTTCATTCATATTTTTGGGAACAACGGGTGTAGGTAAGACTGAACTTGCAAAAGCGCTGGCAGATTATTTATTTGATGACGAGAATATGATGACAAGGATCGATATGAGTGAATACCAGGAAAAACATGCTGTGAGCAGGATGGTGGGATCACCTCCGGGGTATGTTGGATATGATGAGGGCGGACAACTGACTGAAGCGGTCAGGCGTAAGCCATATTCTGTCGTATTGCTGGATGAAATTGAGAAGGCGCATCCTGATGTATTCAATATCCTCCTGCAGGTGCTTGATGATGGAAGGCTGACCGATAATAAGGGAAGGGTAGTGAATTTTAAGAATACGATCGTTATCATGACAAGCAACATGGGCAGCCAGATCATCCAGGAGAATTTCGAAAAGGTTAATGAGAAGAATAAGCATGAAGTGGTTGAATCTACAAAGGCCGAAGTAATGAACCTGCTGCGGCAAACCATCAGGCCCGAATTCCTGAACAGGATTGACGAGATAATCATGTTCCAGCCATTGATGAAAACAGAAATAAAGGGAATCATCAGTATACAGCTTGATGCATTGAAGAAACTGGTAGCACAAAATGGGATCGATCTAAGGTTCAGTGAATATGCTTTAGACTTTTTGGCAGAGAATGGGTACGACCCGCAGTTCGGTGCAAGACCTTTGAAAAGGCTTATACAAAAAGAGATCGTGAATCAATTGAGTAAAAGGATACTTGCTTCCGACATTGATAAGTCCAGGCCGGTACTCGTGGATGTATTTGATGGAACCGTGGTCTTCAGAAATGAGATGGCTACACCCGAAGCTGTTTAAGGCCTGTTAAATAAAAATAACAGTTCTTATCAATCTGAAAATCAGTAAGTAGTATAACTTGTTCATAAAAATTCCCTATCTCGCTTTTTCCGGAATTTAAAATATACTACCTTCATCCGGTTCAGATATAAATAATGAATAATTAATAAGATTAACTAATATGTTGTTGCCTTTTGAATGAGTCAACAGCTTAAAGAAAGGAGATAAAAATGGCATTCAAAAAAGAAATTGTTGAGATCATAGAACCTAAAGATGTTTTTGTGGGTAATGTGAAGGCTGAAGTTACTTTGGAAGAATTCGGTGAGTATGAAAGTGAGGCTTGTGCTAAAGCAAATGAGGTTGTAAAGAAGCTGTTACATGATTATGATGGCAAAATAAGATTCAATTTCAGACATTTCCCATTAACAAATATTCATCAGCGTGCTTTGAAGGCTGGAGAAGCTGCAGTAGCTACTGCCCAGGACGGTAAATTCTGGGAAATGCATAATATACTGTTTGCAAACCGCAGGAACCTGGGTACTACAAGTTTGAAATTGCATTCTAAAGAAGCAGGAGTACAAAACAAACGTTTCCTCGATGAACTTGTAAATGCAACTTATGGCTGGCAGGTACAGGGAGATTTGAGAGAAGGGCATGAAAGAGGTGTTAAAGATGTTCCTACTTTTTTCGTTAACGGTGTAAAAGTGACCGGCAAGCCTACTTATGAAGAATTAAGCAAGGCAATCAAACTGGCGCTAAAAAAAGTGAAGAAAAAGACCCCCGTAAAATCTGCCAAATCCACAAAATCGGTAAAGGCAGTCAAGAAAAAAGCAGCCTGACAAAAAATGATCATACAAACCCCCGTTATCGGGGGTTTTTTATTTTCCTCACTTTTATTAATTTGGAATATAACTTTAACGATGATCGTTTTTAAAGCAACGCTGCAAAAATTTGCCAGGCAAGGTGAAAAGACCGGCTGGACCTACATTACCATACCTCAAAAAATAGCCAATAAATTAAAACCGGACTACAAGAGGTCTTTCAGGGTAAAAGGTACTATTGATGAGTATAGGATAAAATCAGTTGCATTGCTGCCGATGGGTGAGGGAGATTTTATTATGCCATTCAATGCAGCTATGAGAAAAGCGACCATGAAAAGGAATGGTGATACAGTAAAATTATCCTTTGAAGTGGATGAAACTCCACTGAAAATATCGGCCGCCCTGTTGGAATGCCTGGCAGATGACCCGGATGCGCTTGCTTATTTTAAAAAACTACCCGGCTCACACCAGCACTATTATTCAAAATGGATAGAGAGTGCAAAAACGGATGCAACAAAAACAAAAAGAATAGCGCTTGCCATGAATGCTTTTGCCAGGAAATTAACTTTCTCGCAGATGATGCAAATGCAGAAAAAAGAGATCTAGGCCGGGGGAATAATCAATCCTCAACCTCAACATTATACTGTAATAATTCTTTGTCGTTGACAAAGATCCTTACAGGGTAAGTATCAGCTATCTTGAATTTAAAAGTAAAACTGATCACAGAACCATTGTCTTTAAAATCTATAGGATCTGACTTGAGCTGCTTTTTTTCATTGCCCAGGACCAGGAAGATGGTTTTTATGGGAATGGTATCATTGTATGTAAAACCAAAACTTACCGCGGCATTCGCCTTTGTTTTTATTATTCCATTCATCGGTTTTGGTTTTTTCAGGCCGTAGATATAAGCAGCATTGCAGATAACCGGCAAAGCATAGAATTCTCTCAGGCTTTTAGGGCCATCCCCGAATCTCCATGCTTCATTATCGGGATAATGGTCGAGGTTGAAAAGAGACCTGTCGGCAAAAAAATAATCACTGGTAAATTGTTTTGTAAAAGTTGTCATTTTTGCATCAGTATAACCGCTTGCTTTATATGCATCAACATAATACCAGTCTTCAGGGCTTTGTCCAAGCTGAACCACATTCCAGGTATGATTTATTTCATCGGCTTTATCATTGATCTCGGCGGCATTGCTCTTAACATATCCGTCTGCGGTGAGGCAACGGATATTGGCAAGGCTGCACATTTCCTGTACCAGTAATGCAAAACCGTTGGGTGTGGCTTTGCGAAGACGCACTACATCCACTGGGGCAGAAAGTTTATTATCATGTGTCTTGCTCGCTTTTAGGTCAATCGCGATATTATTAGATATCCAGTAAAAGATCGCCCTTGCCTTATCATATTTCCTGGGAAATTGCCTTGTGATCGTATCGGCGATGGTTGCAACATTGAAGCTATCCAGTGGCCCGAGCTTTTGTACGAATGCATCAACAGCCGTAAAATTCCTTTCCTGGGCAATTGTAGTTGAAAAGACGAAAGCAAGCAGGATCGCAGATAAGAGAAAGTATTTTTTCATGCATTAAAAATACTGAAGCCGGTGTTAATGAATACAAAATTTATCAGTCATTATTTTTATTCTGCTCCCTCAATTCCCTGAACTTTTTCTTTTGTTCATCAGTAAGTATTGCCTGTGTCTTCTGTGCCTGTTCTTTACGGAGTGATCTTAGTTTTTCCTTTTTAACCATGTCGGATAGTGTGCTGTCACTTTCAATCGCTTCCCTCGAAGCTCTCATGGATTGATTGATCTCCTTCAGCTTTGCCTTCTGTTCTTTGGTAAGATCAAGCGCCCGAAGTAATTCTTTGCGTGACCCGTCCTTTTTTATGGGTGCCTGTTCAGTATTAGCTGAATCAGCTTTTGGCTTTTCAACTGTTCGCCGGACCTGGCCAAAGGAACAGAGGCTGATCATCATGGGAATTGCAATGGCTAAATACTTTTTCATATTTTTATTTTAGTGTTGTATAGATTGACTCTCAACTGAAAAGTTTAACTATGGTAAAAATAAAAAACCCCGTTAATATAACGGGGCTTTGTTTTGTGATCAGAATTATCTTAAGAATAATATTTCACGGTATTTCGGCAGCATCCAGTATGCATCATCGATCATGAGCTCAAGCTTATCGACATTATACCTGATGAGATCAAAATATTTTCCTTTCACATTATCACAATATGCGATGGCTTTTTCCCTGTGATCTTCGATCTCGTTTGCTTTTTTTCTTTCTTCGATCATCTTTTCAACATTGTCGCTGATGATATTCACATGCTCACTTATTTTTTCCAGTATCTGCTTCTGGTTTGCATAAGTGCTCTCACTCAAACCGGCTTCTTTTAATCCACGAACATTGTCAATAAGCACATTCTGGTATTTAACAGCAGAAGGAATGATATAAGTAGTTGCCAGGTCGCCCATTACCCTCGCTTCGATCTGTACTTTTTTGATATAATCTTCGAGCATGATCTCGTGCCTTGCTTCCAGTTCGGGAAGTTTATAGATAAAATTGTCGGTGAATAATTTCTTGGACTTATCACTCACAAATGCATCTAAAGAAAGTGGGGTTGTCTTTACATTCGGAAGCCCTCTTTTCTTCGCTTCTTTTTCCCATTCATCGCTGTAGCCATCGCCTTCAAATAATACTTTCTTGCTTTCTACAATATACTTCTGTATCACCTGCATGATCGCCACTTCTTTCTTTTCGCCTTTTTCAATATGGCCGTCGACCTCTGTTTTAAAGTTCTTAAGTGTTTCTGCCATGATCGTATTAAGAACGGTCATCGGGCCTGCGCAGTTTGCAGAGGATCCGACAGCACGGAATTCAAATTTATTTCCTGTGAATGCAAACGGGGAAGTGCGGTTCCTGTCTGTATTATCCAGCATCAGTTCAGGGATACTTTTATGTATATCCAGTTTAAGGATCGCTTCATCCTGTTCATCAAAATCACCACTTACTCTTTTTTCTATCTGGTTCAGTACATCTGTCAGGTATTTTCCGATAAAGATCGAGATGATCGCCGGCGGAGCTTCGTTTGCACCAAGCCTGTGGTCATTACCTGCACTGGCAATAGATCCCCTGATTAGTTCGGAATAGTCATGAACAGCCTTGATGGTATTCACAAAGAAAGTAAGGAACATCAGGTTGGTCTTTGGGGTCTTGCCCGGGCCTAGCAGGTTAACACCTGTATCTGTGCTCATGCTCCAGTTGTTGTGCTTACCACTTCCGTTTATGCCTGCGAATGGTTTTTCATGCAGCAATACCATCAGGTTGTGACGCTTTGCAACACGGGTCATGATATCCATTAAAAGGGTATTATGGTCAACAGCAAGATTTATTTCTTCATATATAGGAGCACATTCAAACTGTGCGGGGGCAACTTCATTGTGCCTTGTGCGCAAAGGAATGCCGAGTTTATATGACTCCTGTTCGAAATCCCTCATAAATGCGTATATACGTTCAGGTATGGCGCCGAAATAATGATCTTCCAGTTGTTGCCCTTTGGCAGGAGCATGGCCAAATACTGTTCTGCCTGTTAGTAAGAGGTCGGGCCTTGCATTTGCCAGGCCTTTGTCAACAACAAAATATTCCTGTTCCCATCCAAGGGTTGCATTCACTTTGGAAATATTCTTATCAAAATACTGGCATACATCCACAGCAGCTTTGTCAAGTGCTACCAATGCTTTTAATAAGGGTGTTTTGGTGTCAAGTGATTCGCCGGTATATGAAACGAAGATGGTTGGAATGCAAAGCGTTTTGCCGTTACCGATCTCCATGATGAATGCAGGTGATGATGGGTCCCATGCGGTATATCCACGGGCTTCAAAGGTTGCTCTTAAACCCCCGCTTGGAAATGATGAGGCATCCGGTTCCTGTTGTATCAATGCAGCCCCTTCAAATTCTTCGATCGGTGTGCCGTCTCCCTTAAGTGTAAAGAATGAATCATGCTTTTCAGCAGATAAACCTGTAAGAGGCTGGAACCAGTGTGTGAAATGGGTCACGCCCTTTTCTTCAGCCCAGGCCCTTAATCCATTTGCTATGTTATTTCCCATCGCACGGTCAATCTTTTTACCACCCAATGTTGAAGCTACAAGGCTCTTGTAAGCATCATCGCTTAAATAATGCCTGGCAGTTTTCAGGGTAAAAACATTTTCATTAAAAATGGAAGTGATCCTGTTTGATGTGTCAGAAACAGCTTTTGGAGCAGTTTTGCTTAGCTTGTCAATCGCATTGAAACGTAAAGAATTCATCTTTTTTTCTATTTTAAGAAGCAAAAAAAAGAATTTTATTCCAAAAAAAGATATTTATTTTATTTAAAACATTAAAATGTTAGCTGTTTCTGGAAAAATATTTTATATATTATAAATTATAATATTAACTCAGTCTAAGCCTTTTCCAACTGATATGACATAAAATGGGGGTTAAAATAAAGGGGAGATAGAGGCTCCGGTAGCGGACAATTGATCCGATGTTCGGGACTATATAGCCTGTAAAAAGAAAAAGGGATAAGGCAAGAAATACACCGAAGAGTATAAAAGGATTCACCCGGAAATTGCTCTTTTGATATAAAACCAGCATCATTATAAAAAGTACCTGGTAAATAAATAATTCGATCGCAAGCGGGATCAGGAATTGTGTTGGATGCTCCCAGAGATAAGGCCGCAACATACTATGATCCAAAGCCTGCGGTGCATTCTTTGCCAGGCTTTTCAAATTAGGTTCGAGAATATTGATGTCTAATTGAGATGATGCATATGGAAGTCCCAAAAAATCCTGTTGCTTCTGTGTGATTATTTTCAAAGGCTGAGAACCCGGATTTGTCAACTGGATCAATAATAATATCAATAGTCCTATACAATAAGTACCACAAAAGACAAGCAGGCTGTTCAGCCGGGATCTTTTACTGACAATAAATGCTGCGGTTGCAGGGATCAATGCCAGTGCCACGAAATTCCTGATAAATAATAGTCCGGTGAAAGTAATAACGATCGCAAACAGGTATTTTAACCTGAATTTGTTTTCAAAAGAAAAATACAAGGCATAGCAATAGAAGCTCACCAGGATGAATACAATAAGGTCTTTGTGTATGCCTGAAGAAAAATACAAGGTTGAGGGTAACAGGAAACAACCAATGATAACAGGCCATTTCCTGGCGGGGAAGATGTTTGTGAAAACACGGTACAACGCAATATGGCCAAGGAATCCTGCAAAATTGAAAAAAAGGCTGTTGATATAATAATTACCGCTGCTGAGAAAATTACAACAGGCAAGTATTTTAATAATGATCGTGTTCTTCAGGTCGTTCCAGTATGATCCTGTCGATCTGAAGAATCCATCATAGCCGTTCTGGTAAGACGAGCTGAAAATATCTGTAAAGAATCTTTTGGGATCTGATAGCAGCAATTGGTAATCATTCCAGCCGGCCACATTCAATCCCCAGTAATCACTTCCTTGCGGGTAAAATTTTTGCGACATCCACCCAATGAGCACGCCTGCAAATACCTTTAGCAGGAAAAGTACCAATACGAATCTCCCGCTTAAGCCTGTTTTTTTTATAAATGCAATGCGAGTGATAAAAAAACAGGCGATGACAAGGTAAAATGTAAATAAGAGATAGTACAAGGGTATAAAATTTTCGATGTGGGAAGTTAGTTAAAATATTTGCTTTTCATATTCTGTATAAACACATGCTCTTTGTACCTTTGCGCTTCAAACATTTTCTCCAGCCACGATCATGGAAATTACAGCAAACACAGCAGCCCAGCTAAGGATAACAGAAGAAGAATTTGAACTGATAAAACAAAAACTTTCACGCACGCCCAATTTCACAGAATTATGTGCTTTCAGCGGTATGTGGAGTGAACATTGCAGTTATAAGAATTCCATTAAATGGCTGAAGACGCTTCCCCGTGATGGAAAAAAGATGCTGGTCAAAGCAGGGGAGGAAAATGCAGGATTGATGGATATCGGAGATGGTTATGGTGTCGTGTTCAAAATAGAATCGCATAATCATCCTTCAGCTATAGAACCATTCCAGGGAGCTGCTACAGGTGTAGGCGGTATCAACCGCGATATCTTTACTATGGGAGCGAGGCCTATTGCTTCATTGAATTCATTACGTTTCGGCGATATCAATGATCCAAAGACACAACACCTGCTTGCCGGCGTGGTGCATGGGATCGGGCATTACGGCAACTGTTTTGGCGTGCCAACAGTGGGAGGTGAGATCTATTTTGAAAATTGCTATCATACCAATCCGTTAGTGAATGCCATGAGTGTAGGAATAGTGAAGAACGGAGAAACGGTTTCTGCGACTGCAGAAGGAACCGGCAATCCTGTTTTTTTTGTTGGAAGCGCTACAGGAAAGGATGGGATCGGCGGTGCTTCATTTGCCAGTGCAGAGATAACTGAGGACAGCGCTGAGGATCTTCCTGCCGTGCAGGTTGGTGATCCTTTCCAGGAAAAGAAACTCCTTGAAGCCTGTCTAGAAGTGATACAAACCGGAGCTGTGGTCGGCATGCAGGATATGGGAGCTGCAGGAATCATCTGTTCAACAGCTGAAATGAGTGCAAAAGGGCAGGCTGGAATGAATATCTACCTTGATAAAGTGCCCACAAGGCAAAAAGGTATGAAAGCATGGGAGCTGTTGCTCAGCGAAAGCCAGGAACGCATGCTCATTGTAGTGAAGAAAGGAAAAGAAGAATCAGTATTGAACGTATTTAAGAAATGGGATCTTCCCTGCAGCCATATCGGAGATGTTACTGATGATGATAAGCTGAATTTTTTCATGAATGGAGAACTGGAAGCTGTGCTGCCTGCGGTGGAACTGGTATTGGGTGGAGGGGCACCGCAGTATGAGAGAGATTTTAAAACACCGGCATATTTTAAGAACATACAGGCATTTGATCCTGCTTCTGTGGCAGTGCCAAAGGATCTGAAAGCGATTGCTACAAAGCTTATTCAGCTTCCCAATATTGCGAGTAAGCGTTGGGTTTATGAGCAATACGACAGTATGGTGGGGGCTGGTAATGCCGGTACGAATGGGCCAAGCGATGCGGCCATTGTCATTGCAAAACCAACGAACAAAGGACTGGCATTGACAACAGATTGCAACAGCCGATATGTATATGCAGATCCGTATAAAGGTGCTATGATCGCCGTAGCCGAAGCAGCCAGGAACATTGTGTGTAGCGGTGGCCAGCCATTGGGGGTGACCAATTGCCTGAATTTTGGCAATCCCTATGATGCAGAAGTTTATTACCAGTTCGCCCATGCGATAAAAGGAATGGGAGATGCGTGCAGAAAATTCGATACACCGGTCACCGGTGGTAACGTGAGTTTCTATAACCAGTCGCCCGACGGGCCGGTATATCCTACGCCAACGATCGGCATGGTTGGATTGCTGACCAATGTTGATGAAAAGATGACGATGGATTTTAAAAATACCGGTGATTTGATATATATCATTGGAGAGAATAAAGATGATATCAACTCTTCAGAATACCTGCATAAGATCGTGGGTGAAGAATATTCACCTGCACCTTATTTCGACCTGGAAGAGGAATTCAATATGCAGCAGGCTGTTCATTCATTGATAAAGAATAAACTCATACTTTCCGCTCATGATATCAGTGAAGGAGGTTTATTTGTTGCATTGGTTGAGAGTGGCTTTAACCGTGAACTGGGATTTGAGGTCATTGAGAAGTCGATCGGCATTAGAAAAGATGCTTATTGGTTTGGAGAATCACAGGGAAGGGTAGTAGTAACAATTGATCACAATAATAAACATGCTTTTACCGATCTTTTACAAAACATGAATGTTCCTTTCTCAGAGATCGGGAAAGTAACTGCAAATGAACTGGTTGTTGACAATGAGAACTGGGGCAGGATAGCAGAATGGAAAGAAAAATATGATAATGCTATTGCGGACCTATTGAAAGGTGAAACAGCTGAATCTGCATTATCTTCTATTTAAGTTAAACGAAATGAAAAAAGACGCAAACATAATAGTTACAGGAGCTGCAGGTTTTATCGGAAGTTGCCTTGTTGGATTTTTAAATGACAAAGGATATGAGAACCTGATCCTCGTTGATGAATTCGATGATGAGGAAAAAGAACTGAACCTGCTTCATAAGAAATATGCAGTCAGGGTGGAAAGAGAGAATTTCTTTGAATGGATCGGTAAAGAAAAGCCGTCGGTAGATTTTGTTTTTCACTTAGGTGCCCGTACCGATACAGCCGAATTTAATTATAATGTTCATCAGCATCTTAATGTTGATTACTCCAAAAAGGTATGGAACTACTGCACCATCAATAATATTCCTCTCGTTTACGCATCTTCCGCTGCTACTTACGGCGACGGGGAGATGGGGTATAATGATGATAATAAGCTGGTAGAAATGTTGAAGCCTCTGAATCCTTATGGAATTTCAAAGAATGAATTTGATAAGTGGGTATTACACCAGGGAGATCATCCGCCTTTCTGGGCGGGACTGAAATTTTTCAATGTATACGGCCCGAATGAGTATCACAAAAAAAGAATGGCCAGTGTTATATTTCATTCCTACAACCAGATCAGGAAGGACGGCTATGTAAAACTGTTCAGGTCACATAAAGAAGGTTTTAAGGACGGAGAGCAACTGCGTGATTTCATTTATGTAAAAGATATATTGAAGGTATGTTACTGGATGATGGAGAATAAACTTCCTTCTTCTATTTACAATCTTGGTACCGGAAAGGCGAGGACCTTTATCGACCTGGTGAACGCCACATATAAATCACTTGAAATAAAGCCCACGATCAATTTCATTGACATGCCCGAAGATATCAGGGACAAATACCAATACTTCACCGAAGCCAATATGAAGAAACTGCAGGATGCCGGGTATAAAGAAAATTTTTATTCACTTGAAGATGGCATCACAGATTATGTTAAGAACTATCTTTCTAAAAACAGCTTTTATTAATTCTCGATCATGAGTAAAAAAATTGCGATCATCGGTGGCGGCAACCTTGGTTCTGCCATTGCCGAAGGCTTATTGAAAAGCAAATTCTGTAAGGCATCAGACATAATAATCACAAAAAGAAATACGGCCACACTGAAAGGCCTTGGAGATCGTGGAGTGATGGTGAGCTCGGATAACAGTGAAGCCGTGCGCAGATCCGAAGTTGTTATTCTTGCTGTAAAACCTTACCAGGTAAGTGAAGTATTGAACAGTTTTAAAAAGCAATTGAATTCAAAACATATCCTGGTATCTGTTGTAACGGGAGTATTGATAAAGGATCTCGAGAGTGCGATCGTAAAGAAGCTTCCGGTTTGCCGTGCCATGCCAAATACCGCTATAGCTATTCAGCAAAGCATGACCTGCCTTAGTTTCAATAATGCAGCTGCGGACCATATTGATCTTGTGAACAGGCTTTTTTCAACTCTTGGAAAGGTTGCTGTTATAAATGAGAACCTGATGGATGCTGCTACAGTATTGGGCGCATGTGGCACTGCTTACGCTATGCGCTATATACGTGCCAATATACAGGGCGGGATCGAGATCGGCTTTGATGCCGTAACTGCGAACCTGATCGCTGCACAGACCGTAAAAGGCGCTGCAGAATTGTTGCTGGAGAAAGGCTCGCACCCGGAACAGGAAATAGATAAAGTGACCACACCGAAGGGCTGCACCATTGCCGGGCTGAATGAAATGGAACACCAGGGATTCAGTTCATCCCTGATAAAGGGTATCGCTACCAGTTATAATAAAATTGTGAAAGGTTAATAAGCTTCACCGGTTTCCATATCTACCTGGTAATACCTTATTTCTTTTTTAAACTTAGTTTCCCCGGCTTGATCTGACCGATAATAATTGCCTGTAAGGGGATCATTTTCAAAAACAGGGCCTAAATCTGAAGATGATCTCCTGGTAATTGATTTGATCCCTTCAAAATAAAAGCTGTACTCAGATCTTACCAGTTTCGAATATTTGTCGCCTGAATTAATGAAAAAATTTTCGCCGTCACAAAACCCCCATACTTTCCGGGCCGGATATTCAATACCATTTTCCTTTATGTACAGGATATCGCCCATCTTTCCTTTCCGGAATTCATAATCAGTTAATGATGGAGCGTTCATTTTAAATTCATTGAAAGTTTTATAGACCCCTTTTTTGTTCATTGAACTGGTATAAACAGGAAAATTGTGAGCCTGGCTGTTCACGCGTAGAATATCATCATACAGGATCTTATTTTTGGATAATAAAACCACATCCAGGTTAATTGTAAATAATTTTTCCAGTGAAGACCTGAGTGCTGTTGAAATATAATCATCTGCATTTCTGCGTAGATTTTGGGTTAGTATCATTATTGAATCGAAACGGTATAAAGGGATATAAAAACTGTCTTTATTCAGAAAATATTCAATTTTTACTATTACACCTTTTTCCCATCCGTCATTAGGCTGACCTGTCCTGCCATCTGCGTGTATTTTTGGAATTACCTGGTTTGACAGCCTTAGTTTTTTTATGTTTACCAATAAGGTTGTGCCGGTCTTATTTTGTGCGTTAACCATCAGGTATGTCGAATACCATTCAGTAAGTTCATTTGTAAACCCGGTTTTGAAGACATATTTTTTTACTCCACCCAAGGCCGATACGAAATAACCAAGATCAGAAGTATCATCACGGGCATCAAGAATGGTTAGCCGGGCAAGGTTAATCCTTAAAGCCGCATTGGTTGTGTCATTTTGTAATTTTATTCTGATAGACTTAGAATTGGTGCTGTCGGTTTGTATCTGCGAGAATACAGGGATCGTCAACAGGGTAAAATAACAGGCTATTACTTGCTTCATAATACGAGGATTAGGGATGCGGCCGGGCTAACTGCTTTTTATACAGTCTTTTTATAATATCTCTATAAAAATACGTTTTAAAAAATCTTTTTTTCAAAAATATCGCTGGTAATTTCATCCTCACGATTATTCGCTTTATCTTTGCATGACCTTCAGGATTTTAATTTTATTCCTCCCGGTCATTTTTTACAGTTTATTCCAGTACCGCTCAATAATGGTTTTCCGTACAAGAGTGCGACGCCCATGCGGTTGAGTAAAGGTTTACAGCTGGTAACATTAAGATCACTTTGATTAATAAAAGGATAATTCATATAAAATGGCCAAGTATATTTTTGTAACCGGAGGTGTTACGTCTTCATTAGGTAAAGGGATCATTGCTGCATCGCTTGCAAAACTTCTGCAAAGCAGGGGGCTGAAAGTGACCATACAGAAATTCGACCCTTATATCAATGTCGACCCCGGAACATTGAATCCGTACGAACATGGCGAATGTTATGTTACAGACGACGGCGCTGAAACAGATCTTGACCTCGGCCATTATGAAAGATTTTTAAATATCCCCACTTCGCAGGCAAACAACGTTACAACAGGGCGCATATACCAGACAGTTATTAATAAGGAAAGGGAAGGTGAATATCTTGGTAAGACCGTACAAGTTGTTCCCCATATTACCGACGAGATCAAAAGAAGAATGATGCTGCTTGGCGAGACAGGAGAATATGATATCGTGATAACTGAGCTTGGCGGTACGGTTGGTGACATTGAAAGTCTTCCTTTTGTTGAAGCAGTGCGTCAACTGCAATGGGAAATGCCCGAGGAAGATTGTATCGTGGTGCATCTTACATTGATACCATATTTAAAAGCCGCAAAAGAATTAAAGACAAAACCCACACAGCATAGTGTTCGTTTACTGAGCCAGGAAGGTGTACGCCCGAACGTGATCGTATGTCGTACAGAGCATCCGCTTACTGACGAGCTTAAAAGAAAGATCGCATTGTTCTGTAATGTAAAGCCAAATGCAGTTATTGAAGCGATGGATGCAGGCACCATTTACGAAGTGCCTTTGAAAATGTTACAGGAAGGTCTTGATGTTACGGTGTTGAAAAAGCTCCAGATAAATGGCTATGCAGCGCCTGAACTTACGCTGTGGAGAGAATTCCTTGATAAACTGAATTATCCCAAGAACAGGGTGACGATAGGTTTGATCGGTAAATACATTGAGCTGCAGGATGCGTATAAATCCATACTGGAAGCCTTTGTTCATGCAGGTGCGATCAATCATTGCAAAGTGCAGATCGTAAATGTACACAGTGAATTCATCACCAATGAGAATGTTTCAGAAAAACTAAAAGATCTTGATGGATTACTGGTGGCCCCCGGATTTGGCTCAAGAGGCGTTGAAGGGAAGATAACCGCTGTTAAATATGCAAGGGAAAATAAATTACCGTTCTTTGGCATTTGTCTGGGTATGCAGATGGCTGTTATTGAGTATGCAAGAAATGTATTGGGATGGCAGGAAGCGAATTCAACAGAAATGGATCCCAAGACAAGCACACCTGTCATTGCATTAATGGAAGAACAGAAAAAGATCAAGAAGAAGGGCGGTACAATGCGTTTGGGCGCATATCCCTGCGAGATAGCAGAAGGAAGTCTTGCACATAGAGTGTATGGTACGACCAGCATAAGTGAACGCCATCGCCATCGCTGGGAATTCAATAATAACTACCTGAATGATTTTCAGAATTCGGGTTTGGTTCCGAGTGGCAAGAATCCGGCAACGGGACTTGTTGAAATTGTTGAAATGACCAGTCATCCGTTCTTTATCGGCGTTCAATACCACCCTGAATTAAAGAGTACAGTGGAAAATCCGCACCCGTTATTTGTGAATTTTGTAGCCGCAGCAAAATATTGCGCTGAGGCAAAGGCAAGTGAAAAATTTGCGAAAATGGAAAAGGAGACTGCCTAACTTTATCCGGGTATGCAGAAATTAAGTATGAATGAATTGAACCGTAAAACGGTGGAAGAGTTTAAGCGCTCTGAAAAAACACCTGTTATTGCGGTCATAGAGAATGTAAGAAGCGCTTATAATGTAGGCAGTCTTTTCAGAACGGCAGATGCATTCTTACTCGAAGCCATCTATATCACCGGCTATACAGCCAAACCTCCTCATAAAGAGATAAAAAAGACAGCACTTGGAGCAGAAGATACTGTTGACTGGAAATATTTTCCCAATGCTTCAGAAGCCATCTTTCATTTAAAAAGCAACGGTTATAAAGTATATGCTGTTGAACAGGTTGTTAACAGCCGCCCGCTGCAGGAAATGGAATTCGGAAAAGATGAAAAGGTAGCTGTTATCTTTGGAAATGAAGTGACGGGAGTAGACCAGGAAACAATATTGCAATGTGATGCCTGCATAGAGATACCACAACTCGGAATGAAACATTCTTTGAACATTGCCACGGCTGCCGGTGTTGTATTATGGGAGATCATAAGAACGAGAATAAATATTGAACAGGGAAAATGACAGCAATAAAAAATTATCTTTCTCTTATAAAGTTTTCACACACCATCTTTGCAATGCCATTTGCATTGATAGGTTTTTTCCTGGGGGTTGTCAGTATTTCCGGCAACCGGTATCATGGTGCTCCTGTTCCTGGCTTAAGTCACCCGGAACCTGCTGCTGATAATAATTTACAAAAACTGGTCCTTGTGATATTATGCATGGTCTTTGCCCGCAGTGCGGCAATGGCTTTTAACCGTTGGCTTGATAAGAGTTTTGATGCCAAGAATCCACGTACGGCCATTCGTGAAATACCTTCGGGTATCATCAAAGCAAATAATGCACTGGTATTTGTAATACTGAGCTGTGTTGCTTTTATCGTTTGCTGCTGGTTCATTAACCGGCTTTGTTTTTACCTGAGCTTTGTTGCGTTGTTCGTTGTATTATTTTATAGTTACACAAAGCGATTCACTTCATTGTGTCACCTGGTACTGGGGCTTGGATTGAGCCTGGCACCCATTGGCGCATACCTTGCAGTTACCGGTGTTTTTGACCTGTTGCCTGTAATATTTTCAATCACTGTTCTATGTTGGGTAAGTGGCTTTGATATCATCTATGCATTGCAGGACGAGGAATTTGATAAAGCGAATGATCTTTATTCCATCCCTGCTGCATTGGGAAAGAAAAAGGCACTGAGGGTTTCCGAGATACTTCATGTTATATCCGGCATATGTATCATTTATGCAGGAATATATGGTGAATTCGGCCTATGGTATTGGGCAGGGGTTGCTGTTTTCCTCGCCATGCTTGTATACCAGCATTCGATCGTAAAGCCTGATGACCTGCGCAGGGTGAATCTTGCATTCATGACCGCCAATGGTATTGCTTCCGTTGTATTTTCAGTTCTAGTGTTGATCGACATATACATTAAAAACTTTCTAATAGCTTATTGATAATGGCAAGGATAATTGCAATTGATTATGGGGGAAAGCGTACCGGCATAGCCGTTACCGATCCTTTGCAGATCATTGCAACAGGCTTAACCACCATTGCATCAAATGAACTCATCCCTTTCCTGAAAAAATATTTCCTGGTGGAGCAGGTAGAGCTTATAATCATCGGAATGCCGAAGAACTGGGACGAATCTGATACACATGGAACCGCTCTTGCTGCAGAAGCTGTAAAAAAAATAAAAAAAGAGTTCCCTTCGATGCCATTGAAAGAAGTGGATGAACGATACACATCCAAAATGGCCAAAGATGCCATGCTTGAGATGGGCTTAAAGAAGAAAGAGCGTCGTGATAAAAAGATCGTTGATGAGATAGCCGCAACGATCATGTTGCAGGAATACATGCAAAGTGTCAACAGGTGAGAGACAGGTTGGAGGGTATGCGGATATGGGCTAACTTTGTATGGAAACAATTAAGGAATATTAACTGATAAACGATGATCCTGCCGATAGTTGCATATGGCTCACCCATTTTAAGAAAGGTCTGTGTTGATATAACACCCGATTACCCCGGGCTGGATAAACTGGTCGCGGATATGTGGGAGACCATGTATAACAGCAGCGGAGTGGGGCTAGCGGCGCCGCAGATAAACAAGGATATCCGTTTATTTGTAATAGACAGTTCCCAGATATTTGAGAACCAGGAGGAGGATGAAAAGGGCCTGTATCCCGATGAGCCCGGTTTTAAAGGAGTGTTCATCAATGCTCATATTGCCGAGCTTAACGGAAAGGAGTGGAGTTATAACGAAGGCTGTTTAAGCATCCCTAAGATCAGGGAGGATATCATGCGCAATGAATCGGTGACCCTTAATTATATTGATGAGAATTTCGTGCCGCATACTACAACTTTCATCGGGATAACTGCAAGGGTTATCCTCCATGAATATGATCATATTGAAGGAAAATTATTCATAGACCGCATCAAACCCTTAAAGCGTACTTTACTTAAACGCAAGCTGGATGATATCAGTAAGGGGAAAGTGAATGTTGATTACAGGATGGTATTTCCTAAATAAATATTCCGGTTATCCTTTTCCTTTGGGCTTATTTGCCGGGGTTGCCTTTGCAGGTTTACCAGTCTTCAGGTTATCATTGCAGTAATTAAGGTTCTGCTTTGCGCCATCGAAACCAGGATATAGCTTCAAAGCGCTTTCCAGGTAGTTCTTTGCATCTGCAAAATTCTTTGAGTCCATTTTTATCACGGCTGCCATATTCAGTGCTGCCGCATTTACCGGTATCTCCTGTTCATTTCCATTTGGTGAAGTAAAAGTGACACCGATCTTATTACTGTTAGTGTCTGCCACCACTTTCCTGATATTCGCTTCACACTCTGAAATTCTCTTTAATCCATACTGGCAGGCTGCCAGCTGGTAATAATAGTAAGGATTTTTTAATTGTGGTGCCACGATCTCGTAATCTGCAATAGCCTCTTTTACCTGTCCAAGATTCTGGTTACATTCTGCCACCCTTGCCCTTGCATTCAGGTTGGATGGTGATGACTGGCATACTTCTTTCGACAGTAATAGTGCCGGGTAATATGATTTTGAGGCGAAATAGATCATTGCCAGCGTATCCTTTAAAATAATGGCATCATTGCCTGAACTCTCTGCTATGATATTCTGAAGAGCATTTATCACCACATTCACGTCATTATACTCAATTCCCTGCTGGTAGGTTTTCTGGTAATGTTTTTTTATGCTGTCAGAAACAGATAATTGTGCCTGTGAAATACCGGCCAGGAAAAGGGCTGTGAATAGCAGTGATGATCTTCTCATAAATAAAACTTTGTTAGGCTTCAAATATAGAAAATTATGATGATAAGCAGCTTTACGGAAAAGATGCGGTTATTTTGTATTATGATGAAACGGGTAGTACCTCTCATTTTCTCTTTATCAGTTTATTTAAGTACAGCCGCACAGGTTAATGAGGATACAACTGTGATGGTTGGGAAAAAGATCATAACCTTAAGTGAAGTAGTGGTTGATAATAAATTAAATGTTCCCGGTTTTATCGATCGTATAAAGAATGACAGCAGTTTTTATAAAGCATTCCGCAATCTTCATATCCTTGGGTTCACTGCATTGAATGATATCCGCATGGTCAATAGGTCCGGTGAGCTACAAGCTTCTCTTTACAGCAAGACGAAGCAAATAAGAAGGAACAATTGCAGGACCATGCAGGTGCTGGAAGAAACAGCTACAGGTGACATCTACAATGAATCACATGAATTCAATTATTATACTGCCAATATGTATGCAGGCCTGTTCTTTACAAAAGACAGTGTATGCGGGGAGGATAATATTGTAAAAGGAAGGGTCATTTCAACAGAAGGAAAGAGCGGTATGGATAAGCGTAAAGAACAATTGAAGATGCTTTTTTTTAATCCGGGCAGAAGGATCGATGGCCTACCATTCATGAGTAACAAGACTGCCATCTTTGATGATGATATGGCTGACAGATACGACATGAGCATCGATATGGATTTCTTTAACGGTGTATACTGTTATATATTCAGGCAAAAAGTAAAGCCCGGCAGTGAAGACGATGTTGTAATAGATGAAATGACCACCTGGTTCAATGACAGTACTTACGAGGTTGTTGCCAGGAATTATTCATTGAGCTTTGATGCAACTATTTATGACTTTAAAGTGAAGATGGAAGTGCAGATGGGAAGATATAAAGACCTTACAGTACCGGTACTGATACGATATAACGGAAACTGGAAGGTGGTTACCAAGAAAAGAGAAAGAGGGATATTTACTGCTACGGTGTTCGATTTTGAATAGATCACCTGCCGATCCCCGGTATCACAGGCAGGCTTTCATTCCCTTCGTCATTCACAGATTGCACAGCAAAAAAATAATTATCTTTTGAATATGGCAGCGTGATATTTAATTCTTCTGTGTAGATCTTTTTCTGCCAGGCTGCACTGGTTGTTTCCCTCATTAAAACATAATAACCTTTAGCCTTGCCGGATCTTGGCTCCTTCCAGTATATATAAGATGTATTGCCTAATTTTTTTACATCGATCTTCACTTCTTCCGGGCAGGCCGGTGCTTTGGCAAGATTAGCAAGATTTGAAAGATTGATCCCGGTATTCTTTCTCAGGTATTCAAAATCCATGAATTCAGGAAGGTCACCATATTGTATGCCATTCTCTTTTCTTACATCCTGGTGCTGGTGAGTATAGTTCTCATTCATTTCGGTGATGCGTACTGCAGTATATCCATTATCAACATAAGCAGTATGGTCACCTCCACGCAGGAAACGATCGTTCCTGTACACCATGACAATTTCGATATTATCAACATAACGCTCGCCGATCTCTTTTACATAGCGTGCCAGTTGTCTCGACTTGCCATCATTCTCCAGCCCAAGCTGCCTGATGGTTTTTGCATTTTTATCAAGCTCATAAGCAGGTAATCCTTCACTGAAAACACGTACACGTGTATTATCAATGATATTTGTTTCATTGCTATGATTGCTTCCCATGATGTCATTGTTCAAAACAGCTTCAATGCCCCAGTTCTCTTTGCGTGCTTTATCAGCCATAAAATAAGCGCCCAGTAATCCCTGTTCTTCGCCACTGACAGCGACAAAAATGACAGTTGCAGGAAAACTATGTTTGCTCATGATCCTGGCACATTCCAGCACGGCTGCAATTCCGCTGCCATCGTCATTTGCGCCCGGTGCATCATTGGTTCTGTCCATAACACTGGTACGCATATTATCAAGGTGGCCGCTGATGATAAAGATCCTTTTATCGTTTGGATCCGTTCCTTTCAATGTTGCCATTACATTGCCCAATAAGACTGGCGTGTCTATCCTTTTTTTATCAGGCTGAAGGGTAGTGGTATCTATGAATGCGGTCAGCCTTGATTGCAAAGCAAACTGGCTGAACTTATTCAATACCCAGTTTCTTGCAGCGCCGATGCCGCGTTTTGGATCAGTTTGCGTACTTAATGTATTGCGTGTGCCGAATGCAACGAGTGTATTTATGTAAGATCTTAGTGAATCAGAAGAGATCTCTTTTACCATCTGTTCAATTTCCCTGTCCCTCTTGATGCTGGTTTGAGTGAATGCGTTAATGAAAAGAAAAGAACATAAGATCGATAAATGAACCTTTTTCATGGTAATTAGTTTTTTCTTTGTGTAATGGTTTTGCCTCTAAGTCACAAAGACGCTAAGTAGCATTAAGGTTATTCAGCGTTTTTGAACTGGCTGTATTTTCTCCATTTCGCTATTACATTCGACATATCTTCCGGCAGTTCACTGGTGAACATCATTTCTTTTCTTGTTACCGGGTGAATGAATCCGAGTTCCTTAGCGTGTAAGGCCTGCCGTGGGCAAAGTGCAAAGCAATTGTCGACAAACTGCTTGTACTTTGTATAGACAGTCCCCTTCACGATCCGGTCTCCGCCATAAAAATCATCATTGAACAGGGGATGGCCGATATGCTGCATATGCACACGGATCTGGTGAGTGCGCCCTGTTTCCAGCCTGCATTCAACCAATGTCACATAATTGAATCTTTCAAGCACTTTATAATGTGTTACAGCATCCTTGCCATGTTCCCCGTCAGGATATGAAGTAAATAATTTTCGGAAACGCTGGTGCCTTCCCACATGAGCCACTACAGTTCCTTCCTCTTCTTCAAAATCACCCCATACCAATGCAACATAACGGCGATGCACTGTATGATTAAAGAATTGTTTTGCCAGGTCAGTCATCGCTTTCTGGCTCTTTGCCATTACAATAAGGCCACTCGTATTTTTATCTATCCTGTGAACCAGGCCAAAACGGTTCAATTCTGCTTTGTCAAATCCCGGAACATTTTCCTGCAGGTACCACGCAACAGCATTTATCAGCGTTCCATCCGGATTGCCGCTGCCTGGGTGAACCACCATGCCCACCGGCTTATTGATAATGAACAGGTCATCATCCTCATAAATAATATCCAAAGGAATATTCTGGGGAACGATCTCTGTCGATTCAGGAGAATTGCTGTCATATACTACGATCTTATCACCGCCCCTGATCTTATAATTATTCTTGACAGTTTTCTCATTCACTAATACGAGTTCATTCTCTATGGCCAGTTGTATCTTGTTCCTTGTGGCGCCTTCAATGCGGTGCATCAGGAATTTATCGATGCGCAGGGGCTCCTGCCCCTTGTCTATTACAATGGAATGCCGTTCATACAACTCCTCCGATTCCGGTAATTCTTCTTCTATTTCCTTTTGTTCGCTCATATTATGATCTGTTTCTAAATGTGGAATCCTGCGCTTCCGTTAACTTTGCAAATTAAAACATTGCAGTGGATAAGCAACCGGTGATATTCAGGGATCTTGGGGTCATAGATTATAAGTCGGCCTGGGACTACCAGGAAAATCTTTTGCAGGAGAATGTTGCGATAAAATCGGCGGCCAGGCTTAAACAATCGGAATTGCCTGCGGGTTCCCTGCCTACCAAAAACTACTTTCTTCTTTGTGAACATACTCCTGTATATACGATCGGGAAGAGCGGTAATATGGAGAATGTATTGCTGAGTGAATCGCAGTTACAGTCAAAAGGAATAGATTTCTTTCATACAAACAGGGGAGGTGATATTACTTTTCACGGGCTTCAGCAGATAGTGGGTTACCCGATACTTGACCTGGAGAAATTCTATACAGATATTGGTAAATACCTGCGCAATATGGAGGAAGCCATTATACAAACGATCGGTGAATATGGTATTATTGGTGAAAGAAGTAAAGGTGAAACGGGTGTGTGGGTGCAGCCGGGTATTTCCGGAAAAGAAAGAAAGATAGCTGCTATCGGGGTAAGGTGCAGCAGGTGGATCACTATGCATGGCTTTGCACTGAATGTAAATACAGACCTCGGTTATTTCAACAATATCATTCCATGTGGCATCCAGAACAAGCAGGTCACATCAATAGAAAAGGAAACAGGTGTGAAAGCAGATTATGAAATGGTAAAACAAAAGCTAAAAAGAAATTTTGAGAATGTGTTTCAAGTTGATCTTATCTGATCATTTGGTTCCTTTCCTGTTGAATTCATTGCCATTCTTCCCATCCTTTCCAATAAAGAATTTATTCTTTTCGATCAGCTTCCCGCTTTCAAACAGTTCAAAATGGAACCAGCCCGAATGTACAAAATTCACTTTTTCAACAACGAGGAATTCTTCTTTAAGTTTTGTAAGCTCGAAAAGGAAGTTATTATTGTCATCATAGAATTTAACGCTGTATCTTTTTGTTGCGGCATCCTTTAAATGTATGATAAGATTATTCTCCTTGCCCGTATATAATCGCTGGCTTGGATAAGTGATCACTTCAGGATTTACTTTGGCAACCAATGTATCTTTTTTTGCGGCGGCCTTTGAAGCCGAATCTTTGAGGGAACTTGCCTGCCATGGAAAGCTGGGGACATTCCCATTATTATCAGGTTTCTTTGCAGGATCGTTTCTTGCTGTTAAAGAATCGGCCGTTTTTTTTGTTTGAGCTGTCTCAGCATTTGCGGTAATGGAAGGAGGAGTGGTCTCAGAAGGTTCCTTCACTTCATCAGGAACAGGATCGGGTGTGTATTCATGCGAAACGACTATCTCTTTTCTCAATGGAGTTTCCCTCAAAGGCCTTGCGATCGAACTGAATACATAAGAACCGCCTTCAAAACTGATGAAAAGACGGTAGTACATTTTATTGTATGGCGGTTTGTTATCGGCAAAACCATTTTCAAGATTCTGTGGATTCAATACGGTTCCAATGCTGCTGAAATTCCTGGTACTGTCGAATGAACGCTGGATGCTGATGTTCGTGATGGGAATATTGTAAGCGTTCTGCCAGCTTACAACTACTTTACCATTATATTCTTTTACGGTAATTCCGGGCAATACCTCCTGTGCCGATACGGATCGTATGGCTGCAATTGTAAGCAGTGAGAATAGAAATATATATTTCTTCATAGTTATTGAGGACGCAGGCCGGAGCCTCTACAAATATAAAGCGATGTTCTATGAATTAAAAACTAAAGTTGAGGCCGGTAATGAATTATTTCCCTGCAATCCCCCTGTATGAAGGCAGATGATATTACTTCCTTCGGGAAAATAGCCTGTTTTGATCTTATCCATAACAGCGTACATCATCTTGGCAGTGTACACAAAATCAGTTGTTAGCCTATGATTGTTATAAAGGTCATTCATAAAATCAATGAGTTCATTTGTCTTTTTTGCATAGCCGCCAAAATGATAACCGTCAAAGATCAACAGGTCGTTGAAACTTTTTTTTCCGCATAGCCAATCAATTCTCTCCTCTATGTCGGCCATACCTTTTAGTGCCGGAACAGCAATTATCTTTTCTTTGTCGGCCTTTAATAATAATCCTGCTGCTGTTGTGGCTGTGCCGATGGCGGTGCAGATATGACTTGCATTCTTTTCTTTTAATTTATCCATAATAAGTGATGCACCCTCTGCACCCATTGGATGGTACCCACCTTCGGGAACGATCGTGAATGCGCCAAATAAATCCTGTAGCTGCAGTATAAAACCGGGTGATTCTTTATCGTTGTACGCTGACCTTGAGACAAAATGCAATTCCATGCCGTTTGCTTCACATTGTTTTAATGTATGCGAAAGAATGGTGGGTCTTTCGCCCCTGACAATTCCAATAGATCTTAATCCTGTTATTTTACAGGCGTGTGCAGTGGCTGCCAGGTGATTTGAATAGGGGCCTCCAAAGGTCAGGATGGTTTTATGCTCAGCGTCAAATGCTTCCTCCAGGAAATAATGAAGTTTGAATAATTTATTCCCCGATATAACCGGGTGGATCCTGTCGAGCCTTGCAACAGCTAATGAGACCTTTTTCTGATCGAATAACGGGCCTGAGAAATGATCGAATTCCAGTTCATTTTCTTCAAAAAGGATTTTCATCATTACTGTTTGGTTTATATTATTTTTGCGCTGGAAAAAAGGATATTAATTATAAAAATAGTAATTGAATGCGACCTACACTTTTAATTTTGGCAGCGGGGATGGCAAGCAGGTATGGAAGTATGAAACAGACAGAAGGATTCGGCCCCTCAGGTGAAACGATCATGGATTATTCCATTTATGATGCGATAAAGGCAGGGTTTGGAAAAGTTGTATTTATTATCAGGAAGGATTTTGCCGATAATTTCAGGGCGAATTTTGATGCGAAACTGCAGGGAAAGATAGAAGTGGAATATGTTTACCAGGAAATGGATTGTTATGTAAAACCGGAAGATATTCCTGCAGACAGAACAAAACCCTGGGGTACCGGCCATGCACTGCTTTGCGCTTCCGGGGTCATTAATGAACCATTTGCCGTTATAAACGCCGATGATTATTATGGTACTGATGCATTTGCAAAAGCCGCCGATTTTTTAAATAACAAATGTGATGAACATACTTATGCGATCATCGGCTACCAGCTTGATAAAACACTCAGCATGTATGGTACGGTGAGCAGGGGCGTATGCCAGGTAGATGATAAAATGAATCTTGTCTCTATAAATGAACGCACAAAGATCTACCCTGAAGGTAATAAGGTCATTTATGAAGAAGACGGTGAAAAGAAAGAAGTTCCTGCGGATTCAAGTGTGTCTATGAATTTCTGGTGCTTCCACCCGTCCATGTTCGGACCTACGAAAGAACTTTTTGAAGCATTTGTTCCGGCCAACCGTGATAATATCAAAGCAGAATTCTTTATTCCGATTATTGCGGATGAATTCATAAGGACCCCTGAAAATAAAATAAAAGTGATACCAACTTCATCACAATGGTTTGGCGTGACATATAAAGAGGATGCTGCGGCAGTGAAAGACAGCATTGATAAACTTATCGCAGGAAAAGTTTATCCTGCTTCCTTATGGAAAAAAGAAAAAGTCTGATCGAAGGATCCTTGAAATATAAAAAGGGTATCTGCTCAGATACCCTTTTACTTTATCCCACTTTTTGCTGTTCGATCAATTTCCTTTGATCATAAATACAAAGTCTTCCAGCTTCTTGATCTGGCTGACCCTGTCAACGCCTTTCAAAGACGGCTGTGATGTTATTTTTATATCTTCAAAATCCTTCATTTTTTTCACCTCATCTATGGCCTTATAAATATTGGCTGATTTGATCGCAAAGACAACGCCTTCTGATTTTGTTTCCATACTGGTGATGATACCTACCAACTCGCCATTCTTTGTGATCACCGGGGAACCGCTGTTGCCTTCATTAGCAGCAGTACTCAGCTGGCAATAGATGGTATCCATCTGGTAACCGTTCTTTGCGCTGATATAACCTTCTCCATAAACAACCTCCTGCTTTGGAAAGCCAAGCATGAACACCTGTTCGCCCAGGTCGGCATTTGATCTCCTGATAGAATATGGTATCGGGGAGAGTTTTTTAAATGTATTATCCTTTACCTGTATAATGGCCAGGTCGGCAGCAGCATCTACATATATAGCTTCTGCATTGAACTGTCTTCCTTTATTGTTTTCGATAACGAGATGATTCTTTGCTTCTCTGACAACGTGGGCGTTGGTAACGATCAGGTTGTTGGTTGCATCAATTAAAAAACCTGTTGCCCTGAATTTGGCATCAATAGGTTGTTTCACTTCAGTAGGTAGTACCACAGAATTTGCTTCAAGCTTATTCGTTTTATTCTGTATGTCGCGGATCTTTTTATCCTGTTCCTTTATCTTCGTATCAACAAGCAGGCTTATATCATTTTTTTCATTATGATAAAGTGATATCACAGTTGCACTGATGATCGAAACGATGCCGGCAATAGATGCGGCTACTGCGATCGTCCGCTTATAGCGTTTCCATAAATAAGCAACTTTCGACTTACCCTGTAATGGGGATTTTGTGATCAGGCCTTCGGTAACGAGCTTTGACTCTGTTTCATGAAGCATATGCTTGAAGTTCTTTGTGCTTCCATATCTTTGAAGCTCATTCAGGAAAAAAAGCTGTTCAACCACCAGTTGATCAAGATCCGGGTTTTTCTTTCTTAATTCCTCGAAAAAGATCATTTCCTCCGCAGTCATTTCACCACGGGCAAACCTTTCGGCAGCGTCTATAAGTAATGTATCTTCCATCTTACTGTCCGTTTTTATATTGAGCAAAAAACAATTTCTTCAATCTCACAAGGCATTTATATTTCTGGGTCTTTGCATTATCGGCATTGGTATATCCAAATTCTGTGGCGATCTGGAGCATTGGTTTTTTATATATATAATAAGCTTCCAAAAGGCTTTTACAGGGTTCCCCGATCTTGCTCATGGCATTTTCCATGATGTTGAAGTCGAGTTGCCGCTTTTCATGTAGCTCCAGGTCATCTTCAACGGGTACCATTTCCTCTATATCCTCTGTTTGCCTCCCGAACCGCTGCATTTGCTGCAATTTTTTCAGCCATAATCTCCGGCAAACGGAGTAGAGATAGGTCTTTAACTGGCAATTCAGCTCAAAATCCGGCTGCCTCGACTTCTCGAACAGTACGATCATGGCTTCCTGGAAAATGTCGGCGGCATCATCTGTTGTACCGTTATTATTAAGTATAAGTGATTGAATCATAGTGTAGTTATCCCTGTATATCTGCTCTATGGAGGCTTTGTCCTCCTTAGCCAGCCCATCCAGTAAGATCTTTTCCTGTGATATCGTATTCACTTATCTATTATTAATACGGTTATAGCTTAATTAGTAACCCAAAACAACGAAAATAAAATTTCCTAAAAAAGGTGGGTTACCTTTTCCCGAATCGGGTATTAACCATCAAATTATAATTTTAAATTAAAAACAAACAAAAAAAATGAAAAAGTTATTAGCAATTGCTCTTATCGCAACATCCTTTGTAGCATGTAACGATGCTGAAACAAAAACTGAAGAAAAAACTGGATCTGATACTACAACTACTGTGGTAGCTCAACCAGCTGATACAGTAACTAAAGTTACTGATACAACTGTTAAAACTACAACTACTGTAACTCCAGCAGATACAACTAAAAAATAATTAGTTGATATAAAAGTAAATGGTTTTTGCCGGCTGTTTACTCATAAATTTTTTATTGGCAAGCAATCGTATAGCCACCTGGGTTCTCCCGGGTGGCTTTTTATTTTTTGTATTTACGGCTGATGTTCCTATTTTCGTATCAGCAAATACACAATGACATTTTACAACCTGCCATATTATTACTTAAATGACCGGGCGGGACGTATTGTATAAACTGAAACAAAGTATCAACATACATAAAGATCCCGGCTAAACAGTCGGGATCTTTGTTTTAAATCATAAAAATGAATATAACTATCATAGGCCTTGGGTTGATCGGCGGTTCAATATCACTTACATTGAGAAGTAAGAGCCATATAGAAAAGATCATTGGCGTGGATCATAATATGCAGCATTGCAGTGATGCCCTCAGGCTCGGCCTCGTGGATGAGGTCATGGAACTTGAGCCTGCAGTCAGGAATGCAGACCTGGTAATTATTTCGATCCCCGTAGATGCTACTGAAAAATTACTTCCGTCTGTATTGGACCTGGCAGACAAGCAGGTGCTGATGGATGTGGGCTCGGCCAAAGCCATTATCTGCGAAGCAGTAAAGGATCATCCCAAACGCAACAGGTTCGTTGCATCACACCCCATGTGGGGCACAGAGCACAGCGGCCCTTCTGCTGCAGTTAATACCGCTTTTGCAAATAAGGCTGCCGTGATATGTAATAAAGAGGAATCAGCTGAAGATGCTGTAAATATGGTTGAGCATATTTACAGGCTTCTTGGCATGCATATCGTGTATATGAAAGCCATCGATCATGACCTGCACACAGCTTATATAAGCCATGTATCGCATATAACTTCTTTTGCACTTGCAAACACGGTGCTTGAAAAGGAAAAAGAAGATGATAAGATATTTGAGCTTGCCAGTGGTGGTTTTGAAAGTACAGTAAGGCTTGCAAAAAGCAGCCGGGCAATGTGGGTGCCGATATTTAAACAGAACAGGGAAAATGTGCTCGACGTATTGAATGAGCATATAGCCCAGCTGAAGAAATTCAAAGCTTGCCTTGAAAAAGAGAATTATGAATACCTGTCAGAATTGATCGATCATGCAAATACGATCAGGAGAATATTAAAATAAAAAAATGAACTATAGGGAAGCTGAAATAAAAGATATAAAACAGATACAGGTTGTGAGAAATGCTGTAAAGGAAAATGTATTATCTGACCCGGCATTGGTAAGCGATAAAGACTGCGAAGAATACATGACCACCCGTGGCAGGGCATGGGTTTGTGAAATAGATGATGTGATAGTTGGGTTTGCTTATATAGATATGAAAGAAAATAATATCTGGGCTTTGTTTGTCACGCCGGAGCATGCGGAAAAAGGGATCGGTAAGACATTGCATAAGATCATGCTCGACTGGTATTTTAATGTATCGGATAAAAAGCTATGGCTTGGAACAGCTCCCGGAACCAGGGCTGAAGCATTTTACAGGAAGCAGGGCTGGAAAGAAGCCGGTATGCATGGCAAAGAAATAAAATTTGAAATAACAGCTGAAGACTGGTTAAAAAGCTAAATGGTAAAGACAGCATATATTGGTTTATATGCCGACATAAAATTAAATTTACAAACGAAACGGGTATGTGATATGAATGGAAAGCTAAAATTGTTATGGAATAAGAGGCCATTGATCATCAGCGGTCCCTGCAGTGCAGAAACCCCTCAGCAGATATTGGAGACCGCAACAAGGCTGGCGGCTATCGGCAAAGTAGACATGCTTCGTGCCGGCGTATGGAAACCGCGTACAAAGCCGGGTATGTTCGAAGGGATCGGGACCGAAGCGCTGGTCTGGCTGCAAAATGCGAAAGAGATCACCGGTTTGCCGGTTACAGTAGAAGTTGCAAATGCGAAGCATGTGGATGATGCCTTAAAGCATGAAGTGGATGTATTATGGATCGGTGCCCGGACAACAGTAAATCCATTCAGCGTGCAGGAAATTGCAAATGCATTGCGTGGAGTTGATATTCCTGTTTTTGTAAAGAATCCCATTAATCCCGATCTTGAATTGTGGAGCGGAGCTATTGAAAGGCTGCAAAAGGCAGGAATGGAAAATGTAGGAATGATACACAGGGGTTTTTCTTCTTATGGAAATACAGAATACCGCAATGCGCCCATGTGGCATTTGCCGATTGAAATGAAAAGAAGATACCCGGGTATGCTGCTGATCTGTGATCCATCGCATATTTGCGGTAACCGTGCTTTATTGCAACAGGTGGCACAGAAAAGCATCGATCTTGATTTTGGCGGGTTGATGATCGAGAGTCATATTGATCCCGATAATGCATGGAGTGATGCCAAACAACAGGTCACACCCGAACGCCTGGACGAAATGTTCTCATCGCTTATCTGGAGAAGAGAAAATACTTCCGAACAGGAATTCATCAATGCACTTGCCCATTTAAGGGAGCAGATAAACCAGGTAGATGATGAATTGCTTTCACTTATCGGGCAAAGAATGAAACTGGCCGATAAGATCGGTGAATATAAAAGAGATAATAATATCACCATTCTTCAAACCAACAGGTGGAATGAGATCCTTGAGCGTGCTTTCAGCAAAGGAGAACAATTAGGCCTCAGCAGGGAATTCATCGTCCGCTATTTTGATGCCGTTCACCTGGAAAGTATCAATCACCAGAATAAAGTAATGAACGAGCAGAATCAAAATATTCACTGATATTAAATTACCTTATGAGGAAAGCTGAATACCTGTTCTCGCAAAAAAAGGTCACTTGCATCTTTGACGAAGCTTTTGATGAAATAACGATCGGTTGTAAAAAAGACCAGGCAGTTATCATTACAGATGACATCGTTCATAAATACCATAAAGAAAAGATGGATGGCTTCCGCCTGGTCATTATTGCAGCCGGCGAAGCAAGCAAGAAACAGGCAACAGCAGACAGGATCATTACTGAACTGCTGGAGATGGAAGTTGATAAGCAAACGCTTATCATCGGTATTGGCGGCGGTGTTGTTACTGATATTGCGGGTTATGTTGCCAGTGTTTTTAAAAGAGGGGTCAGGCTGGCGCTTGTCCCCACAACTATACTGGGTATGGTGGATGCTGCGATCGGCGGAAAGAACGGAGTTGATGTTGGTATGTATAAGAACATGGTTGGAACAGTTTATCAACCCGAGACAATCCTGTATGATTACAGTTTCCTGGAAACACTGCCTGTTAAAGAATGGATCAATGGTTTTGCAGAAATAATAAAACATGCATGTATCAGGGATGCATTATTATTCAATATGCTTGATAAATATACTTTGCATGAGATACAGACAGACAGCACATTGATCGCAACACTGATAGAACAGAATGTAAGTATCAAGATGGATATTGTTACTACAGATGAATATGAAAAGGCAGACCGGAAACTGTTGAACTTCGGCCATACAATCGGCCATGCTATTGAGAACCTGCATCACCTGCCGCATGGCCATGCAGTAAGCGTGGGAATGGTAGCGGCGTGTATCTTATCTGAAAAAATAAACGGTTTGCATTTTCACGATGCAGAACGTGTTGTAAAGCTGTTGGCAAAATATCATTTGCCTGTAGATATTGAGACCGATCATAAAAGGGTATTCGATGTTTTAAAGATGGATAAGAAAAGAGAAGGCGTCAATATGCAGTTCGTATTGCTTAACAGGATCGGTGAGGCGGAAGCAAAACCGGTAAGTATGCAATACCTGCAGGAGAATTTAAAAACCATTTTGTAATGATCGCTGCGATCTCTCCTTCAATTATCAACGGAACCGTTACTGCCCCGGCCAGTAAAAGTGTTATGCAGCGTGCATGTGCAATGGCGTTGCTGAACAAAGGCATTACGATCATTCAAAATCCCGGTAACAGCAATGATGACCGGGCAGCCCTGAAGATCATTCATGATCTTGGAGCAGTTATTTCATATGAAAAAGATCATATCATTGTTAACAGCAGTGGTAAGATCAAATCAGGGCCTTCTATTGATTGTGGTGAAAGCGGGTTATCGCTGAGAATGTTTGCAGCAATTGCAGCATTGGGCAACGATAAGGTTACATTTACGGGTAACGGCAGCTTATTGAAGAGGCCTTTGCATTTTTTTGATGAAGTGTTCCCGTTGCTGGATGTGGATACAAAGACCAGTACCGGATTCCTGCCTGTAAGCTTCCAGGGCCCATTGATACCAAAAGATATTTCCATTGATGCTTCTAAAAGTTCACAATACCTCACCGGGCTTTTATTCGCTTTTGCAAAAGCAGCAAAAAAAACGGTCAGTATTTCGGTGAATGATCTCAAAAGCAGGCCATACATTGATCTCAGCCTCCAGATACTGGATCAGTTTGGATATCGTGTACATCATGAAGGCTATTCGGCTTTTCACATAAAACCTGTTGAAGAAATTGAAAGAAAAATAACCTGTAACGTTGAAGGCGATTGGAGTGGAGCGGCTTTTTTGCTGGTAGCAGGCGCAATTGCGGGCAACATAAGGATAAAGGGATTGGATATTTATTCTGCACAGGCGGATCATGCGATCATGGAAGTATTGGAGATCGCCGGTGCGGATATTTCTGTTGAAGGAAGTTGTGTTTTAGTTAATGATCAAAATACATTAAGCCCATTTGAATTTGATGCAACGGATTGTCCCGACCTTTTTCCTCCGCTGGTTGCGTTGGCGGCATATTGTAACGGACGATCAGTTATAAAAGGTATTTCCAGGCTTGAGGGAAAGGAAAGTAACCGTGCAGAAACACTGAAAGATGTTTTTAGCAGAATGAATGTCGGAATAATATTGCAGGAAGATAGTATGATCATCAATGGGGGAAATAAAGTAAATGGGGCAGAAGTAGCGTCCCATCACGATCATAGGATCGCCATGGCCTGTGCTGTTGCAGCATTAAAGGCAGATAGCATGACAAAGATCAGCAATTCAGAGGCTGTGAATAAATCTTATCCTGCTTTTTATGAGCACTTGCAAATGCTGGGTGCTTCTGTATCTTTGACCGGTCAATAAAAAATAGCGATGAATAGTTTTGGAAGAATTTTCAGGCTGAACATTTTTGGCGAATCACACGGGCCTTCTGTAGGGATCACGATCGATGGATGTCCCGCAGGAATGCCGCTGACCGCTGCTGATCTCGAAACCGATATTGAAAGAAGAAAAGGTGGTATTCAGAAAGGAACCACGCCAAGAAAAGAAGATGATATTCCTGTTTTCGTATCAGGTGTCTTCAATGATAAAACGACCGGCGCTCCGCTTACTATAATATTTCAGAATAATAATACCCGCAGCGCTGATTACGAAAAACAGCGTAATGTTCCCAGGCCCGGGCATGCAGATTTTGTAGCTTCAAAGAAATTCGGTGGATACGAGGATTACAGGGGAGGCGGGCATTTCAGCGGCCGCCTTACCGTCTGTCTTGTTGCTGCAGGCGTTGTTGCAAAAAAAATACTTTCATATTCCGGTGATAATAAAATAACCTGTACAGCAAATATCCTGGAAGCCGGTGGCGAAAAAAATATTGAATCGGGATTGCAGAAAGCTATTGATGCAAATGACAGTATCGGCGGCATCGTGGAATGCTGCATTGATAACCTGCCAATAGGGCTTGGAGAACCTTTTTTTGATTCAGTGGAATCATTGATAAGCCATGCCGTGTTTGCAATACCGGCTATAAAAGGCATTGAATTCGGTGCCGGCTTTGCCGCCGCAAAAATGAAAGGAAGCGAACACAATGATGCACTGGAGAACGCATCAGGTAAAACAGCCACTAACCATGCCGGTGGTATTGTAGGCGGCCTGACAAATGGCAATCAACTGGTTTTTCGTGTTGTTGTAAAGCCGACATCTTCAACTCCGAAAGAACAGCAGACACTGAATGTGGGATCAGGAGCTGTAGAATCATTTTCTGTTAAAGGCCGACACGATCTTTGTATAGCATTAAGAGTTCCGGTAGTGCTGGAAGCAGTTGCTGCATTTGTCCTGGTCGATATGCTGATGATGGAACAAAAGATCAATAGAATATTTTAAATATCAACGATCGGCTTCGATCCAATAAAAAACTCCGGGTTAACCGGAGTTTTTTTTATTATAAATGAGAATTAACATTATTGAACCAGCATCACCGTTCCTTTCATCTCAACTATTCTTCCGTTCTTATCTACACCTTTTACAACCCATACATATGCTCCCATCGGTTGGGTCTTGCCTTTGTACCTGCCGTCCCATCCTTTCAGCCATTCCTTTGTTTCAAACATCAGCTGGCCATACCTGTTGAATACCCTGAAATAATCTGTTTTAGCCATTCCAACAGGGATCGCACGGAAGACATCATTCACACCATCGCCATTAGGTGAGAATGCATTCGGTATATAATAATCAGGGCCTTGATAAACCTGTATTAAAACAGTGGCATAACCAATACAACCTGCAATATCCGTTACTTTCAGAACGAACTGCTGATCATGATCCAGCGTTGCCAGCGGGTTCTGTGCCGTAGCAAGATTCAATGGAGCAGCCGGGCTCCATAAATAATCCACACCTCCGCTTCCGAACAATTGATGAGGAACACCCAGGATCGCAGTTGTGTCATTTCCTGCAAATGCCGGAACCGGTGGCTGAACATGCACATTAACTGCATCACTCACCGAAAAATTACAGCCATAATTATCAGTAACGGTCAAAGTGTATGTATAAGTTGTATCTGAGCCAGGAGGTGTAACGGTTGTTACAGCCGATGTCGGATCAGCAATATCAGTTACAGGCGCCCATGCATAATTAACTGTTCCTGACAGGTTACTTGCGCTTCCTCTCAATATGGCAAATGTGTTATTACAGATCATTGTATCCAGTCCTGCATTTGGAACAGGCTTGTGAAGCACATTAACAACAATAGTATCTTCTCTTACACAAGCTCCCCATTCCGCATGAAGGATATAGGTAGCAGTATCTGTTGGTGTAGCAATTGCATTCTTGATATTAGGGTCCGCAATTGTTGAAAGCGGGGTTATAACAGGATCCAATGGCCTCCAAATGAATATAGAAGTGTTGGCATTTGTCTGGGGCTGGAATGTTATTGATTTCTCAACGCAGATTGTTGTGTCATTTCCAAGCGTCAGGAACATATTATCTACAAGTACAACAGTTGTTGAAGCATTGGCTATACAGCCATTTGCATCCTTCACTTTAATATTCGGGTATGCGCCAACGGCAGGTGCAACAAATGTATTGCCCGGCTGGTAATTGATACCATCAATTGAATAGGTATAGGCCGGCGTACCGCCAGCACCGGTTACTGTTATTGTTCCATCATTTCCATCACAGCTTGCAGGGCTTGGGCTGTTTGCTGAAGCCGTCAATAATGTTGGTTCTCCCAAAGTGACCGTCGTGTCTTTTGTACAACCTGCATTATCTGTAATTCTGAAAGTATAAGTTCCCGCAATTAATCCTGCGAAAACACCTGTAGGCTGTTGTACTGTAAAAGGACTTAACGAATAAGAATAAGGGCCTAAGCCTCCTGCTGCATTGAGTGTTATCACGCCATTGGCATTTCCTTTACACAATGGCTCTGTTAATACTACTGTCGTAGTTAATGGATTGTGTGTCGTCAAAACAATAGGTCCGCCTGTTCCAACACAACCATTGGCATCTGTGAAATTGTAAGAATAAGTACCGGTAGCAAGATTGGTAAATGTCGGGCCAGGCTGTGTAATAGGTGGATTAGGTCCCGGGCCTGTCAATGTATATGAGATTCCAGGTGACCCGCCCGGAATAATTGTTATCGTACCATTGCTGATATTATAACATGGTGGATCAAATTGTGTAAAGGTTGATGTTGGCGCAGCCCCCGGTGAAACGGTAGCAGATCCTGGCGTAGTTCCTGAGCAACCGCCTGCACTGGTAAATGTAGCTGTATATGGCCCGATAGCAAGCCCGGTAAATGTTGCTGAAACAGCAACTCCGTTCTGAACAATGCCACCCGGATTCAAAGTAATATTATAAGGTCCGCCTGCAGCACCGGCATTTGGTGTAACGGTTACGGTTCCGTCACTAACGCCCGGGCAACTTGTATTTGTTGAACTAATGGTTGCAGAAAGCGGAGCTCCATTGGCTACAATCGCTGTAATAGTAGTTCCTGAACAGCCTGCCGCATTAGTGAATGTTGCAGTATATGGACCTGCAGGTATGCCGGTAAATACTCCTACAGTAGCAACGCCTGTTAATACAATTCCTATTGGGTTCAATGTGATATCGTATGGTCCTTGTGCAGCGCCACCGGCCGGAGTTACAGTAACAGTGCCATCACTTGCTCCAAAGCAACTTGTAAAGCCTCCGGAAATGGAAGCAGTTGGACTTGTATTGGTTCCTACAGTTGTGGAAGACGTCGTTCCTGTGCAACCACTTGCATTTGTAAATGTAGCAGTATAAGGGCCGGCTGGAAGATTATTGAAAACAACTGGTGATGAAACATTGTTTTGAAAAGTTCCAACAGGGTTCAGGGTAACATTATAAGGGCCTGCTCCCGCAGAAGCACCGAGTGTTATTGTTACAGATCCGTTAGCCGCCCCCGTACAACTTACATTCACATGCGAAATAGAAGCTGTAGGTGCTGTACCCGGTGTAACAACCATATTATTGATCGTTCCGGAACATCCTGCAGTATTTACAAACGTAACTGAATAGGTGCCGTTTGTAAGCCCGGCAAAAGTTGCTGCTGAAGGTAATCCCAACTGTATAAATGGCCCACCCGGTCCGGTTAATGTATAAGTATACGGACCAGCAGCTGCGCCAAGATCAGGAGTAATGGTTATCGTACCATTCGTAAGTCCGGGACAGGTAATACCGGTAGCAAGATAAGTTCCTGTAAGGTTTGGTATGTTGTTTACTGTGACGTTTACAGTTCCAGTGCAGCCAGCTCCGTCAGTGACTGTGACTGTATAAGGTCCTGCTCCGAGATTAGTAAATGTTGTAGTATTTGTTGCAGAAACAACAGGCGCATATGGTCCGCCCGGTCCGCTTAAGGTAAATGTATAAGGCCCAACGCCACCCGCAGCTGTCACTGTAATGGTTCCTGTTGTAAGACCACAGGCAGTAGAAACTGAAGATTCATTTAATGGTAATGATGGTGTTCTTGTAACATTTATCGTATCAAGGCTGAAAATAGTTGCACCCGGTGTTGGGTCATCTATTTTCTGGTATGTTGTTTTGATCACATAGATGCTTGCACCGGCAGGCGGGCATACATTCGGGAAACTCCATTCAAAGGTATTTGCATCAACACGGGTTGTATCACCTGTTGCTATTACTGCCCCGGTTGCATCCAGCAATTGCAAAGAACGATAAAGATGAGAACCGTTCTTTGGGATAAAACGCCATGTTTCATTCATACCAATATTGCCCCATGGGTTATCGCTTGCAGCACGGCCCGGGGCCATAATGCCTTTTGATTTTGTGATATCCTGCATACCTACCATTGCTCTTCCTTCATTCCATCCAGGGCAGATCTCTTTGTCCCGGATAAATACTTCAATAACACCGGTCGATTCATGAAGAATGATCTGGTGTGTATTATCGATCTTTTGATCACAACCACCACCTGCATTTGTAAATAACGGGACTTTGTAAAAGCTTAATATCCATTTCCTGTTCGGGGCAGTTCCAAATACATTGTATTTGATCTGCATAGCAGGAGAAGTCGTGTATGCAGGGTTAAGATCGTGGTAAGGTCCCATAATAATTGCACCATCATATAGTGGACTGGGCAGATTCTCTGGTGGGTTACCTGCGGTGGCAGTCAAAAAACCACCTGAATTCATAATTCCATAATCACTGAAATTCCCGGTAAGGTTGCTGGCATCAAAGGAAATATAGCCATTGGTACTTACTACGAGGGAATTATATACAGTTCCATAAAAAACAAAATTGAAAGGAAGATTGATAACAGAAGAATAAGTATCATCAATGGTAAGGCTGGTTGAAGGGCCCGGACCGCCCGGATCCACATAAGGCCTGCAGGCCGAAGCAGCTGTTACATTCTTAAAAGTATAATCATCTGCCAATCCTCTCAGGTCAGGGAATTGACCCTTAAGCGTAAAACATGTTGAATTACAGCCGAGAACAGTATCTCTTGGGCAGGTAAATGATAATTGCTGGGATTTCGAGGTAAAAATGCTGAGAGCAAATATGGTCAGCAGTAAAATTCTTCTCATTGCTTGTTTTATAATGAATTTTTTAGTGCAAAAAACCGGCCATGAAGATAACTATTTTATGCCGATTTTCCGGCCTGATTAACAAGATGAGGATAAAAAAGGAAGTGCTGCCTGCATGGTTTTCAACGGATCAACCCGGCGCAGGGAAAACCGCAAAACGAAGTAGTCTTTAGTTGAATTTTATTGTATATATGAGGAGATTTTTTATTTGACTTCTATCTCGTCAATAAACAACCAGGCCGAACTGCCCGAACCGGGATTACCGCTAGGTATGATGCCGTAATTTTTGACAGTTATTTTTATGAACCTTGCCCGGTAACTTTTCCCCGACAGGTTTCTGAGCCTGGTCTTTCTGCCCATGTAAGGTTCAATATCGGATACTTCATTTTCCGGTTCTGAAAAAATGATGCCGTCATTGCTGGTAGTAAATCCAGCCCATTTTGGTGGATATATCCAGCTGCCCGTTTCTGTAAAACTGCAAACAGTGACCTGTTTGAATTCTGTTTCTTCCCCAAGATCTATGACTGCCTCAAGATCGGTTCCTGAAAAACCAAGGAATTCGGAAGATCGCTGCAGTCCTTTTTCATTCTGTACGCCATTCACTAAGGTAAAAGCGCCATCGCCGGGATAAGTTTGGGAAGGTTGATTTTGAATTGTGATCTTTTTTCCCGTTGCTTTATTGAAATGAAATGATTGTGTTATCCTGTTCACCGGTTTATTATCGAGAAGGAAAATTGCCGACATCCTGTCTGCATCATTTTTAATAATGAGAGGTTCCTGGTAGTCGAGCATAGAAGAATTTGTTACAGATGGTATCCATTTGATTCGACCATTTTTATTTTTGCTTTCTATTTTCCAGAGAACAATACCAGGAGTATCAGAAGGAATTACGCTTGCCTTAAGGTCGTAATAAGCAGTGCTATAATTTATCTTTTGTTCATCCAGTTTTTTGAAAATGCCAGGTAATCTTTTTTCAAAATCACTCCAGTTCCTTTTTTCTTTCGGGCTCCATAATACTTCACTCAATGCGGCCAGCCTGGGGTAAAGCATGTATTCAAGTTTGCTTTGATTCTTCAGGTGCTCCGACCACATATTTCCCTGAGCTCCTAAAATATGTTTTGCCTGGGTCTCAGTTAGTTCTTTGGGAACGGGATCATAATTGTAAACATTTTCAAGCGGATTATATCCACCCTGTGTAACTGAATCTTCATTTTTACTTTGCGCATGATTCAGGTACAGCGGGCTTTCCGGCGACATGATCACATCATGGCCCTGTTTGGCTGCAGCAATACCACCTGTTTCGCCTCTCCAGCTCATGATCGTTGCGTTGGGGGCAATACCGCCTTCCAGTATCTCATCCCAGCCGATTATTTTTTTACCCTTGCTCTCCAGGTATCTTTCGATGCGTGAGATGAAATAACTCTGTAATCCATGTTCGTCATTCAGTTTTTTTTCTTTGATGAGTTGCCGGCAGAGATCCGAACGTTTCCATGATTCTTTCGGCGATTCATCGCCACCGATATGAATATATTCTGAAGGGAACAGTTGTATGATCTCATCAAGCACATCTTCCAGGAATTTAAAAGTATACTCGCTCGGACAAAATACATCTTCAAATACACCCCATGATTGCTGTACCAGTTTGCCGTTGCGATCACCTGCCCATGCGGTCTTTACAGGAATAACACTTGATTCGGCCGGAAAACAGCTTAACGATGGATAAGCTGCGATCGCCGCAGAAGAATGGCCAGGCATTTCGATCTCAGGAATTATTGTAATGTATCTTTCTGAAGCATACTTTACGATGTCTTTTATTTGTTGCTGGCTATAGGATCCGCCATAACGTATACTGTCATTGCCGGTCCCGGGATAGGGGCCTATGATCGTACCATTCCGGTAACCCCCGACAGAAGTAAGTTCCGGGTATTTTTTTATTTCAATACGCCAGCCCTGGTCATCTGTGAGATGCCAGTGAAACCTGTTGAATTTATATACCGCCAGCTGATCGATAAATCTTTTCACCTGGTCAACAGTAAAGAAATGACGGGATACATCAAGATGCATTCCACGGTAGCCAAACCTGGGATGATCCGTAATGGTTAATTGCGGTATCAATATTGAATGTTGGATGCCAGATGCAGGATGTCGGCTACCGGCACCGGCTACCGGCAGTAATTGTATTAAAGTCTGTATTCCATAAAATACACCGGTCTCATTATCGCCGGCGATATAGATCTCCTTATCATTAATGTTCATTGTATATGCACCAGGCAATTCAAAGTCCATTCGTTCATAATTGAGAACGATCTTATTACTGCTGCTTTCCTTTTCAGTTATCTGCAGTGTAAGCCCGTATCTTTTTTTGATACAGTCCTTCAGCATGTTTGCGGTCTTCCGGAGGTTGCCGCCTTCCGGGACGATCTTTGTATTGCTGTTGATGATAAAACTTCCGTTGCCTTTTTTTAATTCTGCAGGCATGGGGACAATATTGATATCGTCCTGTGCATTTGATTGTAGTGTTATGAAGAGAAAAAACAACCCGATCACTTTCTTCATCAGTTCTTATTTATTTAATACCGGTAATATGATCCTGGATGCATTCATTTCATCATGGTATATACGGATCGTAGCTTTCTGAAAATCATCTTCGCCTGCATCTGGTATGCGCATAAATTTCTGAGGATTCCTGTCAACGAGTGGGAACCAGCTGCTTTGCACCTGCACCATGATCCTGTGGCCCTTTTTAAATGTATGAGATACGTCATTCAGGTTGAATTTCACTGTTGTGATCTTATTTGGCTCAAAAGCCTCGGGTCTTTCAAAACTGTTCCTGAATTTTCCCCGCATGATCTCGGCTCTTACCAGGCGCTGGTAACCTGCCATCTGGAAGCCACGTGGTGGATTTTTGATATTCGGCTCGTTGCCAGGTAAAACATCTATAAGCTTTACTATAAAATCTGCATCAGTTCCGGTCATGCTTACCCGAAGATCGGCAATGATCTTCCCGGTAATGGTAACATCCTCCTGTAGTGTATCTGTTTCATAAACCAGCACATCCGGCCTGGTTGCAGCAAAGCGCTGATCTTCGGCCATGTATTCATTGTTCCTCCTTCCGAAAATACCATTGGTATAGGGAACCGGTTTGGCAGGATCACTGATATATTCATCAAAACCATTTCCTTTTTGTGTTGACAGCCTGTTCCTGTTGTTGAAATAATATTCTGTATTGCTGACATTCTGCGGAGGCCAGGATGGATAATTCTTCCATTGATTACTGCCGGTCTCGAATATCGTTGCTTCGGCAGCATTGAAATTTCCCTTATCCTTTAAATAATAATTGAAGAAAACGGATTGCAATGAATCCTGGAAATAATTGCTTGTATTAGAGCCGAAATCCTGTGTCGCAAACCTTGACCAATCGCCACCTGCCCATACACCATGTGTCCATGGCCCCATTACCAGGCGGTTGTTATTTTGTTTGCTTTGTGTTTCGATGGCTTCATATGTGTGTAATGCCCCAAAAAGATCTTCTGCATCAAACCAGCCACCGACAACAAGAGTAGGGATGCTGATGTTCTTTAAATGTGGCCTGATATTTCTTGCCTTCCAGTAATCGTCATAAGTCTCATGTTCAACGTATTCATTCCAGATATAACTCTTATGATCAAAATATTTTTCCGACTGCGTATTTTTTATCGGGCCCAGTTGCAGGAAGAAATCATAATCATCCTTACTGCTCACATTGAATACCTGGTTGCCATAATCCTTTACCGGGCCGGTTCTTGCTGCGCCGAAATAATTCATGAAATCAAAATTATCCAGGAGGAAGAAAGCGCCGTTATGGTTCACATCATCTCCGATGAATTCATCTGTCACCGGTGCCTGTGGGCTTACGGCTTTTATTGCGGGATGAGCGCCGGGCAAACAGGCTGTTGCATAAAAGCCGGGATATGAGATGCCATAAAGTCCGACACGGCCGTTATTATTTGATATATTCTTCAGCAGCCAGTCGACTGTATCATAAGTATCACTGCTTTCATCAACATCCTTTTTATTTTTCTTATTGGCGATATAAGGAGTTACTTCAAGGTTAACACCTTCACTCATATAACGGCCACGCACATCCTGGTAAACAAAAATATATTTCTCTTTCAGCAGGTTTGTATCCGGGCCGATGCGGTTCGGGTAATTATCCTTCCCGTAAGGACCGGCAGAATAGGGTGTGCGTTCCATCAGGAATGGGTATTTCTCTGCATTGTCTTTCGGTACATAGATAACGGTATACAACTTTATACCATCCCTCATTGTGATCAATGTGTCGATCTTGGTATAATTCTCTTTTACAAAAGTTGTTTTTACCTGTGCATGAGATGCCAGGGAAAAGAGTATTGCGATATTCAAAAGTGTTTTCTTCATTATTTTTTGATTACTGGTAAGATGAATTTGGTTGGGATCGCTTTATTATGATAGATGCGTATGCTGGCTTTTTGAAAGTCCTTGTCATTTGCTTTGTAAATATCCGTGAACTTCTGCGGGTTCCTGTCTGCCAGCGGGAACCAGCTACTTTGCACCTGTATCATGATGCGATGCCCTTTTTTAAAAGTATGTGCTATATCCGGCAGTTCAAACATTACAGCCGTGATCTTATTTGGCTGGAATGGTTCCGGTTTTTCAAAACTGTTCCGGTACTTTCCACGCATGATCTCTCCGCGTACCAGCATCTGGTATCCTTCCATCATATAATCTTTTAAATTACCCATTGTGCCTTCGGGATAACTGAAATTATCGGGGAATACATCAATGATCTTCACAACAAAGTCTGCATCGGTTGTTGAGATACTGGCAGCAATGTCTGCGATCACAGGGCCGGCAACACTTATATCATCCTGCAATATTTCTGTTTGATAGGTTAGAACGTCCGTTCTCCTGGAAGCGAACCGCTGGTCATCTGTCATATATTCTTTTGTGCGGTGCTGGTGAACATCTTCGGTATAAGGAACCGGGTGAGACGGATCGCTTATATATTCATCATATCCATCGGAAGTTGGGGCTTTGAAGGATAATTTGTTTGCTGCATTGATAAAAAGATTTTTGTATTCAACATTTTCCGGCGGCCATTTGTTGAACTTTTTCCAGTTGTTCTCACCGGTGAAAAAAATATTTGCTTCGGCAATGCTTTCAACCGATCCCTTATTCTTTAAATAATAATTAAAAAAAGGGATCTCAATTTTCTGTTGAAAATGCAATGATGTATTGCTTTCAAACCGAACATTCCCCAAATAATCCCCATGCGGGGCGCTCCATTCTCCGTGATACCATGGTCCCATCACGATCCTGGAGTTGGTTTGCGGACTTTGCACTTCTGCTGCTTTATAACTGTTCCATGCACCCCAGCAATCTTCAGCGTCGAATAAACCGCCTACCCATAACATGGCCGGCTTGATATCGTATAACCCAACCCGTGCATTACGAGCTTTCCACCAGTCATCATAATCAGGATGCGTGTACATTTCGTGCCAGAACCTGATACTGTCGCCGATTATAGCAGCAAGATTTTTCACTGCACCGGCATCCAGGAAAAATTTATAATTATCTTTTACCGGCATTGGAAAACCGCTTCCGTAATTTTTCATAGGAGCATGATGTGGCTTACCGAATGATGAATAAAAAGAAAATCCGTCCATTGCAAAAAATGCTCCTTTGTGATGGAAATCATCCCCGATGAACCAGTCGGTGACAGGGGCCTGCGGGCTTACTGCTTTCAATGCCGGGTGACCGCTCAGGGCGGCTTCTGTGGCATAGAATCCCGGGTATGATGTTCCCACCACGCCCACATTGCCATTGTTATTCGGAATATTCTTCACCATCCAGTCTATTGCATCATAGGTATCGCTTGCCTCGTCAATATCCTTGGGTGTTTTTTTGTTCTTATTGAATGGCCGCACATCTTCAAATTCACCTTCACTCATATAACGGCCACGCACATCCTGTACTACCATGATATAATTCTCCCGTATATATTCAAAACGGAAACTGTTCCAATAGGCTGCAAATTTATCCTCGCCATATGGTGCACATGAATAAGGTGTGCGTGTTAACAGGAAGGGATGTTTCTCTGACTGGTCCTTAGGTATATAAAATGAAGTGAACAGTTTTACGCCGTCACGCATGGTTATATATTTTTCCATCTTGATATAATTATTCACGAACCAGGTGCTGTCTGTATTCTGCGATCGTGATGAAAAAGATATGATGCAGGTAAAGGCCAGGAGGAAGAATTTTTGCATGAGCGTTTGATTTTAGATTCCTTAAATTTAGCAAATCTAACGGGTAATATCATGACAGCAAATGAACAACTCATCAGCAGGTTCTATACTGCATTTCAAAACCTTGATCACAGGGGAATGAATGCCTGTTACAGTGATGATATAGTTTTCTTTGATCCTGCTTTTGGGTTATTGCGTGGAAATGAGGTGAGATGCATGTGGGAGATGCTTTGTAAGAATGCAAAGGATTTTTCACTGGTGTTTGGTAATATCACAGCACTGGATGATGAATACTATACATGCGAATGGGTGGCTACCTATACCTTTTCAAAAACGGGAAGGAGAGTGGTAAATAAAATAAAGGCCCATATGATGCTTGCTGATGGTAAGATCGTTGAGCACAGCGATGGATTCAGCCTGCATAAATGGAGCATGATGGCTCTTGGTTTCAGCGGATGGTTATTGGGCTGGAACAGTTTTTTTCAGAATAAAATAAAGAACCAGGCAAGGAGGAATCTGTTGAAGTTTATGAAGGAGAAAAGTTGATAGAGTTGGCAAGTTAAAAGAGTTGACCAGGAATAGGTCTTCCTTTATCAACCTGGTCACCTTATCAACATGTCAACATCCTCCTTGCAAAGCCGCCAAACTGTTTGTATATTTCACCTGATAAAACCAAAACAACTAAACCATGAACACAGAAATCCTCAGTAACATTAACTGGATAGCCGTGCTATGCGGTGCGTTAGGCTATTTTGTACTCGGTGCCTTATGGTACTCCAAGATGCTGTTTGCACCTAAATGGATCGAATACACGAAAGTGAATGTGAATGATCCCAATGCCAAAAAGGGCATGGGTATGCTTTTCCTGATGTCATTCATCTGGATGTTTATAAATGCGCTCGGCATTGCCATCCTTCGTGAAAGGGTGGGCGATATCAGTGGTATTATGGGTGGTGTGAAGCTGGGAGCCATAACAGGGCTGATGTTCGGCACTGCGGCCATCAGTATCTCATATCTCTACGAAAAAAGGCCCATGGGATTATACTGGATCAATGGTGGGTATACGGTTGTGGGAAATATCATTGCAGCGATTATCATCTGCTCATGGCATAATTAAAAGACGTTGAAATCGTTTTAAGGTTTAAGGCGTTTAAACGACTTAAACCTTAAACGTCTTAAACGATTTAAACGCTATTATTCAACCCTCGTTATCTTCACCATATTTGTTGGCAGATGCAACTCAACGGGTGTGCTTCCTGTATTGATCACTACATCTCCTTTTTGTAAAAACCCTCTTTCCTTCAGGATATTTATCTGGTCGAATATGATATCATCAAGACTTTCTTCTTCTGCATAATAAAATGCCCTTACACCCCAGCTTAAGCTAAGCTGGCTGATCAGTGTTCTTTCCTTGCTGAAAATGTACAAAGGACATTTTGGCCTGTAACTGCTAAGCATAAATGCAGTGTACCCGCTTTGTGTCATTCCCACCAGCGCTGTTGCTTCAGAATCCTTGGCGAGCTTGCAGGCGGTATAACAGATAGCATCACTTAAGAAGGAAGGAGAATGTGGTTGTGGCGCAAGCATATCCTCTTTATTGTAATCATAGACCGTTCTTTCAACTTCCATGATAATATTGCTCATAGTCTTTACGACCAGTGTGGGGTAATGACCCGTAGCTGTTTCACCACTCAGCATTACTGCATCTGCACCTTCCAATACTGCATTGGCAACATCTGACACCTCGCTGCGGTTTGGCTTGGTGCGGTCGATCATACTTTCCATCATCTGCGTGGCAACTATAACCGGTTTTGCCCTGTGCATGCATTTGCGGATAATATCTTTCTGGATCATCGGAACCTGTTCTACCGGTATCTCAACGCCGAGGTCACCGCGGGCGATCATTACAGCATCACTTTCAACAATGATATCACGCAGGTTTCTCAATGCTTCCGGCATCTCGATCTTGGCGATCACTTTTATTTTACTGTTGTTGTCTTTTACGATCTTTTTTAATTCAATAATATCGACCGCTTTTCTTACAAATGACAATGCGAGCCAATCGATCCGCTGGGTGAAAATGAATTCAAGGTCCTTGCGGTCTTTTTCAGTAAGGGAGTCCATGGTGAGCTCACTATCGGGAAGGTTCACGCCTTTCTTGGGCAACAGCATTCCGCCCAATGTTACACTCATCAATACTTCTTTGGGATTCAGGATCTCCTTCACACGTAGTTCCATCTTACCATCGTCGAGGAATATACGCTCTCCGGGTTTTACATCCTTGGCCAGGTTTGGATAAGAAACATATATTTTTTCTTTGGTGCCTACGATCTTTTCAGTTGTAAAAATGAATTCATCGCCATCTTTCAGTTCTATCATCCCTTTATCAAGTTCTCCTACACGTAACTTAGGGCCCTGCAGATCTGCGAGTATAGAAATGTTATAGGGTTCTGTCTTTACGATCTTCCAGATATTATCTATCACTTTTGCCTTATCCTCGTGTGATCCATGCGAAAAATTCAAACGGAAAACATTCACGCCTGCCTTTACCAATTCCAATAAGCCATCGTAGGTATCACATGCCGGGCCAACGGTAGCCACGATCTTTGTCCTTTTCTGGGAATGCGCCTTACCTGCTTCCTTGTCCATCTGCTGGTGCAGGTATTTGCTTATATTCTTACTCATTTATTTTTTATTTCTGGTTGTTACTTTTTTTATTCTGGATACGGGATACCGGATGCATGATACCAGATACTGATGGCGGCTATTTGAGAGACCGGGATACATTTCAAAGCTCAAAGCTGTATCCTGTATCTTATATCTCGTATCCTGTATCGGCATTTTTTACGTCGCCAATATCTTAACGATCTTCATCCATTCTTCACTGATGCGTTGTTTCTTTTTTACAGCTTCATTCAACGGGGTATAATGCATTTTATTATTTACGATACCCACAAATACATTATGCCTTCCTTCAATAAGGCATTCAACGGCTGAATAACCCATGCGGCTTGCGATCAGCCTGTCGAAGCAGGTAGGTGATCCACCTCTTTGAATATGTCCCAGGATACAAACCCTTGTTTCCATTCCGGGCATTCTTTCCTTGATCATATTTGATAATTCTGCTCCGCCGAATTCATCGCCTTCTGCCACTACGATGAGGTTCACCAGTTTTTTTCTTTTTTCTTTTTCCTGCAATGATTCAATAAGCGCTGCGATGTCTGTCTTTTTTTCGGGAATGAAAATATTCTCAGCTCCGGTTGCAATACCGCTGTGCAATGCGATATAACCTGCATCACGCCCCATTACTTCGATTATGAACAGGCGGTCATGTGCATCTGCCGTGTCCCTTATCTTATCAATTGCTTCAACGGCTGTATTCACTGCTGTATCAAAACCGATCGTAAAATCTGTTCCTGCAATGTCTTTATCAATGGTCCCGGGCAGGCCGATGCATGGTATATCAAATTCATTGCTGAATGTTTGTGCACCCCTGAAGCTTCCGTCACCACCCAATATTACCAGTCCGTCAATGCCTCTTTTCTTTAAATTATTGTAAGCTTTTTTTCTTCCTTCATAAGTATAGAATTCCTTGCAGCGTGCCGTTTTCAAAATGGTTCCTCCACGCTGGATTATGTTTGCAACACTGCGGCCTTCCATTCTTACAATATCGTCTTCCACCATGCCGCTGTATCCCCGCATAACGCCATATACTTCCAGGCCATGATAAATACCTGTACGCACAACAGCACGGATACCTGCATTCATTCCGGGGCTGTCGCCGCCACTGCATAAGACACCGATCTTTGTTACATTCTTTTTCATTCTTTGTTTTTTGCTTTAATAAAAAAATTATTACTGCAAACTATCGTTACATTCTTTCCGGTACGGCCACGCCCAATAACTGCATGCCGCTTTTCAAAACATTTGATACCATTAATGCCATCTGCAAACGCAGTTGTTTTTTTGTTTCGGTTTCTGCATTTGCAATGCTATGCTCAGTATAAAATGAATTGAATGTTTTTGCAAGATCGAAAACATAATTTGCGATCACCGATGGATTCAGTTCTTTGGCAGCCTGCATCACTATTACCGGGTATTGTTCCAGCACAACAAGAATATCCTTTTCCAGTTTCAGCAGGTCATTTCCAACAGTCACGCCTGGCTGCAGCTGTTCTTTCCGCAATATACTTTTGATCCTCGCATGGGTGTACTGGACAAACGGTCCTGTAAAACCATGAAAGTCTATCGACTCTTCAGGATTGAATATCATTTTCTTTTTTGGGTCAACACGAAGCAAATAGAATTTCATTGCACCCAGGCCGATCGTTCTGTAAAGCGTATCCAGCTCTTCGGGGTTAAAATCCTTTACCTTGCCCAGTTCTTCTGTATGCTGCTTTGCTGTTGCGATCATCTCATCAACCATATCATCTGCATCAACAACGGTTCCTTCGCGGCTTTTCATTTTGCCTGTCGGAAGCTCAACCATCCCATAACTTAAATGATAGATGTTCTCTGCATTGGGCAGGTGAAGTTTTTCTGCGATCAGTTTGAGAACTTTCATGTGGTAGTTCTGTTCATCACCGATCACATAAATATTCTCATCAATTTTATATTCATCATATTTCTGCTGGGCCAGGCCTATATCCTGTGTGATATAAACCGAGGTGCCGTCCTTGCGCTGTACGATCTTTTTATCGAGGCCGTCATTGGTAAGATCGATCCATACGCTTCCATCTGCTTCTTTCTGAAAGACATCCTGCTTCAATCCTTCCTCAACTGTTTTCTTTCCCAGCAGGTAAGTATTGCTCTCATAATAGGTCTTGTCAAAATCACTGCCAATATTTTTGTAGGTCACATCAAATCCTTCATATACCCACCCATTCATTTTTCTCCAGAGTTCCATCACTTCAGGTTTACCGGCTTCCCAGTCGAGCAACATCTGCTGCGTTCCCTGCATGATGGGAGACTGCTTTTCTGCTTCAGCTTCGGGAATTCCTTTATCAACAAGTTCTTTTACCTGTCTTTTATATTCATCATTGAACTTTACATAGTATTCCCCTACAAAATGATCGCCCTTGGTATTTGTTGATTGCGGTGTGGCGCCGTTTGCAAACATCTGCCATGCGATCATGCTCTTGCAGATGTGAATGCCGCGGTCATTTACAATACAGCTTTTGTAAACCTCGTAACCGTTTGCTTTCAATATTTCAGCAACACTCCAGCCCAGGAAATTATTGCGCAGGTGACCGAGGTGAAGTGGCTTGTTCGTGTTGGGAGATGAATATTCAACCATTACTTTTTTACCATTCATCGGCTGTTTGCCATAACATATATCTGCATGATTCTTTTGCAGCAGGCCAAGCCAATATTCATTGGAAACAGAAAGGTTCAGAAATCCCTTTATGATATTAAAACCGGTGAAAAGCTCCGGGTTGTTTTTAACAAGATGTTCGCCCAGCTGGTTTCCAATGGAATCCGGTGACAGCTTCAGGCTTTTTACAAGAGAGAACAGAACAACAGTGTAATCACCCTCAAATTCAGATTTGGTCTTGTTGACCTGGAAATCGTTTTCAGTAAAAGAACGGCTGTACAGTACCCCCAGACTTTCAATAGTTTTTCCCTGCAAGATGTGTAAAATGGACATATTTAGATTTCGATGCCAGCAAATGTACTTATTTCATCTTTAATAATCTGTTTTGGCCGTGTGATGAAATCAACAACTGCCGCCAAACTGTCAACATAAACCGTTATTTAAATGGCAGATATGCATTACAGATGGGGAGGAATGCCCTTGCGATCATCTTAACTTTAATACATTCCTAACCAAACTTACAGCTATGAAATATTTATTACTCTTTATCATTTCTTTCCTGGTGAACCTGCATGCATTTCCACAGAATAATCAAAAACCATGTACAGCGCCCGAAGGTTCACAATTTGATTTCTGGGCCGGAAGCTGGGAGCTCTATTCCGCAGATACGATCACGGGGAGCAACACGATCTATAAAGTGATGGACGGATGTGCCGTGCAGGAAAACTTTGAAAGCAAAAATAAAGGTTATAGTGGCAAAAGCTGGAGCATGTATAACCCCCAGATGAAACTATGGCAGCAGACATGGATCGATAACCAGGGAGCATTCATCTATCTTACCGGCAAATTCGAGAACGGGGTAATGACCTTAAAGACCGAGTCCAGGAAACTGCCCAACGGCAAGGAACAGGTATTCAGGATGGTCTTCCATAATATAACCAAGGACAGCTTCGATTGGGAATGGGAATCAACAGTTGATAACGGGGCGACCTGGACCAGCGGCTGGCATATACATTACAAGCGGAAATAAAGTAACGCATTGTTCACAATTAATCATCATTTCATTATCAATTATCCGTTATAATGCCGTACCTTTGCGCACTTTTTAATTACTATGATAAGTGTAAATAATGTAACGCTGGCCTATGGTAAGCGTGTTTTGTTCGACGAGGTAAATATCAATTTTACAAAAGGGAATTGCTATGGCGTTATCGGTGCCAACGGGGCAGGTAAATCTACTTTTTTAAAGATCATCAGCGGTGAGATCGAGGCCAATAAAGGCACCATTGACATCACCCCGGGCGAAAGGATGGCTGTATTGAACCAGAACCAGTTCGCTTTTGATGAGGAAACTGTATTGAATACAGTGTTGATGGGCCATAAAAAAATGTGGCAGGTAATGCATGAGCGGGATGCGATCTATGCAAAAGCAGATTTTACAGAAGCTGATGGTATAAAAGCGGGGGAACTTGAACATGATTTCGGTGAGATGGGCGGATATACTGCAGAAAGCGATGCAGCAACACTGTTAAGCGAGCTGGGCGTAAAAGATGAATTACACCAGGTGCTGATGAAGGATATGAGCGCAAACCTGAAAGTAAGGGTATTGCTGGCGCAGGCATTGTTCGGAAATCCTGATATCTTATTGCTGGATGAGCCTACGAATAACCTCGACGTGGAGACGATCAGCTGGCTGGAAAACTTTTTAGCCGATTACGAGAACATCGTATTGGTTGTAAGTCACGATCGTCACTTTTTAGATGCAGTGTGTACACATGTGGCCGACGTAGATAAGCAAAAGATCAAAATATATACAGGTAACTATACCTTCTGGTATGAAAGTTCACAGCTTGCAGCCCGCCAGGCAACTGATAAGAACAAGAAGATGGAAGAAAAGAAGAAAGACCTTCTTGAGTTCATTGCACGATTCAGCGCCAATGCTTCCAAATCAAAACAGGCAACCTCACGTAAAAAAGCTTTGGAGAAGCTGGTGTTTGAAGACATCACTCCAAGCAACAGGAAATACCCGGGAATTATATTTAAGCAGGACAGGGAAGTTGGGAACGAGATATTGAAGGTTCTTTCCAGCACATTGGGATCCTAAGCTTAGAATTCCACGTGGACAAGTTGTC
>JADMIO010921737.1_pt1 | contig 100421 bp, 45 predicted proteins | sample 8958161 | NCBI WGS metagenome assembly JADMIO01 (sample SAMN16585339, study PRJNA669376) | soil metagenome | isolation source: Crop rotation soil | place: USA: Cullars Rotation, Alabama | collected 2011 | reverse complement strand
ATCCCCAACATGCCGATGAGCATCTCGGCCGAACGCTCCAGCAACACGCCCACGCGCGTCTCGGCCCCCACGCCCACTCGCCGCAGATGATGCGCTAGTTGATTCGCCCGCCGGTTCAACTCACCATAGCTCAGCTGTTGCTCTTCGAAGAGCAGCGCGACCGCATCCGGCGTCCGCTTCACCTGCGCTTCGAATAGTTCCTGCAGGCAACTGTCGGGCACAGGCATGCTGGTCTGGTTCCAGTCATACAGCAGTTGTCGCCGCTCCTCGTCTCCCAACAGCGACACCGTGCCGACTGCCTGCTCCCCATCCCTGACCAGCTCTTGCAGCAACTGCTCATAGTGGCCCACCAGCCGCTTGATACTCGCTGCTTCGAATAGATCCGTGTCGTACTCAACCTGCCCGCTCAACCTCCCGGCATCGTCTTCGCGCACCGTCAGCAGCAGATCAAACTTCGCCGTCCCGCTCTCCACCTCCAGCACGCTGAGTTCCACATCTTCGAGCAACAGCTCCGACGCGGGCGCGTTCTGCAACGCAAACATCACCTGGAAGAGGGGCGTGTAATTCAACGCTCGCTCCACCGCCATCTCTTCCACCACCATCTCAAACGGCACGTCCTGATGTTGATAGGCTCCGAGGCAAACTTCCCGCACCCGCTTCAATAACTCCTTGAAGCTCTCATTCCCCTCGATGCTCGTGCGCAGCGCGAGCGTGTTCACGAAGAATCCGATCAATCCTTCGATCTCACTCTGCTGCCGGTTCGCCACTGCAGTGCCGATGACAATGTCCGCTTGCCCCGAGTAGCGCCACAACAACACTTTGAACGCGGCCAGCAACACCATGAACAAGGTCACGCCCTGCTCCCGGCTCATCCCTTTCAGTGCCGCTGTCAATTCCGCGCTCAATTCCAATTGCTCACGCGCGCCTCGATAGCTCTTCACCGCCGGGCGCACATGATCGGTCGGCAGTGCCAATACGGCCGGCGCACCGCTTAACTGCTCCCGCCAGTAGCCCAACTGTTCATCCAACACCTCGCCCTGCAGCCATGCACGTTGCGACAGGGCGTAGTCGGCGTACTGTACCGGCAGTTCCGGCAACGGCGATGGCAACTGGTGACTGAACGCCTGGTACAGCGCTCCCACTTCGCGCACCAATACTCCCATGGACCAGCCATCTGAAATGATGTGATGCATGGTGAACAGCGCTACATGCTCGTCTTCGGCCAGCCGCAACAGCTGCGCACGCAGCAGCGGCCCGGTGGTTAAGTCGAATGGTCGTGCTGCTTCAATCGTTGCTAGTCGTTGCGCTTCCACCTCTCGTTCACTCGCCGACATCGCGCTGAGGTCGAGCACTTCAACTGCCAGTTCCAGCACCGGCTCAATCACCTGCACCGGCTGCCCATCAACCATCACAAATCTGGTGCGCAGCACTTCGTGCCGCCTAATGATTTCATTCAGACTCTGGCTCACCGCCGCGAGGTCCAGTGGACCGCTGAGGCGCACTCGCCCCGGAATGTTGTAAACAGCATTGCCCGGCTCGAGTTGATCCAGAAACCACAAACGCTGCTGCGCAAACGAAAGCGGTAAACTCGCCTCGGTTTCATCACGGCGACTGATCGCGGCCAGACGCGGTGCGGCATTCTCCTTGCCGAACTCTTCTGCTACCCGCTCCGCCAATTCGGCCAACGTGCTGCTCTGAAATACCCAGCGCACCGGGATCTCCAGCCCCAGACTGTCGCGCAGTCGCGCCACCAACTGCATCGCCAGCAACGAGTGCCCACCGATTTCAAAGAAGTTATCCGCGCCCGATACTACTTCGCACTTCAGCAGGTGCGCACAGATGCCCGTGATGATCTCTTCAATAGGCGTTTCTGTGCTGGTCGCTTGATGATCTATGCGGGCTGGTTCCGGCAATGCCCCGCGGTTGATCTTGCCACTGGCCGTGAGCGGCAGCGCCTCCAGCATGACGAATGCTGAGGGAATCATGTAGTCGGGCAGTTGCTGCTTTAAGTGCCGCCGTAGCTCGCTGCTCTCCACCGGCTCTGCCGCGACAATGTAGGACACCAACCGTTTGTCGCCACCGTCGTCCGCGCGCGCGATGGTTACACTCTGGCGCACCGCCGGATGCGCGCTCAGCACCGCATCAATCTCACCCAACTCAATCCGGAAGCCGCGGATCTTCACCTGCTGGTCCAACCGCCCCAGAAACTCCAGCGTGCCATCGGCCAGGTAGCGCACCCGGTCGCCCGTCCGGTAGAGCCGCTTCCCGCCAGACTCGCTGAAGGGATCGGGGATAAACTTCTCCGCCGTCAAAGCCGCCCGCTTCAGATAGCCACGCGCCAGTCCAACTCCCGCCAGGTGCAACTCTCCAGCTACTCCGACCGGCACCGGCTGCAGCGTTTCGTCCAGCACGTAAGCTCTCGTATTTGCGATCGGACGGCCCAGCGGTATTACTTCCCGCTCATCATCCGCCTGGCATTCCCACACCAGCGCATCCACCGTCGCTTCCGTTGGTCCATACTGATGACACAACCCTGCATTCTTGAAGCGCGCAAAGAAAGTGTCGCGTTGCTCCACTGTTAAAGGTTCACCGCCACAGAACACCTGCTTCAGTTCCCGACACTGCCCAAGCTCCGGTTCCTGCAACCATACTTGCAGCATGGCCGGACCGAAATGCGCAACAGTCACTTTCTCTTCCGCCATCAACCGCGTCAGGTAGGCACTCTCCTGCTGACCACCCGGCTTGGCCAATAGCAGTTGGCTGCCGGCGAGTAGTGGACCAAATATCTCCCACACCGAAATATCGAAACTGACTGAGGCTTTTTGCAGGAAGCGATCGCTGCTGCTCAGCGGGTAGGCGTGCTGTCGCCACTGCAAGTGATTGCAGATCGCGCGATGTGAGATCTGCACTCCCTTCGGCTCGCCTGTCGAGCCTGAGGTGTAGATCACGTAAGCCAGATTCTCAGGAGCGATCTCAGTGCGTGGATTCTTCTCGCTCTCGATGCTTATCGCAGACCAACCCCGATCAATGCAGAGCACCTGCGCGCTACTCGCCGGCACGCGCTCCAGCAGTTTCTCCTGCGTCAGCAGTACTGGCGCCTGCGCATCGGCCAGCATGAACGACAAACGCTCCCCGGGATATTCCGGATCCAGCGGCAGATAAGCGGCTCCGGCTTTAAGAATCCCGAGCAGCGTAACGACCATCTCGAGGGAGCGCTCCATCAACACGCCCACCAGCACCTCTGGTCCTACTCCCTGTCCTCTTAAATAGTGCGCTAGTTGATTGGTCCGCTGGTTTAACTCGCCATAGCTCAGCTGCTGCTCTTCGAAGAGCACCGCGACTGCATCCGGCGTGCTCTCCACTTGCGCTTCAAACAACTCGTGCAAACAACTGTCCGGCACCGGTGCGCTGGTTTGGTTCCATTCATAGAGCAGTTGTTGCCGCTCGTCGGCTCCCAATAGCGACACCGTGCCGACGGCCTGCTCTCCATCCCTGACCAGTTCTTGCAGCAACCTCTCATAGTGGCCCACCAGCCGCTTGATACTCGCTGCCTCGAATAGATCCGTGTCGTATTCAACCTGCCCGCTCAACCCGCCTTCGTCTTCTCTAATTCTCAGCGTCAAATCAAACTTCGTCGTGCCACTCTCCATTTCCACCACGCTGAGCTCAACATCTTCGAGCAACAGTTCCGACACCGGCATGTTCTGCAACGCAAACATCACCTGGAAGATCGGCGTGTGATTCAATGCCCGTTCTACCGCCACCTCTTCCACCACCATCTCAAACGGTACATCCTGATGCTGATACGCTCCGAGGCAAACTTCGCGCACGCGCTTTAATAAATCCTTGAAGCTCTCGCCGCCCTCAATGCTTGTACGCAGTGCGAGAGTGTTCACGAAGAATCCGATCAACCCTTCGATCTCACGCTGCTGCCGGTTCGCTATCGGTGTCCCTACCACCACATCCGCTTGCCCCGAGTAGCGCCACAACAACACTTTGAACGCAGCCAGCAACACCATGAACAAGGTCACGCCCTGCTCCCGGCTCACCGCTTTCAGCGCCTCGGTCAACTCGGCGCTCAACTCCAGCCGCTCACGCGCGCCTTGATAGCTCTTCACTGCCGGTCGGGCATGATCCGTCGGCAGCTCGATTACTGCCGGCGCGCCGCTTAACTGCTCCCGCCAGTAGCCAAGCTGCTCATCCAGCACCTCGCCCTGCAGCCACTCGCGTTGACACACCGCGTAGTCGGCGTACTGCACCGGCAGTTCCGCGAGTGGCGACGGCTGGTCCATCGAGTAAGCTTGATAGAGCGTCGCCAACTCCTGCACCAGCACTCCCATGGACCACCCATCACTGATAATGTGGTGCATGGTGAACAACGCTACATGCTCATCCTCAGCCAACCGCAACAGCCTCGCTCTGAAAAGCGGCGCGCGTGTGAGATCGAACGGGCGCTGTGCTTCTTCACTGGCGAGACGCTGCACCTGCTGCTCGCGCTCCGCCCTTTCCAGGTGGCTGAGATCAATCACTGCTAAGCCGAAGCCCCACGGCTCAGAGACCAGCTGCACAGGCTCTCCGTCGATAACTGCGAAACTGGTGCGCAACGACTCCTGACGCCGCAGAATTTCGTTGAACGTTTGTTGGAGTGCCTGGAAATTAAGTGAACCCGAGAGCCGAATAGCACTGGGAATGTTATAGATGGCGCTGCCGGGTATGAGTTGGTCCAGAAACCAGAGTCGCTGTTGCGAGAAAGAGAGTGGCTGCGGTCCTTCCAGTGATGACCGTTGCAACGGTGGCAGCGCCTTCCGGCCTATCGCCAACTCAGCCTCGATACTCTGCGTCAAGCCCGCCACCGTCGGCTGTTCGAACAGCAGTCGCAGCGGTATCTCAACCTGGAATGCCTCGCGCAGCCGCGACAGCAACTGCGTCGCCAGCAACGAGTGGCCACCAAGCTCAAAGAAGTTGTCGTAGATACCCACCCGCTCCAGCTTTAAGAGTCCGGCCCACAAAGCGCAAACCAACGCCTCCGTCTCTGTGCGCGGCCCCACATAACTATCTAACAACTCCGGCCGGAGCGGTTCGGGCAATGCTCTTCGATTGATCTTGCCGGTTGCCGTCAGCGGCAGTTCTGAAAGAAACATGAATGCCGCCGGCACCATGTACTCCGGCAACCACTGCTTCAGAAACGCGCGCAGTTCAGTCGTTGCCGGAGGCTCGCTTTGAGCAACGATATAGGCCACGAGTCTCTTTCCACCGGCATCAGTATCCCGGGCCACGACCACGGCTTGCTTGATCTTTTCGTGCTGCTCTAACAACGTCTCGACTTCACCGACTTCGATACGGATGCCGCGGATCTTCACCTGTTCATCTACTCTGCCCAGAAACTCCAGGTTGCCCTCGACTCCATAACGCACTCGATCGCCAGTCCGGTACAGCCGCTCTCCTGCGCTGCCGCTAAACTGATCCGGAATGAAGCGCTCAGCGGTCAACTCGCTGCGTCCTAAATAGCCGCGCCCCACTCCCATTCCGCCCACGTACAACTCACCGGCTGCTCCCTGCGGCACCGGCTCTCCGCTCTCGTCCAACACGTAGAGTTGCGTGTTCCCAAACGGCTTCCCGATCCACACTCTTTCGGCGCCGTGCTCACAGAGCCATTCACACACCGCTATCGACGCCTCAGATGGTCCATAGGCATGGTGCAACTCGGCTTTCAGCAACTGGAAAAACTGCGCCATCGTCTCGCTGGCCAATGATTCCCCGCCGCAGATTACTTGCCTTAAACTTTCCGCCTGCCCCACTCCTCGCTCTGTCAGAAATAATTTCAATGCCGAAGGCACAAAGAAAGCGTGTGTTACTTGATGACCAACGATCGTCGCCAGCAGCGCTGCATTGTCCAACTGCGCTCCCGGCGGCACCATCACAATCCCCGCTCCGGTCATCAATGGCCAAAACAGTTCCCAAACCGAGGCATCGAAGCCCAGCGACGCTTTATGTAAAAAGCGATCTGTTGGTCCTAGTCGATAAGTAGCTTGCATCCAACTCAGGCAGTTGACGATGCCCTGGTGGGTGAGCATGGCGCCTTTGGGTACTCCGGTCGAGCCGGAGGTGTAGATCGCGTAGACCAGATTGTCAGGACCGATCTCAGTGCGCGGGTTCTCCTCGCTCGCAAGGCTTATCCTCGGCCAATCCCGATCCACGCACAGCACCTGCGCACTACTGGCGGGCACACGCTTCAGCAGTTTTTCCTGTGTCAGCAGCACTGGCACTTGCGCATCCGCCAGCATGAATGACAATCGCTCTGCCGGATGATCCGCATCCAGCGGCAGATAGGCGGCTCCGGCTTTGAGTATTCCCAGCAGCGCGATCAGCATCTCCACGGAGCGCTCCAGTAACACGCCCACCAGCACCTCTGGTCCAACTCCCATTCCCTGCAGATGATGCGCCAGTTGATTGGCCCGTCGGTTCAACTCACCATAGCTCAGCTGCTGCTCTGCAAAGAGCACCGCGACCGCATCAGGCGTGCGCTCTACTTGGGCTTCGAATAGCTCGTGCAGGCAACTGTCGGGCACAGGCATGCTGGTCTGGTTCCACTCATACAGCAGTTGGCGCCGCTCTGCTGCGCCTAATAGAGACACCGTGCCGACGGCCTGCTCTTCATCCCTGACCAGCTCTTGCAGCAACCTCTCGTAGTGGCTTACCAGCCGCTTGATACTGCTCGCCTCGAATAAGTCCGTGTCGTATTCAACCTGCCCGCTCAACCTACCTTCGTCCTCGCGCACTGTCAGCGTCAAATCAAACTTCGTCGTGCCACGTTCCACTTCCAGGAGACCGATCTCTATATCTTCGAGCAACAGCTCCGACGCGGGCGCGTTCTGCAACGCAAACATCACCTGGAAGAGGGGCGTGTAATTCAACGCTCGCTCCACCGCCATCTCTTCCACCACCATCTCAAACGGCACGTCCTGATGTTGATAGGCTCCGAGGCAAACTTCCCGCACCCGCTTCAATAACTCCTTGAAGCTCTCATTCCCCTCGATGCTCGTGCGCAGCGCGAGCGTGTTCACGAAGAATCCGATCAATCCTTCGATCTCACTCTGCTGCCGGTTCGCCACTGCAGTGCCGATGACAATGTCCGCTTGCCCCGAGTAGCGCCACAACAACACTTTGAACGCGGCCAGCAACACCATGAACAAGGTCACGCCCTGCTCCCGGCTCATCCCTTTCAGTGCCGCTGTCAATTCCGCGCTCAATTCCAATTGCTCACGCGCGCCTCGATAGCTCTTCACCGCCGGGCGCACATAATCCGTCGGCAGGGCCAATACAGCCGGCGCACCGCTTAACTGCTCCCGCCAATAGCTCAACTGTTCATCCAGCACTTCACCTTGCAGCCACTCGCGTTGCGACAGGGCGTAGTCCGCGTATTGCACTGGCAGTTCCGGCAAAGGCGATGGTTGGTCCAGTGAGTAGGCTTGATAGAGCGTCGCAAGCTCCTGCACCAGCACTCCCACGGACCAGCCGTCTGAAATGATGTGGTGCATGGTGAACAGCGCTACATGCTCATCCTCAGCCAACCGCAACAGCTTCGCGCGCAGCAGCGGCCCGGTGGTTAAGTTGAACGGTCGCGCTGCTTCTGCTATTGCCAGCCGCTCCGCTTCCACCTCACGTTCACTCGCCGACATCGCGCTGAGGTCGAGCACTTCAACTGCCAGTTCCAGCACCGGTTCAACCACCTGCACCGGCTGCCCATCAACCATCACAAACCGGGTGCGCAGCGCTTCGTGCCGTCTGATGATCTCATTCAAACTCTGAGTCACCGCCGTAAGATTCAGTGACCCACTCAGGCGCACTCGCCCCGGGATGTTGTAAACAGCATTGCCCGGCTCGAGCTGATCCAGAAACCACAAACGCTGCTGCGCAAACGAGAGCGGTAGGCTGGCCTCACTTTCACCGCGGCGACTGATCGCGGCCAGACGCGGTGCAGCCTGCTCTGCTGTTACCCGCTCCGCCAACTCGGCCAACGTACTGCTCTGAAATACCCAGCGCACCGGGATCTCCAGCCCCAGACTGTCGCGCAATCGCGCCACCAACTGCGTCGCCAGCAAGGAGTGCCCACCGATTTCAAAGAAGTTATCGGCGCCCGAAACGGCTTCGCACTTCAGCAGGTGCGCACAGATGCCCGTGATGATCTCTTCAATGGGCGTTTGTGTGCTGGTCGCTTGATGCTCTACACGGGCTGGCTCCGGTAATGCCCCGCGGTTGATCTTGCCGCTAGCTGTGAGTGGCAGCGCCTCCAGCATGACGAACACGGCGGGAATCATGTAATCGGGCAGTTGCTGCTTTAAGTGTCGTCGTAGCTCGCCGCTCTCCACCGGCTCTGCCGCGACAATGTAGGACACCAGGCGTTTGTCGCCGCTCTCGTCTGTGCGTGCGATGGTTACACTCTGGCGCACCGCCTGATGCGCGCTCAGCACCGCGTCAATCTCACCCAACTCAATCCGGAAGCCGCGGATCTTCACCTGCTGGTCCAACCGCCCCAGAAACTCCAGCGTGCCATCGGCCAGGTAGCGCACCCGGTCGCCCGTCCGGTAGAGCCGCTTCCCGCCAGACTCGCTGAAGGGATCGGGGATAAACTTCTCCGCCGTCAAAGCCGCCCGCTTCAGATAGCCACGCGCCAGTCCAACTCCCGCCAGGTGCAACTCTCCAGCTACTCCGACCGGCACCGGCTGCAGCGTTTCGTCCAGCACGTAAGCTCTCGTATTTGCGATCGGACGGCCCAGCGGTATTACTTCCCGCTCATCATCCGCCTGGCATTCCCACACCAGCGCATCCACCGTCGCTTCCGTTGGTCCATACTGATGACACAACCCTGCATTCTTGAAGCGCGCAAAGAAACTGTCGCGTTGCTCCACGGTTAATGGCTCACCGCCACAGAACACCTGCTTCAGCTCGCGACACTGCCCAAGCTCCGCTTCCTGCAACCACACTTGCAGCATGGCCGGACCAAAGTGCGCGACAGTCACTTTCTCGTCCGCCATCAGTCGCGTCAGGTAGGCACTCTCCTGCTGGCCACCCGGCTTGGCCAACAGCAGTTGGCTCCCGGCCAACAGTGGGCCAAATATCTCCCACACCGAAATATCAAAACTGACTGACGCTTTCTGCAGGAAGCGGTCGCTGCTGCTCAGCGGGTAGGCGTGCTGGCGCCACTGCAAGTGATTGCAGATGGCGCGATGTGAGATCTGCACTCCCTTCGGCTCGCCTGTCGAGCCTGAGGTGTAGATCACGTAAGCCAGATTATCCGCTACCACGTGCTGTCCCAGGTTATCGTCACTCTCAGCCGCAAACGCTTCCGGCTCCACATACACCACCTGCCCCGCATACTCAGGCAAGCCGGTGATCGTTTCGCGCTGCGTCAACAGCAGCTTGACGTCTGCATCTTCCAGCATGAACAGCAAGCGCGCTGCAGGCGTCTGCGCATCCAGTCCCACGTATGCCGCGCCGGCCTTCAACACCGCCAACAAACTGACGACTAACTCCACGCTGCGCTCCAGCAGCACCCCCACCAGCACCTCTGGTCCTACTCCCATGCCACGCAGATGATGCGCCAGTTGATTGGCCCGCCGGTTCAACTCACCGTAGCTCAGCTGTTGCCCTTCGAAGAGCACTGCGACTGCATCAGGTGTGCGCTCAACCTGTGCTTCGAATAGCTCGTGCAGGCAACTGCTCGGCACTGGCGCGCTGGTTTGGTTCCACTCATACAGCAGTTGTTGCCGCTCTTCTGCTCCCAATAGCGACACCGCGCCGATGGCCTGCTCTTCATCCCTCACCAGCTCTTGCAGCAACCGCTCGTAGTGGCCCACCAGCCGCTTGATACTCGCTGCCTCGAATAAATCCGTGTCGTATTCAACCTGCCCGCTCAACCCGCCTTCGTTCTCTCTAATTCTCAGCGTCAAATCAAACTTCGTCGTGCCACTCTCCATTTCCACCACGCTGAGCTCAACATCTTCGAGCAACAGTTCCGACAACGGCATGTTCTGCAACGCAAACATCACCTGGAAGATCGGCGTGTGATTCAACGCCCGTTCTACCGCCATTTCTTCCACCACCATCTCGAAGGGCACGTCCTGATGCTGGTACGCTCCCAGGCAAACTTCGCGCACCCGCTTCAACAAATCCTTGAAGCTCTCGCTGCTCTCGATCTTCGTGCGCAGTGCGAGGGTGTTCACGAAGAACCCGATCAACCCCTCAATCTCATGCTGCTGCCGATTCGCGATCGGAGTTCCGACGACAATGTCTTCCTGTCCCGAGTAGCGCCACAACAACACTTTGAAGGCAGCCAGTAACACCATGAACAAGGTCACGCCCTGCTCCCGGCTCACCGCTTTCAGCGCCTCGGTCAACTCGGCGCTCAACTCCAGCCGCTCACGCGCGCCTTGATAGCTCTTCACTGCCGGTCGGGCATGATCCGTCGGCAGCTCGATTACTGCCGGCGCGCCGCTTAACTGCTCCCGCCAGTAGCCAAGCTGCTCATCCAGCACCTCGCCCTGCAGCCACTCGCGTTGACACACCGCGTAGTCGGCGTACTGCACCGGCAGTTCCGCGAGTGGCGACGGCTGGTCCATCGAGTAAGCTTGATAGAGCGTCGCCAACTCCTGCACCAGCACTCCCATGGACCACCCATCACTGATAATGTGGTGCATGGTGAACAACGCTACATGCTCATCCTCAGCCAACCGCAACAGCCTCGCTCTGAAAAGCGGCGCGCGTGTGAGATCGAACGGGCGCTGTGCTTCTTCACTGGCGAGACGCTGCACCTGCTGCTCGCGCTCCGCCCTTTCCAGGTGGCTGAGATCAATCACTGCTAAGCCGAAGCCCCACGGCTCAGAGACCAGCTGCACAGGCTCTCCGTCGATAACTGCGAAACTGGTGCGCAACGACTCCTGACGCCGCAGAATTTCGTTGAACGTTTGTTGGAGTGCCTGGAAATTAAGTGAACCCGAGAGCCGAATAGCACTGGGAATGTTATAGATGGCGCTGCCGGGTATGAGTTGGTCCAGAAACCAGAGTCGCTGTTGCGAGAAAGAGAGTGGCTGCGGTCCTTCCAGTGATGACCGTTGCAACGGTGGCAGCGCCTTCCGGCCTATCGCCAACTCAGCCTCGATACTCTGCGTCAAGCCCGCCACCGTCGGCTGTTCGAACAGCAGTCGCAGCGGTATCTCAACCTGGAATGCCTCGCGCAGCCGCGACAGCAACTGCGTCGCCAGCAACGAGTGGCCACCAAGCTCAAAGAAGTTGTCGTAGATACCCACCCGCTCCAGCTTTAAGAGCCCGGCCCACAAAGCGCAAACCAATGCCTCGGTCTCTGTGCGCGGCTCGACATAACTGTCTGACAACTCCGGCCGGCCCGGCTCCGGCAAGGCGCTGCGGTTGATCTTGCCGTTGGGCGTCAGCGGCAGTGCGGAAAGAAACACGAATGCAGCCGGCACCATGTGCTCCGGCAACCACTGCTTCAGAAAAGCACGCAGTGCTGCTGTGGCTGGAGGCTCGCTTTGGGCCACCAGATAGGCCACCAGCATCTTCCCACAGGTCTCTGCTTCCCGCGCCACCACCACCGCCTGCGCGATCGCTTCGTGCTGCTCCAGCGCCTTCTCGACTTCGCCCACTTCCACCCGGAAGCCGCGGATCTTCACCTGGTGATCCACACGCCCCAGGTAATCCAGTTCGCCATTACCCAAATAGCGAGCCACGTCGCCCGTCCGATACAGCCGCGCGCCCGGCGCCGCACTGAACGGGTCAGGAACGAACCGCTCCGCGGTCAGCTCCGGCCGCCCGTGATAACCGCGCGCCAGTCCCTCGCCCCCGATGTAAACTTCTGCCGGCACGCCTACAGGCACCGGCTGCAGCTGCTCGTCCAGCAGGTAGACGCGCGTGTTCGCCACCGGCCGCCCGATCGTCACACCGTCATTGCTATCAGGCACGAGGACGAAGGTCGAGTAAGTCGTGTCCTCCGATGGACCGTAGAGGTTGAAGACCTTCGCGACACTTTCAAGCTCATAGACGGCGTTAACGAGGCTGCGCTTCAGTGGCTCACCCGCCAGGTTGACCACACGCACCGAGGAGGGGACTCCCTCCCTCGCTAGTTCGGTCATCGCGGACGGCACCGTGTTGATGAGCGTCACTTCCTGCGCTGCGGGCAGCCGTGGCAGTTGCAGCGCGTTCTCGGCGATGATCACTTTGCCACCCCAACTCAGCGGCACGAAGAACTCGAAGACCGAGAGGTCGAAACAGATCGAGGTGGAGGCCAACACGCCAGCGTACTCGGCAGGCGTGTACACTTCCTTCGCCCAGTAGAGCAGAGTCACCGCATTGCGGTGCGCGATACTGACGCCCTTCGGCCGTCCCGTCGAGCCGGACGTGTAGATCAGGTAAGCGACGTTCTCCGGCACGTTGAGCGACACGGGATTGTCGCTGCTCTCGGCTGCGATCAGCTCCCAGTCGCTGTCCACGCAAATTATCTCAGCCCCGCACTCTGGCAGCCGGTCGCGCAGGCGCTCCTGCGTGAGCAGGACTTTGGCTTGTGCGTCTGCGAGCATGAACGCAAGACGCTCCTGCGGGTAGTTCAGGTCGAGCGGCACGTAGGCGCCGCCGGCTTTCAGAATCCCCAACATGCCGATGAGCATCTCGGCCGAACGCTCCAGCAACACGCCCACGCCCGCCTCGGCTCCAATGCCCACTCGCCGCAGATGATGCGCTAGTTGATTCGCCCGCCGGTTCAACTCACCGTAACTGAGTTGTTGCTCTTCGAAGAGCACCGCAACAGCCTCAGGCGTCCGTTCCACCTGCGCTTCGAATAGCTCGTGCAGGCAACTGTCTGGCACCGGCATGCTGGTTTGGTTCCACTCATACAGCAGTTGGCGCCGCTCCTCGGCTCCCAATAGCGACACCGTGCCGACTGCCTGCTCTCCATCCCTCACCAGCTCTTGCAGCAACTGCTCATAGTGGCCCACCAGCCGCTTGATACTCGCTGCCTCGAATAAATCCGTGTCGTATTCAACCTGCCCGCTCAACCCGCCTTCGTCTTCGCGCACCGTCAGCAGCAGATCGAATTTCGCCGTCCCGCTCTCCACCTCCAGCACGCTGAGCTCAACATCTTCGAGCAACAGTTCGGACGCCGGCATGTTCTGCAACACGAACATCACCTGGAAGATCGGCGTGTGATTCAATGCGCGCTCTACTGCCATCTCTTCCACTACCATCTCAAACGGCACGTCCTGATGCTGGTAGGCTCCCAAACAGACTTCGCGCACCCGCTTCAATAAACCCTTAAAGCTCTCACTTCTTTCTATCTTCGTGCGCAACGCGAGGGTATTCACGAAGAACCCGATCAACTCTTCAATCTCTCGCTGCTGCCGGTTCGCGATCGGCGTCCCTACCACCACGTCCGCTTGACCCGAGTAGCGCCACAACAACACTTTGAACGCAGCTAGCAGCACCATGAACAAGGTCACGCCCTGCTCCCGGCTCAACTCTTTCAGCGCCGCTGTCAATTCCGCGCTCAACTCCAGCCGCTCACGCGCGCCTCGATAGCTCTTCACCGCCGGGCGCACATGATCGGTCGGCAGTGCCAATACAACCGGCGCACCGCTTAACTGCTCCCGCCAGTAGCTCAACCGCTCTTCCAGCACCTCACCCTGCAGCCACTCGCGTTGACACACCGCGTAGTCGGCGTATTGCACTGGCAGTTCCGCGAGCGGTGATGGCTGGTCCAGTGAGAAGGCTTGATAGAGCGTCGCAAGCTCGTGCATCAGCACTCCCATGGACCACCCGTCTGAAATGATGTGGTGCATGGTAAACAGCGCGACGTGCTCGTCTTCGGTCAGCCGCAACAACTGCGTACGCAGCAGCGGCCCGTGAGTCAGATCAAAGGGATGGCGTCCTTCTTCAGCGATCAGCCGTTGCACCTCAGCTTCACGCTCCGTCTCAGCCAGGGCGCTTAGGTCTACCACCGGCTGGACCAGCGACAACGCCGGAGCGATTACCTGCGCCGGCTCACCCTCGCTCACTACAAAGGTGGTTCTCAAGACCTCATGTCGTCTGATCACCTCGCAGAGGCTTTGCTCCAACGCACTGACATTGAGCGGTCCTTTAAGGCGCAACGCGATCGGCAGGTTATAAGCGGCGCTGTTCGGCTCAAGCTGATTCAGAAACCATAGTCGCTGTTGCGAGAATGAGAGTGGCAGCGGTCCTTCCAGTGACAACCGTTGCAACGGTGGCAGCGCCTTCCGGTCTGCTACCAACTCGGCTTCAATACGCTGCGTCAAGCCCGCTACCGTCGGCTGCTCGAACAGTAAGCGCAGCGGTATCTCAACCTGGAAAGCCTCGCGCAGTCGCGACAGCAACTGCGTCGCCAGCAATGAGTGCCCACCGAGCTCAAAGAAGTTGTCGTAGATTCCGACGCGCTCCAGCTTTAAGAGCCCGGCCCATAAAGCGCACACCAATGCCTCGGTCTCTGTGCGCGGCTCGACATAACTGTCTGACAGCTCCGGTCGCCCCGGTTCCGGCAAGGCGCTGCGATTGAGCTTGCCGTTGGGCGTCAGCGGCAGTTCGGAAAGAAACATGAACACAGCCGGCACCATGTGCTCCGGTAACCACTGCTTCAGAAAAGCACGCAGTGTTGCCGTGGCTGGTGGTTCGCTGTGGGCAACGAGATAGGCCACCAGCATCTTTCCACCAGTCTCTGCTTCCCGCGCCACCACCACCGCCTGCGCGATCGCTTCGTGCTGCTCTAATGCTGCCTCGACTTCGCCGATTTCGATACGGAAGCCACGGATCTTCACCTGGTGGTCCACACGCCCCAGGTAATCCAATTCGCCATCGGCCAAATAGCGCGCCACGTCGCCCGTCCGATATAGACGCGCGCCCGGCGCCGCACTGAACGGGTCAGGAACGAACCGCTCCGCGGTCAGCTCCGGCCTGCAGTGATAACCGCGCGCCAGTCCCTCACCTCCGATGTAGACTTCTGCCGGCACACCTACAGGCACAGGCTGCAGCTGCTCGTCCAGCACGTAGACACGCGTGTTAGCTACCGGCCGTCCGATCGTTACGCCGCTATCACCATCAGGTACGAGGACGAAGGTTGAGTAAGTCGTGTCCTCCGATGGACCATAGAGGTTGAAGACCTTCGCGACACTTTCAAGCCCATAGACGGCGTTAACGAGGCTGCGCTTCAGTGGCTCGCCCGCCAGATTGACGACACGCACCGAGCCGGGGATTCCTTCCCTCGCTAGTTCGGCCATCGCGGACGGCACCGTGTTGATGAGCGTCACTTCCTGCGCGGCAGGCAGTTGCGGCAGTTGCAGCGCATTCTCGGCGATGATCACTTTGCCACCCCAACTCAGCGGCACGAAGAACTCGAAGACCGAGAGGTCGAAACAGATCGAGGTGGAGGCCAACACGCCAGCGTACTCGGCAGGCGTGTACACTTCCTTCGCCCAGTAGAGCAGAGTCACCGCATTGCGGTGCGCGATACTGACGCCCTTCGGCCGTCCCGTCGAGCCGGACGTGTAGATCAGGTAAGCGAGGTTCTCCGGCACGTTGAGGGGCACGGGATTGTCGCTGCTCTCGGCTGCGATCGACTCCCAATCGCTGTCCACGCAAATTATCTCAGCCCCGCACTCGGGCAGACTGTGGCGCAGACGCTCCTGCGTGAGCAGGACTGTGGCCTGTGCGTCTGCGAGCATGAACGCAAGACGCTCCTGCGGATAGTTCAGGTCGAGCGGCACGTAGGCGCCGCCAGCCTTCAGGACTCCCAACATGCCGATCAGCATCTCGGCCGAACGCTCCATTAACACGCCCACGCGCGCCTCGGCCCCAATGCCCACTCGCCGCAGATGATGCGCCAGTTGATTGGCCCGCCGGTTCAACTCACCATAGCTCAGCTGCTGCTCTTCAAAGAGCACCGCGACCGCATCCGGCGTGCGCTCCACCTGCGCTTCGAACAGTTCCTGCAAACAACTGTCCGGCACCGGCATGCTGGTCTGGTTCCACTCATACAGCAGTTGGCGCCGCTCCTCGGCTCCCAATAGAGACACTGCGCTGACTGCCTGCTCTCCATCCCTCACCAGCTCTTGCAGCAACTGCTCGTAGTGGCCCACCAGCCGCTTGATACTCGCTGCTTCGAATAAATCCGTGTCGTATTCAACCTGCCCGCTCAACCCGCCTTCGTCTTCGCGCACCGTCAGCAGCAGATCGAATTTCGCCGTCCCGCTCTCCACCTCCAGCACGCTGAGCTCAACATCTTCGAGCAACAGTTCGGACGCGGGCATGTTCTGCAACACGAACATCACCTGGAAGATGGGCGTGTGGTTCAACGCTCGCTCCACCGCCATCTCTTCCACTACCATCTCAAACGGCACATCCTGATGCTGATACGCTCCCAAACAGACTTCGCGCACCCGCTTCAATAACTCCTTGAAGCTCTCATTCCCCTCGATGCTCGTGCGCAGCGCGAGTGTGTTCACGAAGAACCCGATCAACCCTTCGATCTCACTCTGCTGCCGGTTCGCGATCGGAGTGCCGACGACAATGTCTTCCTGTCCCGAGTAGCGCCACAACAACACCTTGAACGCGGCCAGCAACACCATGAACAAGGTCACGCCCTGCTCCCGGCTCACCGCTTTCAGCGCCGCCGTTAATTCGGCGCTCAACTCCAATTGCTCACGCGCGCCCCGATAGCTCTTCACTGCCGGGCGCACATGATCCGTCGGCAGTCCCAATACGGCTGGCGCGCCGCTTAGTTGCTCCCGCCAGTAGCCAAGCTGTTCATCCAGCACCTCACCCTGCAGCCATGCACGTTGCGACAGGGCGAAGTCAGCGTATTGCACCGGTAGTTCTGCGAGCGGCGATGGCAACTGACGAGTGAACGACTGGTACAGTGCTCCCACTTCGTGCACTAACACGGACATGGACCAGCCGTCTGAAATGATGTGGTGCATGGTGAACAGCGCTACATGCTCATCCTCAGCCAACCGCAACAGCTTCGCGCGCAGCAGCGGCCCGGTGGTTAAGTTGAACGGTCGCGCTGCTTCTGCTATTGCCAGCCGCTCCGCTTCCACCTCACGTTCACTCGCCGACATCGCGCTGAGGTCGAGCACTTCAACTGCCAGTTCCAGCACCGGTTCAACCACCTGCACCGGCTGCCCATCAACCATCACAAACCGGGTGCGCAGCGCTTCGTGCCGTCTGATGATCTCATTCAAACTCTGAGTCACCGCCGTAAGATTCAGTGACCCACTCAGGCGCACTCGCCCCGGGATGTTGTAAACAGCATTGCCCGGCTCGAGCTGATCCAGAAACCACAAACGCTGCTGCGCAAACGAGAGCGGTAGGCTGGCCTCACTTTCACCGCGGCGACTGATCGCGGCCAGACGCGGTGCAGCCTGCTCTGCTGTTACCCGCTCCGCCAACTCGGCCAACGTACTGCTCTGAAATACCCAGCGCACCGGGATCTCCAGCCCCAGACTGTCGCGCAATCGCGCCACCAACTGCGTCGCCAGCAACGAGTGCCCACCGATTTCAAAGAAGTTATCCGCGCCCGAAACGGCTTCACACTTCAGCAGGTGCGCACAGATGCCTGTGATGATCTCTTCAATGGGCGTTTGTGTGCTGGACGCTTGATGGTCTACGCGGGTTGGTTCCGGCAATGCCCCGCGGTTGATCTTGCCACTGGCCGTGAGCGGCAGCGCCTCCAGCATGACGAACGCCGCGGGAATCATGTAATCGGGCAGTTGCTGCTTTAAGTGTCGTCGTAGCTCGCCGCTCTCCACCGGCTCTGCCGCGACAATGTAGGACACCAGGCGTTTGTCGCCGCTCTCGTCTGTGCGTGCGATGGTTACACTCTGGCGCACCGCCTGATGCGCGCTCAGCACCGCGTCAATCTCACCCAACTCAATCCGGAAGCCGCGGATCTTCACCTGCTGGTCCAACCGCCCCAGAAACTCCAGCGTGCCATCGGCCAGGTAGCGCACCCGGTCGCCCGTCCGGTAGAGCCGCTTCCCGCCAGACTCGCTGAAGGGATCGGGGATAAACTTCTCCGCCGTCAAAGCCGCCCGCTTCAGATAGCCACGCGCCAGTCCAACTCCCGCCAGGTGCAACTCTCCAGCTACTCCGACCGGCACCGGCTGCAGCGTTTCGTCCAGCACGTAAGCTCTCGTATTTGCGATCGGACGGCCCAGCGGTATTACTTCCCGCTCATCATCCGCCTGGCATTCCCACACCAGCGCATCCACCGTCGCTTCCGTTGGTCCATACTGATGACACAACCCTGCATTCTTGAAGCGCGCAAAGAAACTGTCGCGTTGCTCCACGGTTAATGGCTCACCGCCACAGAACACCTGCTTCAGCTCGCGACACTGCCCAAGCTCCGCTTCCTGCAACCACACTTGCAGCATGGCCGGACCAAAGTGCGCGACAGTCACTTTCTCGTCCGCCATCAACCGCGTCAGGTAGGCGCTCTCCTGCTGGCCACCCGGCTTGGCCAATAGCAGCGTGCTGCCGGCGAGCAGCGGGCCAAAGATCTCCCACACCGAGATATCGAAACTGGCCGAGGCTTTCTGCAGGAAGCGGTCGCTGCTGCTCAGCGGGTAAGCGCGTTGTCGCCACTGCAGGTGATTGCAGATGGCGCGATGTGAGATCTGCACTCCCTTCGGCTCGCCCGTCGAGCCCGAGGTGTAGATCACGTACGCCAGATTCTCAGGAGTGCTCTCAGCGTGCGGATTCTCATCGCTCTCAATGCTTATCGCGGACCAACCCCGATCAATGCAGAGCACCTGCGCGCTACTGGCCGGCACACGTTCCAGCAGTCTCTCCTGCGTCAGCAGCACTGGCGCTTGCGCATCCGACAGCATGAATGACAATCGCTCACCGGGATATTCCGGGTCCAGCGGCAGATAGGCAGCCCCGGCTTTCAGAATCCCCAACAGCGTAACGACCATCTCGAGGGAGCGCTCCATCAATACTCCCACCAGCACCTCTGGTCCCACTCCCATGCCACGCAGATGATGCGCCAGTTGATTGGCCCGCTGGTTCAACTCGCCGTAACTGAGTCGCTGCCCTTCAAAGATCACCGCGACTGCATCAGGCGTCCGCTCAACTTGGGCTGCAAACAACTCGTGCAAGCAACTGTCCGGCACTGGCGCGCTGGTTTGGTTCCATTCAATCAGCAGTTGTCGCCGCTCTTCTACTCCCAGCAGCGAAACCGCGCCGACGGCCTGCTCTCCATCCCTGACCAGCTCCTGCAGCAACCGCTCATAGTGGGCCACCAGCCGCTTGATACTCGCTGCTTCGAATAAGTCTGTGTCGTATTCAACCTGACCGCTCAACCCGCCTTCGTCTTCGCGCACCGTTAGCAGCAGATCAAACTTCGCCGTCCTACTCTTCACCTCCAGCACACTGATCTCAACATCTTCGAGCAACAACTCTGACGCGGGCGCGTTCTGCAATACAAACATCACCTGGAAGATGGGCGTGTAATTCAACGCTCGCTCCACCGCCACCTCTTCCACCACCATCTCGAAGGGCACATCCTGATGCTGATACGCTCCCAAACAGACTTCTCGCACCCGCTTCAACAAATCCCTGAAGCTCTCATCCCCTTCGATCTTCGTGCGCAGTGCGAGTGTGTTCACGAAGAAACCGATCAATCCTTCGATCTCTCGCTGCTGCCGGTTCGCGATCGGCGTCCCCACCACCACGTCCGTTTGTCCCGAGTAGCGCCACAACAACACCTTGAACGCTGCCAACAACACCATGAACAAGGTCACGCCCTGCTCCCGGCTCACCGCTTTCAGCGCCTCGGTCAACTCCGCACTCAACTCCAGCCGCTCACGCGCGCCTCGATACCGCTTCACCGTCGGGCGCACATGATCCGTCGGCAGTCCCAATACCGCAGGCGCGCCGCTTAACTGCTCCCGCCAGTAGCTCAACTGCTCCGCCAAAAACTCCTTCGTCAGTTGCTCTCTTTGCCACAACGCATAATCGGCATACTGAATCGCCAACTCCGGCAACGGCGAAGCTGAGCCTTCAGTGAACGCCCGATACAGCGCTCCCACTTCTCGCACCAACACGCCCATCGACCAGCCGTCACTGACGATGTGATGCACGGTCAGCAACAGGATGTGTTCTTCAGCAGCAAGACGCAGCAGCCGCGCACGCAGCAGTGGCCCGGTGGTTAAGTCGAATGGCAGCGCGGCTTCTGCTGCTAGTCGCTGCGCTTCAACCTCACGCACAGTCTCGGACGTTGCACTGAGGTCGAGCACCTCAATTGATAGTTCCAGCGCCGGCTCGATCACCTGGACGGGTTGGCCATCAACAACGGCAAATCTGGTGCGCAAGACTTCGTGACGCCTGATGATTTCATTCAGGCTCTGGCTCAGCGCGGAGAGGTCGAGTGGACCAGTGAGGCGGATGCTGCCCGGCATGTTATAAACAGGGCTGCCGGGCTCGAGCTGATCCAGAAACCACAATCGCTGCTGTGCAAAGGAGAGCGGCAGACTGTCTCCATTTTCACCGCGACGACGAATTGCTTCGCTACGCGATCCCGCTGCCAACTCCTCTTCTACCCGCTCAGCTAACTCTCTCAACGTACTGGTCTGAAATACCCAGCGCAGCGGTACCTCCAGCGAGAGACTGTCGCGCAGCCGCGAAATCAACTGCGTCGCCAGCAATGAGTGCCCACCGATTTCAAAGAAGTTATCTTCACCTGAAACTTCTGCGAAGTTGAGCAGGTGGGCGCAAATGCCTGTAATGATTTCTTCGATTGGATTTTGTGTGGTGCTTGATGGTTGATGGTCTACGCGAGCTGGTTCCGGCAATGCCCCGCGGTTGATCTTGCCGTTGGCCATGAGCGGCAGCGCGTCGAGCACGAGGAACGCTGAGGGAATCATGTAGGCGGGCAGCTTCTGCTTTAAGTGCCGGCGTAGCTCGCTGATCTCAACCGGCTCAGCCGCGACAATGTAGGACACCAAACGTTTGTCGCCGCCGTCGTCTGCGCGCGCGATGGTCACACTCTGGCGCACCGCCGGATGCTCGTTCAGCACCGCTTCAATTTCGCCCAACTCAATCCGGAAGCCACGGATCTTGACCTGCTGGTCCAACCGGCCCTGATACTCGAGCTGGCCATCTTCCCTGAAGCGAGCCAGATCTCCCGTCCGGTAGAGCCTTTTCCCTGGCTCGCTGGAGAAGCAGTGCGGAACAAAACGTTCGGCCGTCAGCTCAGGACGCCCCAGGTATCCTCGCGCCACTCCTAGCCCACCGATATATAACTCTCCCACGACTCCGATGGGTACGGGCTCGAGATTGGAGTCCAGCACATAAGCTTCAGTGTTTGTTATCGGCCGTCCGATGAGCGGTTTCTTGCCTGGAGTGATTCTTGAAAAGATCGCGTTCGCAGTTGACTCAGTAGGACCATAGAGATTCCATACTTCAAGTTGCGGTAACTCTTCAAAAGTCCGATCGAGCAATTCCGAACTCAGCGATTCGCCGCCTACGAACAAACATCTCAAGCTCTTTATGCGATCACTTTCAGGAGCACTGTTAAGCAAGGCGGCCCACAACGAAGGCACACAGTTGAGCGCGACGTTACTCCGCGTGTTCAGGGCAGCCAGCAACGCTGAAGGATCGCTCACGATACCGTTCGACAACACCCACACTTGATCGCCTCGAAGCAGTGGCGCGAACACTTGCTTCAAAGATGCATCGAACGACAAGGCGGTAACGAAAGGCAGGCTGTACGTGCTGCCGGCAAAAAGAGACTCATTGACCCAGCAGAGGTAATTACTGAGACTCCGGTGTTCAATGGCAACACCCTTCGGCAACCCGGTGGAACCAGAGGTGTAAATGACATACGCCAGATTTCCCGGCAGACTTCCTCCAGCCGGGTTCTCAATCGAGCCTTGACGGATCCTGGACCACTCCTCGTCAAGGCACACCACTCGCGCCCTACTCTCCTCGAGTTTCTCTCTCAGGTACTCTCGCGTTAGCAGCACCGCCACACCGGCATCGGCGAGCATGAACGCAATCCGTTCCTGCGGATAAGCCGGGTCCAGTGGCACGAAGGCGCCGCCGGCTTTCAGAATCCCGAGCAGGGCCACGATCATGTCCACGCTGCGCTCCAGGTAGACACCAACCAGCACGTCTGGTCCAACTCCCATGCGCCGCAGATGATGCGCCAGTTGATTGGCCCTCCGGTTCAACTCGCCGTAACTGAGTTGCTGCTCTTCGAAGATCACCGCGACCGCATTCGGAGTGCGCTCCACCTGCGCTGCAAATAGTTCGTGCAGACAACTGTCTGGCACCGGCGCGCTGGTTTGGTTCCACTCAATCAGCAGTTGTTGCCGCTCTGCTGGTTCCAGCAATGGCGCCGCCGCTACGGCCTGCTCTTCATCCCTGACTAACTCCTGCAGCAACCTCTCGTAGTGGCCCACCAGCCGCTTGATACTTGACGCCTCGAATAGATCCGTGTCGTATTCAACGTACCCGCTCAACCTCCCTGCGTCCTCACGCACCATCAGCGTCAAATCAAACTTCGCCGTCCCACTTCCCAATTCCAGGATACTCACCTGCAAGTCTTTCATCTCTAAACTTGCCGGCGTCTCGGCCTGCATCGCGAACATCACCTGGAACAGCGGTGACTGGCCCATCGCTCGCTCTACCGCCAGTTCCTCAACCACCATCTCAAACGGCACGTCCTGATGCTGGTAGGCTCCCAAACAAACTTCGCGCACCCGCTGCAATAAATCCCCGAAGCTCTCATTCCCCTCGATGCTCGTGCGCAGCGCGAGGGTGTTCACGAAGAACCCGATCAATCCTTCGATCTCTCGCTGCTGCCGGTTCGCGATCGGCGTCCCCACCACCACGTCCGCTTGCCCCGAGTAGCGCCACAACAACACTTTGAACGCTGCCAGCAGCACCATGAACAAGGTCACGCCCTGCTCCCGGCTCAACTCTTTCAGCGCCGCTGTCAGTTCTCCGCTCAACTCCAATTGCTCACGCGCGCCTCGATACCGCTTCACCGCCGGCCGCACACGATCCGCCGGCAGTCCCAATACCGCAGGCGCGCCGCTTAACTGCTCCCGCCAGTAACCTAACTGCTCCGCCAAAAACTCCTTCGTCAGTTGCTCTCTTTGCCACAGCGCATAATCGGCATACTGAATCGCCAACTCCGGCAACGGCGAAGCTGAACCCTCAGTGAAGGCTCGATACAGCGCTCCCACTTCGCGCACGAGCACGCCCATGGACCAACCGTCACTGACGATGTGATGCATGGTCAGCAACAGGATGTGTTCTTCAGCAGCAAGACGCAGCAGCCGCGCACGCAGCAGTGGCCCGGTGGTTAAATCGAATTCACCTGCTGCTGTTTCGTGCGCCAGCTTTAAGACTTCGGTCTCGCGCTCGTCCTCGTTCAGGGTACTGAGGTCAACCACCTCCAGCCGTAATTCGAGCTCGGGATCGATGACCTGCACCGGCTGGCGATCGAGTTCCACAAATCTGGTGCGCAAGGCTTCATGTCGCCGGATGATTTCATTGAGGCTCTGCTGCAATGCCGAGAGCTGGAGGGCTCCTCTCAGCCGAACGCCGGCCGGCACGTTGTAAACAGGATTGCCCGGCGCGAGTTGATCCAGAAACCACAATCGCTGCTGCCCATACGAGAGCGGGCAACAAATGAGCTCGTCGCCTTGTTCCTGGTCCAGCATCACAGGAAGTTCAAGCTTCTCTGGTGACAAGAGATCAGCAATATTCCTGGCGGTATCAACCATTACGTCTTTCTTTCGCGAAAAGGGTGCAGGCTAATTGATTGAGCGCGCGGCGACGGGAGAAGTCTTCCGTAGTGCAGCTACAACGGCGAAGTGCGGCGTGAGTGGGCCAAGCAATAGCACCACTGCTCCCGCAAGCACGATCAAAGCTCCGAGTGAATTTAATGTGAGTGCAACCGAGGTTAAATAAACGAGAGGACTGAATAGAATGATTCCCGGCACGGCGCCAGTCATCAGCAGCATCAGGTGCTTGCGAGTAAAGATCTCGTGCCGCTTCCGCGCCAGCACAAATCCGAGCGCGCCCAGATTAAATAACAAGGGCCAGGTAAACAGGTAACTGCCGCCCTTCAGGAACAAGCTGGTCAACGCCAGCAAAATCAACGACCAGAGATAACCGCCAACCATTAAGTTTGAAATACCGACGTGGCTAAACTTAGCGCTTACCACCAGCAGCACACCGATCGTGATGACGACAAAGAGCACCAGGTCGAAGTTGTTTTCTTCCGGAGCAACGATCACCCTCAGCAGCTCCTTGATCGTAGTCAGAATCAGGACGGTACTCATGACGCTCAGTGGAATGGCCATGAAACCTATAACCAGCCCGTAGGGGGTGAGGTGCTTGTTTTTGAGACCGAACACTACAAGCGCGACAAAGCTCAAACAGACCAGAACCGCCAAGGGCACGACCCACTGCTCGGAGTAAGAGACGATTGTGGAGTTAAAGAGGTCAAAATAAATTTCATTATTGTGAGCATCGCTGTTCAAGTTCAGATCGCCGAAATGACGCGTCAAAGCGAGCGCGATTGCCCCCTGGTGCTGAAGAGTGCGGTGGTCCATGTTCGTCAGATTATCGAGCGGGGTGTGGTAATAATTGAGGCCGATAATGTGAGCGAAATTGAGTCCGGCAAAACCCGCTTCCTTGAAAACGGTAAAGTCCGTGTCGTTTGGCATCAGCGCGTAGATAGCCGGCGCCAGCGAATTCGCCGCCGGGTGTGGAGCAGCTTTGGCAAACTCTTTAACGAGCCAGCTATTCTTGTTGCTGGTCTCAAACATAATGACTGGACCACTGCTGCCGCGCGCATCAAAGTTGAGAACAACTCCAACATCTTTGGCCCAGGGATGCTGGTATACAAAAGCTTTAGCTCCCAGGAGTCCGGCCTCTTCGCCATCGGAGAAGAGAGCGATGACATCGTTCTTCAACGGCTGACTTGATTTTAAGGCCCGCAAAGTTTCCAGTATCCCTGCGACTGCCGAGCCGTCATCACTAGCACCGGGCCCTGTCGCCACAGAATCGTAATGGCCTACAAGCAAGACTGCTTTCTCATCAGACGTTCCTTTTAACCTGACAAGGATATTCATGAGGGCCGGTGTTCGTTGGACCTCCGGACTGAATCCTAAGGCGGCCAGTTCGTTCTGAATGTAATTGGCGACTTCCGCGTGCTCAGACGTACTGACAGGATGCGGTCTCTGAGCAATGACCATCAGATGCTTTAAGGCCCGCTCGCCGGAAAATTCTGCAAGAGGTGCGTTGACTGCTGCTGGTCGAGGAGGATTCAGTCGATAAACGACGAGGAGCGCTATGACGATGACAAGCATGATGCTCGCCGCGCTCAAAACGTAAACGGAATCAATCCGCCGCAAGCCAGAACCAGCATGCGTCTTGTCAGGCACGTTCGGTTGAGATATCAGCGTTGCTTCTGAGGGTTTTCGAAGCATCAATAACTCCGAGGCAGCCGAGCTTATCTTTTGGATCCGGCGGTTAAGACTTTGCGGCGAAGTAAGTCGCGGGAAATCGGTTTGATCTTTGGAAGTTCTTTGACAACTTCAGCAGTTTCCAACACTGCTGACAGCGCCGCGATCGTCCGCGTTTCAAAGAAATCGCGCAGCGGAACTGACGTCGTGAAGGTCTCGCGCATCTCCGTCATCAATTGCGTCGCCACCAGCGAGTTGCCCCCGAGCTCAAAAAAGTCGTCGTTGATCCCAATCTCTTCGATGGCGAGAACGCGCTGCCAGACCTCAGCTATCTTTCTTTGCAGATCCGTGGTTGGCGCGACATACGGTTCGCGCAAGACGGGCCGAGGATAGGACGTGGCAGCCGGTCGCCGCTCTTGTTCTAATGCTTCCGCCGTGATCTGTTGCTGAGGTTGACTCGCGACATGCTGAGCTCCAATCCAGTAACGACGGCGCTCGAATGGGTAAGTGGGCAATGGCACTCGCCTGCGCCGTTGCCGCGAATTGAAACCCTGCCAATCGACATCTACGCCGACAATCCAAAGTCTGCCTAACGCTTCGAGCATCGACGCCACTTCCGATCGCGGCTTGCGTGGATGCGGCAGAGACGAGACTACCGAACACTTTTCACGATCCAACTGGCCCGCAGCCAAACCACTGAGCTGCTGACCTGGTCCAACCTCGAGCAATACCAACCGCCGATTTTCTGATAACGTTTGCAGCCCGCGCGCAAAGCGGACGGTGTGACGAAGGTGTTTGGACCAATACCGTGGATCCGTCGCGTCACTACTTTCCATCCACGTGCCGGTCAGGTTCGAGATCAAACGTGTCTGCGGCGGCTGGGGATTTGCTCTTGCCACCAAACCGGCAAACGTTTCCAAAACCGGATCCACCATTGCAGAGTGAAACGCGTGCGACGTGTGCAGGCGATGGGAAATCAGATCCTGTTCAGTCAATTGCTTTTCAAGCCGATCGATCGCTTCGATTGATCCTGAAACGACGCTCATCGCGGGGCTGTTGCTCGCTGCCAGCGAGAGCTCGCTGCCTAAAAACGCCCGGGCTTCTGCTTCTGAAAACGGAATGGCGAGCATCGCTCCGGCAGGAAGATCGCCAACCAGTTTGCCGCGAGCGGCGACGAGCTTTAGCGCAGCTTCCAGGGAAAAGACACCTGCCAAACACGCTGCGACATATTCACCGATGCTGTGGCCAATCATCGCTTCAGGACGAATGCCCCATTCCGTCCACAGTCGTGCCAGTGCATATTCGATCACGAATAAAGCGGGCTGCGTCGCGCTGGTCTGATTGAGTCTCGCAGTGATTTCGTTAACGCGTGTCTCGTCTGCAAATACGTCCGTAAATATTAGCCTGCGGAGATCGAAGCCGAGCTCGGGCTCGAGATATTCGCAACACTGATCCACAACTTCTTTGAAGGTCTGCTCGGTACGATAAAGTTCCGCGGCCATATTGACGTGTTGTGAACCCTGTCCCGGGAACATGAACACGAGGAGCGGCGCTTGATCGTCATGAGGTGTTCCGCGCAGGATACGACGCCGGTCGCCTAGTGCCTGCACACAATCCTGAAGATCGCTGCAAACGATTGCTTGCCGTTCGTGAAAAGTCTTTCGGCCAATCTGGCAGGTGTACGCAACGTCACTCATGTTCAGATCAGAGTGTTGTTGCAAATGCTCCCTGAGATTTGCGCCGGCAGCCGCTAACGCTCGTTCAGTACGGGCAGACATAACAAGCAGGTTCCAGGGCCTGCCTGGTCCAGGATCAGCAACAGTCTCGGGTGGTTCCTCTACGACGACGTGGACGTTAGTGCCACCCAGGCCGAAGGAACTAACGCCTGCTCGTCGCGGTACTCCATTGCACTTCCACTCGCTAAGAGTTGTGTTGACGTAAAACGGGCTGTTAGCAAGATCGATCTGAGGATTTGGTTTTTCAAAGTGCAGACTGGGCGGCAGTCGTTTGTGTTTGAGCGCCAGGGTGGTCTTGATTAAGCCGGCTACGCCCGCTGCTGTATCGAGGTGCCCTATGTTCGTTTTGATCGAACCTAACCCGCAGAAACCCTTCTTGTCGGTAGTGGCTCGAAAAGCCTTTGTTAACGCTTGTACCTCGATCGGATCGCCGAGCGGAGTGGCCGTTCCATGAGCTTCGACGTAAGTGATGCTGTCGGCGGTTACGTCTGCGCTAGCCTGCGCCGCACGGATTACTTCTGCTTGTCCATCGATGCTCGGCGCAGTGAATCCGATCTTTACAGCACCGTCGTTGTTCATTGCGGAACCGAGCAGCACCGCGTGAATCGTGTCTCCGTCGGCGATTGCCTCTGACAATCGTTTAAGAACCACGAGCCCAACACCATCGCCGACGATCGTTCCCTTCGCTTTCGCGTCGAAAGCGCGACAGTGCCCGGTGGGTGAAACGATTCCGCCTTCCTCATAGAGGTAGCCTTCATTCCTCGGATTGATTGATACTCCGCCCGCCAGCGCAATGTCGCATTCACCATCGAGCAAACTCCGGCTCGCCATGTGGACCGCGGCCAGCGACGTGGAACACGCAGTCTGCACGCTAACGCTTGGCCCTTTGAGATTGAGCTTGTAGGACGCGCGCGCCGGCAGCGACCACGGTCCGTTGCCGATGCTGAGTTGTTGCATGACACCTATTGACTCGAATCCGTTAAGACTCATGAGCACATTGAACACGTAACTGCTCATGCTCGCGCCGGCATAGACGCCGATTTTTCCGCTATAACGATCCGGATCGTATCCGGCGTTCTCCAGTGCGTCCGACGCACACTCGAGAAACACACGGTGTTGCGGATCCATCATCTCCGCTTCGCGCGGGTTGAATCCAAAGAACGAAGCGTCAAACAGATCCATCTCGTCGAGGACCGGCTTCGCTCGAACGTAGTCAGGCCGATTGAAAACGCCGGGCTTCACCCCCGCTGCTTCTAACTCTTCGTCCGAGAAAAACTTGACCGACTCAATCCCCGCGCGGAGGTTTTGCCAGAGCTCGTCAACGTTCTTCGCTCCCGGAAACCGCCCCGCCATTCCGATGATCGCGATCCGTTCCTGTTCAATTTCTTCTTTGCGCCTTTGCGTGTTTGCACGAGAGATTCCCTGCTGCTCACCGGTCCTCAAATACTGCGCCAACGATTGAATTGTCGGATGACTAAACAACTCGATGAGTGGTATCTCACGTTTCAAGGCTACTGACAGCTTGCTCTGCATCTCACTGAGCAGCAGCGAATTGCCTCCGAGGTCGAAAAAGTTGTCATTGACGCCAACTCGCTCCAGCCCCAACACCCTGGCCCAGATCCCGGCCACCGACTCTTCCACCTCTGTCGCCGGCGCTACATAACCTTCTGCCAATTCCGGCCGCACTCCATCCGGCTCGGGCAACCGCTTTCGGTCCACCTTGCCGTTCGTCATCAATGGCAACTCCTCGAGCAGCATGAACACCGCCGGTACCATGTACCCCGGCAACCGCTCCTTTAAATAAGTGCGCAACTCGTTTCCCGTTACTCGATCACCTTCAGCCACCACGTACGCCACGAGCCGATTGTCATTGACTACCGCAACGGCTTCGCGCACCTCGCCGTGCGATCTCAGCACCGCTTCGATCTCGCCCAATTCGATGCGGAACCCGCGCAGCTTCACCTGATTGTCGATGCGCCCCAGAAACTCTATCTCCCCGCTCGCCAGCCACCGGCTCAAGTCTCCCGTCCGGTACAACCGCTCCCCGCCCTCGCGACTGAACGGATGCGGCACAAACTTCTCCGCCGTCTGCTCCGGTCTGCCCAGGTATCCGCGCGCCAATCCTTGCCCGCCCACATATAACTCGCCCGCCACTCCCACCGGCGCCGACTGTAGCTCGCGGTCAAGAATGTATATTTGCGTGTTCGCTATCGGCCCTCCAATCGTCGGCGTGGTACCTCGTGCGACTTCACTCCAGGTTGAACACATCGTGTCTTCGGATGGTCCATACAGATTCACTACTCGCTTGACTTGTGTCTGCTCGTAAATGTCCTGCACCAAGGTGCGCGACAACGCTTCGCCGCCAAGGTTCACCGTCAGCACACCTTCCGGAACCGCTCCCAACCGTACCAGTTCCGCCATCGCCGGCGGCACCATATTGATCATCTGCACACGCTCGCGCCCGGCCATCGTCGCCAACTCCAACGCGTTGTTGACCAGGATTACTTCCCCGCCCCAGCTCAGCGGCGCAAACACTTCAAATACCGACAGGTCAAAACAAATCGAAGCCGAAGCCAGCACTCGCGAAAGTTCCGCTTCCGAGTAAACCTCGCGCGCCCAGTGCAGAAGTACCAGCGTACTGCGGTGCGTGATGCCCACCGGCTTCGGCTTGCCAGTCGAGCCGGAGGTGTAGATCACATACGCCAGATTCTCAGCATCCAGCTTCACGTCTGCCAACGCGTGCGCAGGACGACTCGCGATCGCAGTGCTCTCGACGTCGAGACACAGTAGCGGTGTGATCACATTCGGAACCTGGCGCGCCAGTGCATCAGTCGTAATCAGCAGACTCGCTCCCGAACCTTCCAGCATCAGTTGCAGTCGCGGCGCCGGATAGGCCGGATCGAGTGGTAAATACGCTGCGCCGGTTTTCAGAATCGCCAGCAGCGTCACGATCAACTCCGGTGTGCGCTGCGACAGCACACCAATCACCTGTTCGACGCCTACACCTCTTTCGCGCAGGTGATGTGCGAGCCGGTTGGAGCGTTCATCGAGCTCGCGATAGGAGATGTGTTCGGTGTTGCAGGAAAGCGCGATGGCGTCGGGTGTTTGTTGTGCCTGAGCCTCGAAGAGCGACAGCATCGAACTCGCAACCGGATAGTTGCGGCTCGTCGCGGTCCACTCGCTTAGCAAGGTCTTCGTTTCAGTGGTTGTCAAGAGAGGCAATGAGGCGATGCGCTGCTCCGGATTTGTCGTGATTGACGTCAACAACTCCGTGAGGTGTTGCGCCATCGACTCGATAGTCGTTGAGTCAAAGAGCTCGGTGTTGTACTCGAACGAGGCACGGAGCTCAGCGCCATCTGAAGCGACAGCCAGAGTTAACTCAAACTGTGTTACGCGTTCTGCGAGCGGAAAGGATTCGAGTGTTAACTCACCTAGCTTGAGCTGCGCGCCTCCCGCGCCGAGCGCGAACGGCGCGAGTTCCGGGAGTGGCGTCTGCTGCATCATGAACACCGTTTGAAACAATGGTGTGCGGGTGGCTTCGCGATCCAATTGAAGGCGCTGCACGATGAGCGGGAAAGGATATTCCTGGTGTGAAAAGGCATCGAGCGTTGTCGTGCGTGCGCGTTCGAGGAGTTCGACGAAACGCGGATTACCTTCCAGATTCAAACGGAACGGCAGCAGGTTGACGAAGTAGCCGGCAACTTTCGTGTACGCTGCACGCGTTCGTCCCGCAGTCGGAGAGCCGATGACGATTTCGTCCTGTCCGGTGTAGCGCGAAAGCAACACGGCGTAAGCGGCGAGCAAAGTCGTGTAAAGCGTCGTACCCGAACGACGGCTTAGCTGATCGAGCTTGCGAGTCAGCTCAGCGTTTAAGTTGAACGCATGAATCTTTCCTCGATTGCGATTTTTAGCGGCGCGCGGGCGATCGGTGAGAAGGTTGAGTGCCGGCAGTTCGCCCGCCAGGTTCTTCTGCCAGAAACTCCAGAGACGTACGCCCTCTGCTCCTTCAAGCACGCGCGCCTGCTCGCGCACGTAGTCCGTGTACTCTGACTCGAGCCGCGGAAGTACGGTCTCACGTGTCGCGCTATTTTTAAGCGCTGCGTAGACCAGAGCCAAGTCGCCCAGCAGAATTGTGAGCGACCAAAGATCGCTGACGACGTGATGGGCCACGACCTGCATCAAAAAGTCGTCAGCGGCACGCTTCATCAGGTAAATACGAAACAGCGGGCCTTCTTCGAGTTTGAAGGGACGCCACGCTTGCTCCGAAAGACGCTGCTCCAAACTCGTATCGTCCCAACCGCTAGCATCTTCCTCTTCAAAGCTGACCGGCATGTGCTCGTGTACTTCCTGAACAACCGCGCCGTCGTGAAGACGAAATGTAGTGCGCAGTGCGGCATGACGATCGACAAGTATTTGAAACGCCGAGCGCAACGCAGTTACATCGATCTCATTGCGCAAACGCACGGTTACGGGAACGTTGTAGGCACTATTCTCGGGCTCGAGACGATACAGGAACCACATTGCCTGTTGACCAGGGGAGAGAGGATATAAAGATGGACCAACTTCGCCGGACGGTATCTCGACCTGGGAGACACGATCCGATAACTGCCGCGCCGCTTCACCCGCGACCTCGCTGATGCTCGGGCTGCGATAAAAGTTCGTAAATGGAATAACAACACCAAGCGTGATCTCGATGTTGTGCATCAACTCAATCGTCGACAGCGAATCAATTCCGTAATACGTGATCGGCTTTTGCAGATCGATCGTCGAGGCTTCAACGCCGATCCTCGCCGCGAGCTGAGTGCGAAGCCAGTTTTCGATTTCCTCAACACTCCGTGGTGACTCGATCACCGGCGGCGCCCCAGTTTGAGACGTCCCTGACTCGCGCCATTCCGCCAGCGCCTCGAAGCTATTCGACAGGAACATCCTACGGCTGGCACGACGTTGGACCTTGCCGCTCGACGTCTTCGGCACACTCCCCGCTTTCACTATCAAAATCGCATAAGGCTGCACCTCATATTCTTCGGCGACCGCCTGACGAATCGCATTAACTACTTCCTGGTCCAACGACGCGCCACGCTCTGCTTCCTGGACCACGATCAGGCGTTCTTCGCCGTTCACGTCAACAGAGAACGCTGCGCAGCCGCCCGGCCTCAACTGCACGTGTGATTCCTGGACGGTCTTTTCGATGTCCTGCGGGTACAGGTTGCGGCCGCGAATGATGATCAGATCCTTGAGGCGACCGGTGACGAAGAGCTCGCCTTCATGAACAAATCCCAGATCGCCCGTGCGCAGGAACAACACGTCTTCGTTACCCGCGATACGCGCGCCGAACGTGAGCTTTGTCTCGTCAGGCCGCTTCCAGTAACCACTGGTGACGCTCTCACCTGCGATCCAGATCTCTCCCACGGTCTCGCGCGCGCTGGGAACACCGGTTTCGGGATCGACGATGACGATCTGTTGTTCATCACATGCATTTCCACACGCGACGAGCGTACGTGTGTCGTCGTCATTAACTTCCGCCGCCTCGACGACGCTATTCTGTTCCAGTGCCTTAGCCGCGAAGCTCTTCCCGATTGAGGAATCGGATTTGAAACCGCCCGACACGAATAGCGTCGCTTCGGCCAGACCGTAGCACGGGAAAAACGCGCTCGCACGAAAGCCGCACGATTTGAAAGTCTCGGCAAAATCTTCAAGCGTGCCTGCTCGTACCGGCTCGGAACCATTGAAGGCCGTGGTCCAACTGCTGAGATCGAGCGTCTCGCGTTCTTCGGCCGTTGCTTTTCGCGTGCAGAGATCGTAAGCGAAATTCGGTGCGCCGCTCGTTGTAGCCCGGTAACGCGAAATTACTTCCAGCCACCGCATCGGACGTTGCAGAAAAGCGACGTGCGACATCAGGATGCAACGACCACCGGCAAACACGGGCTGCAACACGGTTCCGATCAATCCCATGTCGTGATACAGCGGCAGCCAGCCGGCAATGATCGAATCCTGTGTTTGACGGAACGCGCGCTGAATCAGTGCTTCGTTGTGAAGCAAATTGCCGTGCGTCACCATGACGCCTTTCGGAATCGCCGTGGAACCTGAGGTGTATTGAAGAAATGCCAGCGACTCGCGATCGATTTCCGGAGCACGCCAACCGGCAGCGAAATCGGAAGGCACGTCATCAGTCGTAACGCGGCACACTTTTTCGATGCCCCGCGTCTCTGCCAGCAACGGCTCCATGCGCGCCAGGGTTGAGGCAGTCGTCAAAATGCCGGCAGCTTCGGAATCGGCGACGATGGCTTGCAGGCGTTCGAGATTGCGGTTCATGCGCGGCGGGTACGCAGGCACGGCAACCACACCGGCGTAGAGGCAGCCCCAAAAGGCGGCAATGTATTCGAGCCCCGGGGGATAGAGCAGGAGCACACGCTGCTCGTGAAGGCGTTGCGTCGCGAGTCGTACCGCAATGGAGCGTGCTTGTTGGTCCAACTCGCCGTAAGTGAGCTTCACCTCTTCCGCTTCACCGTCAACGAGAAACGTGTAAGCGACACGTTCAGGAACCTCTTGCGCGCGCGTGCGCAGTATCTCAACAAAACTCGTCATGATTAGGTGGATTAAGGCGTGAGGTTAGCTCGCTGCTATCGCTTCCATCTTCTTTCTCATTCTCACCGGCTTTGTCTCATTCTCACCGGCTTTGTCTCATTCTCACCGGGCTTTAGCCCGGTGTAACCGAGAGCATCAGTAGAAAACCGTTTCAACGGTTTTCCACGTGTTCTGCTGCTTACCGCATAGCCACCATCACCGCCGTAGCTTTTCTTTCTTCCTGCCAGAGGTGCGCAACGTCGCCAAAGTGCTCTTCGACCCAGCTATCCGAATAAATCGTATCCAGATAACGCTCACCTTTATCGGGGAAGATCGCAACGCAGATCGCGCCGGGCTCAATCTTGTCCTTGACCTGATTGATCGCCATCAGCACTGCGCCGGATGAGCCACCAGCGAGAATCGCCTCGTCACGTACGAGACGGCGGCATCCGACAACACAATCAAGATCGTTGACGCGGATACAACTCTCGGCAACGTCAGGCTGATAGAGCGCAGGTCGAACTGCCGCGCCGTGGCCCGGAATCAAACGCTTGCCGCTCACGCCTCCAAAGATCACGCTCCCAACCGCATCGACTGCGAAGATCCTCGTCGACAACTTGTGATCGCGCACATACTCCGCGCACCCACGAATCGTTCCACACGTACTCGTCGCGCAAAATAGATAATCAACTTCGTCATCAAGTGCCGTGACGATCTCGCGCATCGTCTGATGATGCGCAATCGGGTTGAATCGATGTGCATACTGGTTGGGCCAGAACGTATTGCCAGTCGATTTGAGAAGACTCTTCACACGATTGAGTCGCGCTTGCAGATACTCACCGGTTACCTTGTCAGGCTCCTGGACCACGTCGACTTCCGCTCCGTAAGCCTTCATCAAGCGGACGTTCTGCACTGTCGCCTTGGGATCAATGACGCAGATGAACCGCAACCCGTAATACGTGCAAGCCTGTGCGAGGCCGATACCCATGTTTCCGGAGCTCGACTCGATCACGACGGTGTCCGGCTGGATATCGCCGCTGTCGATCGCGTGACGGATGATGCTAAAGGCCGGCCGGTCTTTCGTGCTGCCGCCGGGATTCAAGCCCTCCAACTTTGCGTAAAGCTTAAAGCGCGCGTCAGGAATCACACGTGACAATCTCACCAGCGGTGTGTTGCCAATAGCGGACAATACGCCGTCATTCATAATTTTGCTCCACCGGATTTAGTTGAAGTTCGGGGAAGAATTAACTGAGGTTGAGTTGGATCAGCGACTAACGTCGGGCAGAGCTACCGCACTTTGCACCAGCGGGCAACTTCTCAACTACAACTGACGGTAAAGCGAGGCCGAAAGCAAAATTAATACATTCTGACTTTCAGTCGCGTACAATTAACTCTGACTATTGAACCTGAAACTTAGTTGATCTTTTCGACCCAGCCTCTCTCAATTGTTAAGCGACTCTGAAACTTCAAGCTATCGAGCAGAATCATGATCCGCTCGTCAGACTTGTGCTCGGGCTCAACTTCTGAATTCTGCCGAAGAACGGACTGACGATGAGTGCAGGAAGTACGTTCGGGCGCTAACCCTTAAGGGTGCAGCGATCCTGTAGACACACTCTGGTTCGTCAGGCGAAAACGAACTTTTGTTTTTATCTACTGCTTGCCGGGAGGCCGGATGAGGGTCCTCGGGGGGCCGGACCATCCGATTTTTTGAGCAAAATATATTTACCTGAATGCATGAGAATTGTCTGTCGTGATCTCGACTCAGTCGGAAAGCAGACCTGGTCTGGTTTTACCCTGTTAGAAAGTGACTCAACTCGTCGTGAATGATCCGAAAACATTCGCAAGAGTTGTCTCCAAGTCGCTCACGATCGAGAATCATGATCTTGCCGCGGCTATAACGAATCAAACCTGCCCTTTGCAGCGTGCCTGCAGCCATCGTCACGCCAGTACGCGGCACGCCGAGCGCATGTGAAATGTTCTCCTGAGTGAGATTCAAACTCTCTGTGTTCAAACGATCCTGTACCATCAACAACCAGCCGCCGAGTGCTTCCTCAACAGTGTGAAAACGATGGCACAGAGCCGACTGTGAGATCTGCGCAATCAGGACGTTGAGATAGCGAAGTATCAACTCGTGCAACGCCGCGCCTTTATCAAACTCTTCCTGTAAGTCTTCTGCTTTGATCCGGTAAGCTTCGGTTTCAGTTTGAACAGTGACTTCGTAAGGGATCATGCTGTTTTTCAAGATCACCGGAAGACCAACGATGCCTTCGTTGCCGACCATTGCAACTTCAACCGTCGAACCCGTTTCAGTAGTGGAAAGCAGAGACATCAATCCACTAATGGGAAAGTACACATAGCGGATTTGATCGCCGGCTATGTAGACGACCTCGTCTCTTTCCAGGCGAACCGTTGTGAGCTGCGGCGCGAGCCGGGCAAAGTCTTCGTGTGGAAGAGCCGCAAGAATCCTATTTCCAAGTGCAATTTGCGTTGATACCCCAAGCATATAGCTCACCTCATAACCGCACGTTGGCGAGTTAATTTGTCTGGGCGTTTTGTTCTTGGTCGGGACGGACCTGGTCAGTTTTCTGACTTTAGGGTAAAGCCGAGTTGGGAAGTAGCTGAGTTAGCCGGGAGCACAGCGGAGTATCGTACTTTGAATCAAGCATGTCAACAAATTCGTTGTGCCCTACTTTCAAATAATTATTTTCGCATCACCCGTCGTTTTCCTGCCTGCGTTTTACAAGATTTTACACATTACGTCTAAGTTTGCTACCTCACAATCCATCAAAGCGTTAGATCGAGATCATCATCTGCGATCTCAATCATCTCGACATTCGCAAGGCGGGCATAGGCAAGGGTAGTTTCTAAAAACGGTTCAGCCCGATCCCGTTCATAGTTCGAGACGTGTGTGTGAGTGATCGTGAATCCCGTTCGCTCTGCAAGTTGCTCTGCCATTTCCTTCTTAGACAAACCAAGCGCCTCACGAATCTGCAATAGCTTTTCCCCTAAGCGTTTTGGTTTATTTCGTGGTGCTTGGCCCATGACGCAACAAAAGGGGCGCTACCGAAACCCGGATTTCAGCAGCGCCCTTTTGGGCGTCACGCTCCCTCACTATGAACCGCAACGCCCTTAGCCTCACTTGTCTGGACATAGTATGAAACCAGCCGCAAACTAAGCGGCTTATAGCTGCCGACAAAAGGGCGTCGCAACGCGGAAGCAGAGATCACGCGATCTCACGCATTGCCAGGATTTTTGCAACCGCCAGCGAGCACACTGCATTCTTTCCGCCCGCTGGCGGTTGTCACTTCATCGCACAACAAAACTCCGTTATCGGCCCACCAAACCCAAACTAATCAGAGTTAGGAGAATCGTGCTAACGGTGCTCGTGCTGCTACTCGTGTTTGTGGTCTGTGTTGGCGTTGGTTGAGGGTCCGTTTTGCCGACCGTTGGTACTTCCCCGGCAAATGTAGGAACTAAAAGAGCGATCACAAGGATCGCGGCCATTGCAAGTCGTTTCATGATCTGACCTCCCGTTTGGCATTGCCAAAGTTTTTACATCGGCGGAACTAAATCAGAAGGCAAGAATCCTTGCAAGGCAATGACGTTAAGCACTACTATCCCGGTCGCAGTCACACTTTTTTCCTCCCAAACCACTCGAAAGGTTTGTGTCCAATGCGGGCGACATTGGCGAAGCTGGATTCCTCTGACCTTACGCGCAATGAAAGCGCACGGCTTAGGTGCGAGGCTGCTTTAGAACTGAAAGACAGAGGCGAGTATGACCGGGCGCGAGACGTGATGCGCCCGTTCTGGCAGACGTTTGGCGAGCGGCCTGACACTAAGGGACTGCATCCCGGAATGGCTGCGGAGCTATTGCTACACGTCGGCGTTCTCACGCGATGGATCGGCAGCAAAAATCAGGTCAAAGAATCTTCGCAGATCGCCAGTGACCTCATTAGTGAAAGCATCACTTATTGGGAATCTCAAGCAGACGCCTGGAAGGTAGCGGCAGCGAGAGCGGAGCTAGCGATGTGCTATTGGCGCGAAGGCGCTTTGGACAACGCTCGCGTCATGTTCACTGAGGCGTTGCAGAAACTGACTGCCGAGGGAAACACGCGAGCGAATGCCCTGTTAGGTTTGGCCGAAGTTGAGCGAGCTTCATCACGATATAATGATGCGATGGCGATCCTCACAAACAATGCTCGCCTGTTCCAGAAGATCACAAACCACACAACCAAAGGCCACTATCACAATCAACGCGCGATGGTGCTGCGAAGTCTCGCCACAGCGGAGAAACGGAACGACTACTTTGAGCGGGCTATCAGGGAATATGAAGAAGCCGATCAGCAATTCAAGCTGGCCCACAACACCGTCTTTCGTGGCAACGTCAAAAACAACCTTGGATTTCTACTGTTCAAGTTAGGCCGTTTCAAAGTGGCCCATGAATACCTCACGGAAGCACGGCGGCTTGCAGTCAACGCTAAAGATAAAATCCTAGTCGCGCAATTCGATGACTCCCTGGCAAAACTGTTCATTGCCACGAAGGAACTCAAAGAGGCAGAAGCGGCAGCGCGCAGATCGATCAATGTGCTGGACAAGAGCGGCCATCAAAACACTTTGGCTGAGAGTCTAACTACTTACGGGATCGTGCTGGCGCGACTTCACAAAACCGATCAGGCTCAATTCACCCTTCAGCGAGCGATTGAACTGGCCCACAATGCAGGCGCTCTCAGCACGGCGGGCATAGCCGCACTCACGATGATTGACACCCCGATCTGTTGGAAGAACGAACGCCAGTCCACCGCAGATCGCGAAAGAAACCCCACGGCAAAGATCGCTAGGGAGAAACAAGGTGCCATAGCGTTTCAATTCGGCATGACCTCTGATTTGAAATTAGCGCACTACCAACAAATTCGTGGCGCTCGCCTTGATCTGACAAGCGCCAGTCATTTGTTTCACTCATATCGCAGCGCCACTAATGGATCTACCTTTGTTGCGCGACGTGCCGGGACGAAGCACGCAACGAAAGCAACCACGATCAACAATGCCGCTACCACACCAAACGTAATCGGATCTCGCTCCGTTACTCCAAACAGGAACGACGACATAACTCTGGTCAGCGCTAACGCACCGGCGAATCCGATGACGATGCCAATCAACGCCAACATCATTCCCTGCCGCACCACCAGCTTCAACACGTCAAATGGTCGTGCGCCGAGCGCCATTCGTACTCCGATCTCCTGTGTTCGTTGTGCAACGGAGTAAGACATGACGCCGTAGATTCCCGTCGCGGCAAGGAGCATCGCGAGCACGGCAAACAACCCAAGCAAGGTTGTGCGATAGCGCGCCCCGGCAACCGACATAGCTACCCATTCGGTCATCGGCCTTATTGCTGCAATTGGCTGGTCGGGATCCAACGCATTCACTTCTTTGCGTACGGCGCCCACGAGGCTCAGCGGATCGCCGTGCGTGCGGATGACAAGATTCCTTTGATTAGGCGCCTGGGTCGGCAAGTACATCGTCGCGGATGGCTGAGCTTGCAGTGACTGATCGCGAATGTCGCCAACGATGCCGACGATCTCGTAAGGCTCGTTGTTCATTGCCATGATCAGCCGTTTGCCGAGTGGCTCTTCATTCGGAAACGCGGTATCTACAAGTTGCTGGCTGACCATGAGCACTTTGGCGCCCTGCCGGACCTCTTGCTCGGTGAAGTTCCGTCCGCGCCGCAAAGGGACTCGCATCGCGCTGAAGTAGTTTTGATTCACGCGGCGAAAGTCGGCGTCCAAAGCTTCATTGGCCGCAACGGCCGGACGGCCTTCGACTGTGAAAGGCATGTCGTTAAGTTGACCGCTGAGTGGCAGCTCCGTAACCAAACCGACAGCTTCGACGCCCGGTAAGCCGGCGACACGCGTCTCGAGTTGCTCGAAGAAGTTCGACGTTTTGTCCGGCGTGTCGTATTTCTGCCGGGGCAAGTCGATGCGCATAGTCAAAACGTTGTTGGGATCGAATCCGGGATCGACGTTTTGCAGTGCAACCAAACTCCGGATCAGCAGTCCGGCTCCGATCAACAACATCACAGCGATAGCGCTTTCGAACACGACGAGTAAACTGCGCGTGCGATTCTTCAACGTCCCTTCACTGCCTCGTATTCCATCTTTCAAGGCGTCGACGAGATTTTCTTTCATCGTGCGGAAGGCGGGCGCCAGGCCAAATAGCAGACCCGTTGCGAGCGAAATGAGAAGCGTGAACGCCAGAACCGTAGCATCGATCTTTACGTTAGCAGTGCGAGGAATACTATCTTCACTGAGACTTACGAGCAGTTTGACGCCCGCTACCGCCAGCAAAGCGCCAAGCGCGCCACCGAAAATCGCGAGCAAAAGACTCTCCGTAATCATTTGACGGATGATTCGTAGTCGACTGGCTCCAAGTGCCGTTCGCATCGCAATCTCTTTCTGCCTGGCAGCAGCACGGACCAGCAACAGATTCGCCACGTTGGCACAAGCGATCAGCAACACAAAACCAACCGCGCCGAAAAGAATAAAGAGCATCGTTCGGCTGCCACCGACGAGTATCTCGCGCAGAGGAATGAGACGCAGGCTCCAACCTGCGTTTGAGTCGGGATAGTGTTGTTCGAGTTGAGCTGCGATAAGATCGGTGTCGGCCTGCGCCCGGGCCAGGGTGACGCCTGCTTTGAGTCTTCCGATAGGCCGCAGGAAATGCGCCTTGCGGGCTTTCATCTCAGGAGTGGCGTCGAAGTTTAGCGGTACCCACAAGTCCGCAGGCTGTGGCAGCACCACTCCTGCCGGCATCACGCCGATAACTTCGTAAGCTTTGCCGTCGAGGATGATTGTCTTGTTAACGATGTTCGGGTCGCCGCCAAAGCGCGCCTGCCAAAAAGCGTAACTGAGCACGGTTACCTGATCCTGACCAGACTTTTCATTCTCGAGCGAGAAGCCATGACCGAGAGCCGGATGTACGCCAAACGTGTCGAAATAATTTCCCGTTATGGTCGATGCCGTGACACGTTCGGGTTCACCGCTACCCGTGAGGTTCATGGGAACAGTGCCTCCGATCGATGCGGCAAATTGTTCGAAGGTTTTGTTCTGACTGCGATAGTCTAGGAAGTCGAGTGGGGCAACGCTTGCGCGGTTGCCGCCGTTGCGAATATTGCCATATACCCAGACGAGTCGATCGGGATCCGGATAGGGGAGCGGCTGAAGTATAACGGCATTAACTAAACTGAAAATTGCAGTGTTGGCTCCGATTCCGAGAGCGAGTGCGATGAGCGCGATCGCCGTAAAGGCCGGGCGCTTCAACAAACTCCGCAATCCGTAGCGAATGTCTTTGATGATTGAGTCCATGAGTTTTTATTGAACCTCCATCCGGCGCCGCACTTCCAAACGGCGCCTACTTCACTCGTAGCGTAAGTGGTTAACGGGTTTATTCGGGAGGAACGACGTGCCGCAGCGTTGCCCTGCGAGCACGCCGATCAACAAACCAGCCAGACCTGGGTAAAAGGAGAACGGATTCTACTAAATCTCTCATTCACACGCACCAGAAAATCCGTGGCCCTCTTTTCCGATCTTTCGCGCGTTATTCGATTGACGGCAGCAATTGAGCTTGCCGGCATTTTGAAGTGCCTGGAAGGAGAGCACCATGAAACACATTAAAAAGGCGATCGCCTTGTCTGGTCTACTTGTACTCTTAACGTTCGCATCTGCCCTGGGACAGTCTGACCGGCAAACTATCATACATATCCCATTTAATTTTACCGTCGGTGAGAAAGCGTTTCCGGCTGGCAAGTACGTCTTCGAGCGCAACAGGAAAGACTCGGACACTGTGTGGGTGATCAGGCACAAGGACAATGTCGGCAAGGCAATGCTTCTGACGAGACCGGTTCGTGCCAACGATACCCAGCAAGAAACACGACTGGTCTTCCATCAATATGGCGATCTTTATTTTCTGGCAGAATTCTGGACCGCGGGCAGCCAAACCGGACGTGAGATTCAGACCTCCGACCGAGAGAAAGTGTTGGACAAGGTATTAGCTGAGAAGCGCCAGGATCACGTGTTAATCGATCGTGGCAAGTAATTCAAAGGGGAGCACACACTGAAGGAAGCACGGGCCCTGGCGTAAAGTCAGGGCCTTGCTTTTTGTTTCAAAGTCGACTAGGAAGAAGCGACGCTCGTTTACAAAACAGACGATTCGGAGTCGCCGGTGACAGTTGACAACTTTTCACGCCGCCAGTTTCTGGGAGCCGGCTTACTTGGAGCGTTCGCCTGTCGCGCGCACGCATGGCCCAACCAGTCGCGCTTCCTTTATGTTGGCACGTACACGTCGGGAAAGAGCGAAGGCATCTACGGTTATCAAATGGATGCTCTTAGCGGGAAGCTGACGCGCGTCAACTCGATCAAATCGATCAATCCGTCTTTTCTCGCTATCGATCGAACGAAGCGTTACTTGTACGCGGTGAATGAAGTCGGTGAGTATGCCGGGAAGCCGGGTGGCGGCGTCAGTGCTTACGAGATCGAACGCGGCAACCTTCGACTCCTAAACGAGCAAGCCACTCAAGGCGCGGATCCCTGCTACCTCAGCATGGACCACAAGCGAAGAGCTCTACTCGTTGCAAACTACACCGGCGGCAGTGTAACTGTCTTGCCGATACGTTCGGACGGCACGCTTGGAATGGTGATGGACGTCGAGCAGCACGAAGGCGCGGGCGTCAAAGAACAACAAAAGGGACCACACGCACATTGCATCATCCTCGACCATCTCGAGCGATACGCGCTCTCGGCGGATCTCGGTATCGACAAAGTGATGATCTACCGCTTTGACGGAAAGCTCACGCCTGCGAAACAACCCTATGCTGAGCTTCAAGCGGGCGCCGGACCTCGCCATCTTACGCTGCACCCGAATGGAAAGTATCTCTACGTCATCAACGAACTTGATTCGACGATGACCGCGTTCGGGTACAACAACGGAACGCTCATTCACATCGACACTGTTTCAACCTTGCCGAGTGACTTCTCAGGCGTCAGCTACTGTGCCGACGTTCACGTATCGCCGTCAGGCAAGTTTCTCTACGGCTCGAATCGCGGTCACAACAGCATCGTCGTCTTCGAGATCGATCCACGCACCGGCAAATTTAAGTTGGTCGAGCACGTCTCAACCGAAGGCAATTGGCCACGCAACTTCACGCTCGATCCCTCCGGCAGGTTTTTACTGGTCGCGAATCAACGCACAGACAACGTCGTCACCTTCTCCATCGACGCGCGCACCGGTCGTCTCACACCCACCGGTAACATCGAAGAAATCCCCTCCCCTGTATGTCTCAAATTTCTCTAAGTTTTTCTCTGCGTCCTCTGCGAGATCTCTGCGTCCTCTGCGTTATTGATAGCGAGAAACATTTCTCTAACGCAGAGGACGCAGAGATCTCGCAGAGATCGCAGAGGATTCTTTGTTTGAGTACCATTGAAAAGTATTTATAAATAGAAGAAAATACCCGCGTTCCTGAATCCTGCCTGAGGAAAACAATAGAGATGCGAATTCCCGTAGTCGCCCTGAGGGTAGTCAGTCTTACACTGTGCTTCGCGCTCCAACCAGTCATCGCAATCCACGCGCAGTCAACAAACGATCTCCCCGACAGCGACGAATTTTTCCAGCGAACAAGTCGCACCGGTCCTGAACGCGACCACACGCGGCAAATCGAAGACCTGCTCAAGCGCATGACGCTCGAAGAGAAAGTCGGGCAGATGACGCAACTGGCGATCGGCATGATCGTCAACGGCAGGGATCAGGACGTCAAAATCGATCCGGCCAAGCTCGACAAAGCGATCGCGAAGTACGGCGTCGGCTCGATTCTCAACGTCTCCGATCAAGCGCTGACTCTAGACACCTGGCATGAAATAATTAGCCAGATTCAAGCGGCCGCTAAGAAAACACGACTCGGTATTCCCGTCATCTACGGCATCGATTCGATCCACGGCGCAAACTACGTGCAGGGCGCAACTCTCTTCCCGCAAGAGATCGGCATGGCCGCGACGTTCAACCCGGAGTTGATGAAGCGCGCCGCGGAGATCGCAGCGATTGAAACTCGCGCCGCTGCCATACCGTGGAGCTTTTCTCCGGTTCTCGATCTCGGTCGCAATCCACTGTGGCCACGTTTCTGGGAAACGTTCGGTGAAGATCCCTATCTCGCGAAAGTGATGGGCGTCGCTTTCGTACGTGGCCTCGAAGGCACTGACGTGTCGTCGCAAAATCAGGTGGCGTCGAGCTTGAAGCACTACATGGGCTACAGCTTCCCGCTCACCGGACGAGATCGCACGCCCGCGTGGATCCCGGAGAATTACCTGCGCGAATATTTTCTGCCGACATTCGAGACTGCGGTGAAAGCCGGCGCGCAAACGATCATGGTCAACTCAGGCGAGATCAACGGCGTTCCGGGTCACATCAATCACCACATCCTGACTGATATTTTGCGCAACGAACTCGGCTTCAAAGGTTTCGTCGTCTCTGACTGGGAAGACATCAAGAAGCTCGTCACGACGTGGCGCATCGCCGCGGATGAGAAAGAAGCTACACGCCAGGCTGTGTTGGCGGGCATCGATATGAGCATGGTGCCGAACGACTACAGTTTCGCCGATCATCTGCTCGCGCTCGTGAAGGAAGGCGCGGTGCCGCAAACGCGCATCGACGAAGCAGTGCGACGAATACTGCGCGTCAAGTTTGAGCTCGGGCTGTTTGAGAAGCCGATGCCCGACGCGTCGCTCAAGTCGAAGTTTGCGCTGCCTGAGTACAGACAGGTCAGCTTAGAAGCAGCGCGCGAATCGATCACCTTGCTGAAGAATGCGAACAACATTCTGCCCCTCGCGAAGACGACGAAAGTGCTCGTCACCGGACCAACATCCGATTCGCTAGTCTCGCTGAACAATGGTTGGACTTACGTCTGGCAGGGATCGGAAGAGTCGCTTTATCCGAAGGATCGACACACGATCCGCAAAGCGATCGAAGCGAGGATCGGCGCGGGTAACGTAACCTTTGTGCAGGGCACGAAGATCACAAGGGCTCCTGGACCATCAAACAGCACACCTACCGATCAGGAACAAGAGGTGGACATCGCTGCCGCGGTGCGTGCGGCGCAGAATGTCGACGTCGTGGTGCTGGCGCTGGGCGAAGGTTCTTACTGTGAAACGCCCGGCAACATCACCGATCTCACGATCGGCGAACCGCAGTTGAAACTCGCCGAAGCGCTCAAGGCGACCGGCAAGCCGATCGTGCTCGTGCTCGTCGAAGGACGGCCGCGCATCATCAATCGCATCGCAGACAACATGAATGCGATCGTGATGGCTTACAACCCGAGCAACGAAGGTGGGACTGCGATCGCTGACGTGTTGTTCGGCGACGTCAATCCCAGCGGCAAGCTGCCGTTCACTTACCCGCGCACGCCCAACGGTCTGATCAATTACGATCACAAACCTTTCGAGACCGAGAACACAGCGTTTGGCAACATGGCTTTCAATCCACAGTTCAATTTTGGCGACGGCTTGAGTTATACCACTTTCACGTACAGCGATTTGAAGCTCGGTAAACAGACAATTGCAGCGAACGAGGAATTACCAGTTAGTGTCACGGTTAAGAACACCGGAAATCGAGTAGGAAAGGAAGCTGTTTTGGTTTACGTGAGCGATTTAGTTGCTTCGATATCGCCGCCGAATAAACGTTTGCGACGGTTCGCAAAGATCAGTCTCGAACCAGGGCAGAGTCGCACGTTGACTTTCAAGTTGCGCGGCGAGGACTTGTCGTTCATCGGCGCCGAGAATAAGCGTGTGCTCGAACCAGGCGAGTTTGACGTCAGCATTGGTGGCCTAACCCAGAGATTCACGTTGAAATGAGCCACAGATTTTCACGGATGATCACGGATAAAATATGAAGATTAACCTGTTGGTTTTAATTGTCGTGTTGTGTGCCATCGTGGTAAGCGCGCAGGAACCTACGCCCACTCCCAAACTCAACCTGATGCCGGTGCCGGCTTCGGTGAAGTTTCAGAAGGAGCGGCTGGCGGTTGATGGCAACTTTCGCGTCGCAACGCGTGGCTATTCAGATGCGCGGCTGCAGGCAGGAATATGGCGCTTCGTGAAGCGTCTCGAAGGTCGCACCGTTCTGACACTCGCGCCGACACTCGCAGTCGACGATCAAGCAACGCCTCTCATCATTAACTGCCAGGGTGCGGGTCAAAACATTCCGTCCGTGCGCGAGGATGAAAGTTATCACCTCGACATCACGAGGCGACAGGCAATACTCAGCGCTCCCACTGTAGTCGGCGCGTTGCGTGGACTCGAAACGCTGCTGCAACTACTCGACGCCGATCGCAACGGATACTTCTTTCCCGGAGTCCAGATCGACGATCAGCCACGCTTTCCGTGGCGCGGACTATTGATCGACGTCGCGCGCCACTTCGAGACGATGGAAGTTCTCAAACGTAACCTCGACGGGATGGCGGCAGTCAAGTTGAATGTCCTTCACTGGCATCTCACCGAAGATCAAGGCTTCCGCGTCGAGAGCAAGAAGTTTCCAAAGCTGCACCAGCTCGGCTCAGACGGCAACTACTACACGCAGGAACAGGTAAAAGAGATCATCGCGTACGCGCGCGACCGCGGCATTCGCGTCGTGCCTGAGTTTGACATGCCCGGTCATAGCACGAGCTGGCTCGTCAGTCATCCGGAGCTCGGCAGCGCGCCTGGTCCATACACGATCGAACGTCGTCCCGGAATCTTCGAGCCCGCGCTCGATCCGACGCGCGAAGACGTCTACAAATTTCTCGACACCTTTCTCGGCGAGATGGCCGCGCTCTTTCCCGACGAATACCTGCACATCGGCGGCGACGAAAACGAAGGCAAGCAGTGGGACCGCAATCCCGCGATCCAGGATTACATGAAGAAGAAAGGCATCAAGGACAACCACGCCTTGCAGGCTTACTTCAACACGCGCCTGCTCAAGATCCTTCAGAAACACGGCAAGAAGATGATCGGCTGGGACGAGATTCTGCAGCCCGAACTGCCCAAGGACGTCGTGATTCATTCGTGGCGCGGCACGGCGGCGCTCGCCGACGCGGCGCGCAAGGGTTACGACGGCATTCTCTCGAATGGTTACTACATCGATCTGATCCAACCAGCTTCGCAGCACTACGTCGCCGATCCGCTTCCCGCCGACAGTACTTTGACTCCCGAAGAAGCGAAGCACGTTTTAGGCGGTGAAGCGACGATGTGGGCCGAGTGGGTGACGCCGGAAACAATCGACTCGCGCATCTGGCCACGCACCGCCGCGATTGCGGAAAGACTCTGGTCGCCGCGAAATGTTACCGATGTCATTGACATGTACCGGCGACTCGCGGTGATCAGTCTTCAATTGGAAGAGCTGGGACTCACTCACAAGAGAAACCAGGAGATGATGTTGCGACGGCTCGTGCGCAACGACGATATTGGACCACTGCGAACGCTTGTCTCCATTATCGAGCCGGTGAAGGAATACCGGCGCTATGAGATGCGACCTCAGACGATGCTCAGCCCGTTGACTGGTGTAGTTGATGCCACACTCCCTGACAGCGAAGCGGCGCGAAAGTTTGCGTTTATGGTGAAAGAGTTTTTGGATGATGCGCCGCGTTACCAGCTTTACCGCACGGAGTTGAGCCAGATGCTGGCTGAGTGGCAAACTGCGGGTGCGTCGCTCGAACCCGTTATCGATCGTTCGCCCGCGCTTAAAGAGATCAAGCCGCTCGCGCAGAATCTTTCACCTCTTGGTGAGACGGGCTTGGAGGCGATCTCTTATTTGAAGCTCAATATGTCGCCGCCGCGCCAATGGCGCGAGACGAGCCTCGCGAAAGTTGATGAAGCCGCGAAGCCGTACGGTGCGCTCGAGTTCGTCGTCATCGGCAGTGTCAAACAGTTAGTGAATGCGGCCGCGGAACTGGGCCGCAGATAAACACGGATTTGATACGGATTTGCCTCTTGATGTTGTTGGTGAGCGTTGCCGGTTATGTTGGCGACGATAAATGTTTGTCGTGTCATGAAAAGTATCGGAAGTATCTGGATACAGCACATCATTTGACCTCACGAGAAGCGACTGCGGCTTCGATCGCGGGTAGCTTTGCGCCCGGCAAGAATATTCTCAGAACGTCGGAAAGCGAATTGCAGTACCGGATGGAGGCCAGGCCGCATGGGTTCTTCCAGACCGGCGTGCTCGGGACACCGCCCGACGCGATTTCAGTTACCGAACGCTTCGACCTCGTCATTGGGTCGGGCCGGAAGGGGCAAACTTATCTCTATTGGAAAGACGATGGGCTTTTTCAACTGCCTGTCTCTTACTGGACGGAAGTCGGCAGTTGGGTGAACAGTCCTGGATACGGAGATCACACGCTGGAGTTCACCCGGCCCGTGGTGCCGCGCTGTCTCGAATGTCATGCGTCATTCTTCGATGCCGTCGACGCCAATCGATATCGCCGGCAGGGTTACGTGCTCGGCGTTTCGTGCGAACGTTGTCATGGACCAGGCAAAGAGCACGCGGAGCTAAACGCGCCCGGAAAGCCAAAGCCCGTGGAGCAGGCGATTGTGAATCCGGCGAAGCTGCCGCGCGATCGCCAGCTCGCGTTGTGTTCGTTGTGTCATGGTGGCATCGGCGTCGCGAAGGCGCCGGCATTCTCTTTCACGGTGGGTAACGCGCTGGAAGACTTTCTTCGACTGGAAACGCCGAAAGAGGATGAGCCGCTCGACCCTCACGGCAATCAGGTCGCGTTGCTGGAGCGAAGCAGGTGTTTCAAAGAGTCGGCGATGACGTGTTCGACGTGCCACGACGTACACGTGCGGCAACGTGAGGTGACGAATTTCTCGGAACGCTGTTTGGCGTGTCACAAGGTTGAGAGTTGTGGTCTATTTCCGAAACGCGGACACTCTCTCGCAGGCAAGTGTGTTGATTGTCACCTGCCGAATCAAACTTCAAACGTGATCGTCTCGACTCACGACGGCGCGCGCATTCGCCCCAAGGTGCGCAATCATTGGATCAAGATCTATTAGCCACAAAAAGGCACATAAATCACAAAAACTTTTTTGAGCTTTTTGTGCATTTTTGTGGCTACTTCTTTCTTTGTGGCTTATCGTGGCGTGGCTTCGCTGGGTTTTGCGATGCGGATCCAGTGGTCGGTGAAGGAGGCGTGCATGCCGGGTAGTTCGATTTTTGGCATGTGACACGTGGCACAGTTCTTTGTGCTCACCGGACAGGCTGCGGCATTGCGGCGTTCGGTCTTCGCATCCTTTGAAGTGGTTAGATGGCACGCGAGACACTTCGCGTCGTAATACGCGGAGTCCTTTTGTAACTTCTCGTGCGGATTGTGGCAGGCGAGGCAGCCGATGCGCGGATCGTTGGTGTTGTGGCCGCGGCTGTTGAAGATGCGATAGGGCTGGAAACGAATATTGTTGATTCCCGACTGGCCCGGCAAGAGCATCGCCTGTTCGAAACTCGTGTGGCAAGTGCCGCAAAAAGATTGCGACAGCTCGAATCCGCCCAGACCGCCGGGATTGAAGATCTGCGGCTCGTCAAACTTCTTTTCCTTCATCGCGATCAGGTGCTTCTCGCCTGGTCCATGACACGCCTCACAACCCACGCCCGGACTCAAACGATCGAGGTGCAGCTCGCGACCGTTAACCGCGCCTGTCGTGTGACATCCAAAACACTGCTTCGTCTCTTCGCCCGCGATCGCGCGCCCGAGCGCGTCTTCAAGTGACGACGGCACGGTCTGGCGATGACCGATCGTGAAGTCGAGCTTACCAAGCTTTTGAAAATAACTGACGCGCGTTTCATAAAGAAGATCGTTGTATCGAAAGACATATGTTTGACCCACGTGTCCCTGGCCAAAGCAATAGAGTATCGGTTTCGAGATGCTGGTTGCGCCGTCAGAGACGGTGTAGACAACATTCGCGCCTTGTCGTGAAAGCTCGTAAGTGTAGTTTCCATTCTTGAAAGTCAGGCGGCCGCGCGCCGCCAGAATCCTGCAATCAGGCGCGACTTCCAGCGCCTGGGCCATCGGCGTGGTTAACTGTGCCGCCTCGCGTGGATGGCAATCAGCGCAGACTTTATTGCCGACGAAACGTATGCCGCGCGTCTCGGAGTTGGGCCGCCATTCCGAGAAGAACGTGTCTGACTGCGCCTGGCACAAGAGCGCGATCGCTCCGCAGATTACACAGAAGACGCCGACTATTTTGGTAACGAGAGTCACTGCTGATTCGGAGATGAATTGGGTGGCAACACGACGACGTTGCCCGTGGACCTGCGCCCTGTCTTGAGGCTCTCGACAATGCGCATCTGTTCCTGAGCTTTGTCCGGTTCTTTAGTGCGCGCGTACAACAGCGCGAGGTTGTAATGTGCCGAGGGCTCATTAGGATCGAGCTTAACTGCTGTCTCCAGCTCCTGGCGCGCGCGCGCGTAGTCTTTGAGTCGCATGTAACTCGAGCCGAGCGCAACGCGCGCATGCACGTAGCTCGGAAGCTTCTGCACCGCTTGTTGAAACAACGTTATCGCGCGCGCGGAGTCGTTCTGCTCCTGGGCCACCAGGCCAAGATAGTAAAAGACTTCCGGAATAGCGACGCCCGATCGCGTGCTCTTCTCCAGCCACAGTCGAGCTTCGTCGAATTTCTTTTGGGTGAGTAAAACGTAACCGAGGTGTAGCTGGGCCTGTGCATTTGCGGGCTCGATTTGAAGAACGCGGCGGAAAAGTTTTTCAGCCTCGAAGAGATCGGTTTTGCGCAACCACGCGATCCCCAGCGCCAACAGATACGAGGGTTCTTTTGGCTGTAATTCGACCGCTCGTTGCAGCGCCGACTTAGCTTCGTCGAACATCTCGACGCGCATCGCTTCGAGCCCGAATCTGTAGAGAAACTCCGGCGACTTCGAATCAGCCGTGAGCGTTGCAACGCGACTCAAGTAGATCGAAGCCTCTTTCGTTTCGCCCTTCAAGCGCGACAACTGTGCGAGACCAAACAATGCGCCTGCATTCTCGAGCCGTCCTTCGAGCGCCACGAGATAGTTTTCTTCAGCCTTCGGCAAATCGTTTTTGGCGAGATAAGCGTCGCCGAGGATCACCAGCACCGATGCCGGAACAGGTCGCGAGGCTCGCTGCTTCTCGATAAAGCTGATGCACTCGTCGAAACGGCCTTGCGAGAAGAGCAGCTCCGCGAGTTGCGTTGTGGCTTCGGCGTGTTCGGGTTCGAGCGCTACGACTTCTTTGAGTTGAAGGATTGCTTTGTCCGGCGCACGTTTGAGGAGATAGAGGTGGACCAGATTCATGCGCGCGCCGGTGAAGTTCTTGTCGTTACGCACGGCACGGAGGAAGAGCGTCTCCGCTTCGAGTAGCCGGTTCTGCTTCGCGCGAATGGTGCCCAGGAAGTTGAGCGCTATTGGGAGGTCAGGACTAACTTTCAGAACGGCTGCGAGCTCTTTTTCGGCTTCGGGCAGGCGGTTGTCGCGGATGAGCGTAGCCACCTGTTCGAACAGTTGAACGGCGTCGCCACCCTGAGCAGAAACAGTTGCCACAAAAAGGCACAAAATACACAAAGCAGACAAAAAAATATTTTGTGTCTTATGTGCCTTTTTGTGGCTATTTGACGAATTCCTTCTCATCGACCTTACCCTGGCCTTCTTTGATCGTGATGATCCGGTTCACACCGACGTTGGAAATTTTGTCGACCACGCCGCTGGGCCAACGCACCTGAATGGAATCCACTTTAGTTCGCTTCTCGAGGCCGAAGTGCAACCTCAGATCGCTTTGCGACAAGTAGCTGTCGCCGCTGCGCACCTCATCAGTTTGCGTCAAGTCTCCGGCTACGACTGTCACGCGCGCACCGATACCGTCGCGATTGCTCTTCACGCCAACGGTCTTGATCAGTATCGAATTGTTTGCGTTGCCGCCGTCATTGCGTAACAGTTGTGGTGGACCATCGAGATCCGCGATTATCAAATCAATGTCGCCGTCGTTGTCGATATCGCCAAAGGCGACGCCACGACTCACACGATTCTCAGTCAGCACGGCGCCGAACTCGGCCGACACTTCGGTGAAGGTCGAGTCGCGATTGTTATGGTGCAGCAGGCGCGGCTGGCGATAGCTCGGCAGTTGCGGATAAACGTGACCGTTGGCGACAAACAGATCCACCCAACCGTCGTTGTCGTAATCGAAGAACTTCGTGCCCCAACCCACGTAGGGCAAACTCACCGCCGCGACCTTCGCTGCGTATGAAAGATCCGTAAAAGAGTTCTTGCCGTCGTTATGATAGAGCGTGTTGTACTCGTCCGCGAAGTTGGTGATGAACAGATCGAGTTTGCCGTCGTGATCGTAATCGCCGGCCGTGACGCCCATGCTGCCCTGCTCGCTCCCGTTTTCGTTCACCGCGGTGCCGGCGCTGAAGCCGATCTCTTCGAACGTGCCGTCGCCTTTGTTGCGGTAGTGAAAGTTGGGTGTCGAGTCGTTGGCAACGAAGATGTCGACCAGGCCGTCGTCGTCGAAGTCGCTGGTGATGATGCCCATGCCGTAGTAGCCATTCTCGTCATTGACTCCGGCTTGCTTTGAGACGTCGGTGAACGTGCCGTCGCCGTTGTTGCGAAAGAGCGAGTCGCCCGCGCCTTTCAAACCTCTTGGACCACACTGCACCGGAATCGATTTGTACTGGCAGGTCTTGCCCTGGCCAAACTCCGGCAGGTTGTTGATGTCGAAGTCGACGTAGTTTGAAACGAACAGATCGAGATCGCCGTCGCGATCGTAGTCGACGAACGAGGCGCCGGTGGACCAACGCGGATCGTTGACGCCGGCTTTTGCGGTGACGTCGGTGAACGTGCCGTTGCCGTTGTTTTTCAAAAGGTGATCGGGACCGAGACAAGTGACGTACAGATCTTCGAAGCCGTCGTTGTTGTAATCGCCGACGGCGACACCCATGCCCCAACCGATATCGCTCACGCCGGCCTTTACGCCGACTTCCGTAAACTTGCCGTTGCCGTCGTTGCGATAGAGATCGCTCTTTGTCTTTCCTTTGGTTTTAACGAGATCGACCGTGAGCGAGTTGACGAGGTAGATATCGAGATCGCCGTCGTTGTCGTAGTCGAACAAGGCGACGCCGCCGCTCATCGATTCGACGATGTATCTCTTTTCGGGTGAAGCGACGTGTTTGAAAGTGATGCCGGATTGAGCGGTGATGTCGGTAAACGAGATCGTTTTCTCACGCAAAGGCGCCCCAACGTAAAAGAAGCCGCAAAGAAAAACGCAAAGTGAAATCAGCGAGAAACGACTAATCATTGTCCTTCGCTCGCGCTTTCTCTTTTAGCTGCTTCGAGATCTCGAGCTGGCTCTCGCCTTCAGTCTTGCGACCCGCGGCGATGTAAGCGCGACCGAGTTGATAGTGAACGTGGGCCTGGTCGGGCTTCAAGCGCGCGGCTGTCTCGAGATTCTCGATGCTGCCCTTGACGTCGCCTTTCTGTAGCAACGCCTTACCCAGTTCATATCGAGCATCCGCGAAGTCAGGCTGGTCGCGAACAATGTCTCGCATCAGCTTGATGCCGCGTTCCGTTTCCTGTTGGGCCAACACGACGAAAGCCAGATGATACCTTGCCTGCAAGTCGTTCGGATTTACCGACAGCTCCAGCTCAAACTCGCGAGCAGCGTCCTGAAACTTCCCTGCCTTGAGATGGATCAGTCCGGTGTAGAAGTGGGCCAGCCGCACTTTGTTGTCGAGCGAAAGCGCCGTGCGCAACTCTTCAAGCGCTTTGTCGACTTCACCACGTTCGTACTGCGCCTGGCTCAACAGAATGTGCAGTTGCGGGCTGTTGCCTCCGACAGCCACCATCTGTTCGACGACGCGGTTCGCAGCCTCGAGCTTTCCGTCCTTCATTAACGAGAGCGCGAGGGGATAGTACAACGCCGCATCCTGCGACTTGACCGCAACCACGTCAGTCAACAACGCTGAAGCTTTGGCGTAGTCGTTGGTCATGAAGTAGCTGAGTCCCAACAACTGCTTGATCGCGATGTTCCCCGGATCTATTTTGAGCTCGTTTTCGAGCGGAGGGATCGCCTCTTTGTACGACTCGGATTTGTAGTAAGCAAGGCCGACGTTGTAATTGAGACCTTCCTGATTCGGGTTCCACTTTGCGGCAAGCGCAAACTGTGCCGACGCTTCGCGAAAGTCCTGTTGTTCCGCACGCAGCAAGCCGATGCTGTTATGGCCTGCCGCAACTACCTTGGTGTAATACGTCTCTTCGGCTTTGAGTTTTTCCGACTTCTGCTGGTCGAGCGGCGCAGCTTCCGCAATCATGCCTTCTGCTTTGACTAGATCCTTGTCCGTGTGATCGGCGCCACTCAGAAAAGCTCCCACTCGCTTCTCGTCGAGCTTGAAACCCTTCGCCTTGAGATCCGCGGAAATCTGTAATTCCTTCTGGCCTTCCTCAGTGCGGCCGACTTTCAGTAACGACTGGCCCAGCCGGTAATGCGCTGTGGTCACCTGGTAATCGTTGTGCGTGAGCGAAGGAGTGAGCGCGATGGTTTTCCGGAGCACTTCGATCGCTTCCGCGTATTTGCCGGCGCCCTGGTATGCCTGGCCCAGGTGAAAATAAGGATCGGGATTATTCGGCTGCTGGCTGACGGCTTTTTCGAGTAGCGCGATCGCGGGCTCGAATTTCCGATCCATGATGTAGAGGATGCCGAGATAAAAATTGGCGAAGTACTCGTCCGGATTTGCAGCCAACTCGATCTTGAACTCTTCGACTGCATCCGCAATGCGGGCGGCGCCGTCCTTATATAAATACGTCAAACCGAGATAGTAGTGAACACGTGGAAACTTCGGATCGAGCGCGATCGCTTGCTTGAACTCTTCGATCGACTCCGGCAGGAAACCGGTCTCGCGGTAAGCGCGTCCGATGAGCACGCGCAACGCCGGACGATTACCGAGGCGCTCGACCATGCCTCCGTAGAGTTGCTTCGCCCGGGCCACGTCTTTTTGTTTTAGGTAACAAAGACCCAAAGTGTACTCGGCGTCGTAATCGCCGGGCGTGAGCCGCAATGCTTCCTGGAGTTCGCGCGCGGCTTTGTCAAACTCGCCCATCATGAAGTGAGTCTTGCCCAGCATGTGATGCGCGATCGCGTTCTGCGCATTCGCGGCGATCGCACGCTGCAAAGGTTCGATGCCCTTCGGATACTGGCCGACGTGAAAGTAAGCAATCGCAAGATCGACTAAGCCGCCGGCTGTATTGGGGCGCATCGCGCGTGCTGACTCGAACGCACTGACTGACGCCTCGTAATTATTCTGGGCCAGGTAGATCTTGCCGAGCCGCTCGTACGCCTCACCGAGTATCACTTTGAACTCGGCTTCAGCGGCAGCATAATTACCGGCGCGATGATAAGCGTTGGCTGCTTCGTAGTGTTTGCGGAAGAGATCGGCCTGGAAGGCGAAGATCGGTAAGCAGCCGCAAAAATGCACAAAAAGCACAAAACATAAATTCTTACTAAAAACCTTAATCACGTTTATGTGGCTTGTTATTGCGGCAAAGACAGACGAAGGCTGAGTGAAATCACTCAGCACTTCGTCTGCGGTTTAGAACCTTGGGGAGTATATCAGAAGGTAAATTTGAGACCGAGTTGGATCTCGCGTGCCGCCAGCGCTGTATCGAGCCGGCCGAAAGTATTGTGTGTCATATCGAGATCATACCCAACGAAGTTGGGGTGATTGAAGACGTTGAAGAACTCGGCACGGAACTGAAGTCCGTAACGTTCCTGGAATCTCCAGTTCTTGGCCATTGAGAAATCGACAGTGGTAATCGGTTTTCCTCGCACTGCGCCTTTGCCTAACGTTCCCAATTGGCCAGGCGCTGGTCTGGCGAACGCCGCTGGGTTCAGGTGCTGCACCGGATCACCTTCGAGATAGAGTGGCGCGCCGGTGTAATTCGGACGCTGCCCGACGGCAGCGGCGGTACCGATCGTATTGAAGCCCGTGGTGACGTCGATCGGAGTAGCGCCAAAGCGCGACGCGATTGCGTTCAATTGCCAATCACCAAGAATCATCTCAGCCGGTCGCCCCCAATCCCGGAACGACGGCAGAACGTAAACCATATTGCCTACAAAGGTGTGCCGGCGATCGAGATCGGCGTCGCCTTTATCGGCAGCAAAGTTGAACGGATCGCTGGTGGTGTTGGTAAACGACGTTAGTGCGACATCTGAAATAGCATGTCCCCAGGTGTATGCCGCCTGGAAGGCCAGGCGATTGCTGAAGCGGCGGTTGAGCCACAACTGCATCGCATGGTAGCTCGAGTTACCATTTGACTCGGAGGTATTGATATTTCCGATGCCTTGCAATATGCGGTTATCGCGAGTCAAGGCTCCTGCGTCCGGAACCACTGGCTTTGGAAGGTTCTCAGTTCCCGCGAGCGGTATGCCCGCGGTAGCTCGCGCGATCTGCAACCGGGCGGACCGATTGCTGCCGTCGCATGCTGCGCCTTTACATGGGGCACCGGGAGCTATGTCGTTACGGTTCACGTTACGCCGCCAGATGTGCAGGCCGTGATTGCCGATATAAGACGCTTCCAGGACCGTATCCTTAAAGAGTTGATGCGAAACGGTCAGGTTCCATTGATAGCTTTCGGGTGGCCGGAAATTAGGATCGATTGAGGCAAAACCTGCATTGGGATCCACGCCGGCAATATTGTTTTTCAATCCCGGATTGATCGTGTCGAGACTGCGGCAGGTCGGGCAGTTAGCGAGGGTTGTGCCTGCGCCATTCCAACCTGAACCGGCGCTGACGGCGGTGGTCCAGGGAGGATTACCGGTCAGACGAAGGATATCTTCAATCACGTTCGAACGACTCATATAGCGGCCGAATCCTGCTCTGACCGCTGTTTGGCCGGTTCCGAAGACATCCCAGGCTATGCCAACACGCGGCTGCCACCCTTTCTTGAACGTGTGGACCAGCGACCGGCCCAAACCCATCTGGATGCCCTCTTCGGCAGTGACCAGCCCGCTGTTGAAATCTTTCCCGTTGTAGAGACTTGGGATGAAGTTCGAAATGTGGTTGTCTTCCACCCACGCCGGCGTAAACACCGAGTAACGCAAGCCCATCGTAAGCGTCACCCGCGGGTGCAACTTCCACGTGTCGTTTCCATAAACCTCGAAGTCGCGCCAACGTCCATCGCCAATCTCGGTAGTCTGGATCTCGGTGTAATTAACCAGCACCGTATCCTTGAGCAGCAGGTCGGCGACACAGTTACCAGTTTGTAAACCGCACCCCTGGATAGTGGCCTGCTGATTCCCGCCGCCACCACCGACGCTTGGTTCGTCTTTGAAGTTGTGACTGAAGAGGCCGCCGAATTTCAGATCGTGCGATCCCTTCACCAGCGAGAAGTCATCTTTCCAAATGTACAGGTCTTCACGATTGGCCCAGGGCGCCTGGTGCCAGATGTTGTCGTAACCATCTACGCCCCAGAACAGTGACGGGATGCTGCCGCCAATGTCGTCAGGGTTTTTCGGGAAGACGGTTGGAATGGCAGCGGCGATCTCATCCTGGATTGCCTGGCTTCCCGGCGCGGTGGTGATGATGATGTCGTTACCGGCAATGGAAAACTGAAATTCATTGACGGCTTTCGACGTGATAGTGTTCGTCAGCTTAACTGCAAAGCTGTGGCTGGGCTGGCTCCAGTCAGACGCGATGGTCGGATACTGAGAATCTCCCCAGAAGTTACCGGAAGCTCCGGCGTGGTCCCATTTCTCGTTGATATAACGGACCATCAGATTCATCTTGTCGGTCAGCGTTATGTCACCGCGGATGAGATCCTGGCGAGTATTGATCGGCTGCAGCACCGACGTGGCCCAGTCACCGGCGCCTGGACCGGTGGGGGCTGGAAAGAGCTTCATCAGTGCAAGTCCCCCCGGGCTCAATGGGCCGGGAAGAACGTTGCCTGGAAAAGGATCACAAACTTCCTTCGTGTGATTTGCGTCTTGCGGCGTTGGATCCGGCACTTGTTTGCACGAGCCGGGGATGTGCGGCAGAGCCGACGTCAACGCTCCACTGAAATCACCCTTTCTCTCAGCAAGCGTCGGCACCTTTGCCGAAAGCACCTGGCCGCGCTTCTCGCGTCGCCACTCCTCCGACCAGAAGAAGAAAACTCTGTTCTTGATTATTGGACCACTGAAGTTGCCGCCGAAATTGTTGTACTCCAACTGTGGCTTGGGCTGACCGGAACGGTTCAGGAAGAAGTTGTTGGCGTTGAGAGCATCGTTTCGGAAAAACTCAAAGCCACCGCCGTGAAAGTCGTTGCTGCCGCCTTTCGTAATCAGGTTGACCACCGCGCCCTGCGCCTGTCCAAACTCCGCGCTGAAACTATTACGCTCGACGCGAAACTCCTGAATCGAATCGATGGATGGCATCACGAGCAACGTGCGGTTCGAGCCGACGTCCATGTTGTTGACGCCATCGACAGTCCACAGATTGGCGTTTGACTGGTTGCCGTTGACTGACATGTCAACGCCGGAGTCGAGTCCCGTTCCGCGAGTCGTAAACGCGCCCCCCGCGCGTGCTTGCGTAACCGGAGAAACACCGGGAACCATCAGCGCGAGTTGCGCATAGTTGCGACCGTTCAACGGCAGCTCCGTCACCTGCTTCTCAGTGATGAGACTGCTGACTTCGCCGCTGCGCAGCTCGACTGGAGCTGCCTCGCTGGTGACTGTCACTGTTTCCGTCACCTGGCCCACCTGAAGATCGAGGTTGACGGTTTTGTTTTCGTTGACGTGAAGCTCGACGCCGGTGGTGACTATCTTCTTGAATCCCGATGGAGCGGCGCTTACCGTGTAGATACTGGCAGGCAAGCTGGTAGCGTTGTAGAAGCCGTCGTCAGTAGCGGAGACCGTGCGCGAGACGCCGGTCTTCTCATCCGTGATCGTGACTTCCGCTTTGGGCACCGCGGCGCCTTGCGGGTCTCTCACCGTTCCGGTGATGTTTCCCGTAGTGCTCGACTGGGCGTGTACGCCGGCAAGCAATCCTATACACAGCAGGAATAACGACGCCCGCACCCAAGACCTGATCGACATACAACACCTCCTCAGTGTTTCCGTACCGGAATCAAGAACCTATTCAGTTGCCGCGAACCTTTTGAGTAAATCCTTAGCTAAGTTTTCTTCTGAGTGTTACTTTGTTGCAGTAGTTATCAAAAGCATTTAATACCAATCCCCTTCCTTGTCAAGGATTTTTTATTTTTAATTGCGAACGTCGTGCTGAAAGGCTGAATTTACAGAGACTTTGTTCACGTTCCCGACAAAAGAATCGCCCGACTTTGTTTTCAGACTATACAGAAGTAAGCAAAATTAAGTGACGGAGATTGAGGCGAACTTACTTGCCAGGACGAGGCTCAGGGCGCCCATGAGGGTGGGCTCGGGGCCGAGCGTGGAGGCGATGATCTGAGTGGAAGGTAGACCGCGACAAATCGTCGCTTCGACGGTCTTTTGAATGTCGGTCGAGATTACAGGCCACGCGCGCACGATCGGGCCGCCGACAATTACTGCCTGCGGCGCGAGACCGCGGATCAGGTTCGCGATGCCGATCCCGAGATAGTAAGCAGTCTCTTTTAGCGCGGTGCGAGCAGCGCCATCGCTGCGCAGCGCCATGTCGATCAGGTCGCCGAAGGTTGTAGTGGATTTTCCGTTTCGGCCACTCGAAAGATCTTTGAAGCGCGCCAGCGCCGAGCGTTCTGAAGCAAACGCTTCCCAACACTCGCGACTTCCTGAAGCGCACGCCACGGGGGCGCCCTGTCCGATCGTCATGTGTCCGAACTCACCTGCCGCGCCATTCTCTCCGCGATAGACCTGACCATCGAAAATTATCCCGGTGCCGACGCCGGTCTCCACCAAAACGAGAATGAAATCGCGCACTTCCCTGATCTCAGGACGGCCGAACCATAACTCAGCTTGTGCGGCAGCGTTCGCGTCGTTGTCCATCGTCACGGGCAGTCCGGTTGCTTCACTGATCTCGCTCGCCAGCGGTAGATCGCGCCAATTGAACGTCGGGATGAATAGCTCTTTGCCTTCCGGATCGACGAGTCCGGGGAGACTGACGCCGATGCCTTCGATGGTGCCGTTGTTTCGTTTTATGAACCTCTGCGCGCAGTCGATGATCGCTTGAGTTGTCTTAGCGGCGTTGGGGTTAGTTTCAAACTGTTCCTGATCCAACACGCGTCCGGCGAGATCGCTTGTCGCGACGATCGTGCGTGTCGTTCCGAGATCTACGCCAATCGCGACAGCGTCCGCGGTACGAAGTGACAACAAAACTGGAGGTCGACCACCGGTTGACTCGCCACTCACTTCCTCGATCAGTCCATCGACCCGCAACTCCTCAACGATCAGCGAAACTGTCGAACGTTGCAGCGCCGTTTCGTGGGCGATTTCGGCGCGCGAGATGGGGCCTCGCTCGCGAACGTAGTTCAACACGATCTGGCGATTGATGTTGCGGATCGTGTTGGAACGAGCCACATTTGCTCTCTTTAGGTCGATTCGTCGCATATCGCAGCCGCCGGGTCGCGTCACCTTGGAGGGTAAGAAGTTAGAAGCAACGGGGCCAGAACTCAAACGGGAAATCGATAAGAATAATTAGTACATAGCTAAGAATCCGTCAACACCCATTGTGGATTAGCCGCAAAAAGGCACAAAAAACACAAATGAGTGCGTTATACTGCCGCCACACAAAGTGGGAGGTCTTGTATGAGTAAATACGTGTTAGTCGCACTTCCCCTGATCCTGTTTTCAGTCACCCCTGTATTCGCGCAAGGCAGTAGTGGTGCTCCACCTCCGAGCAATCGAGTCAACGCCGAACGCGTTCGCCAGCAGGAGATGAGTCGTCGTGAGTACCAGCTAAGAAATTTCGGGACGGAACCTGGCGCGCCGAAGGATAAACGAGAGCTTGAAGCTTTGATGGCTCAGACTGAAGAGGACTTCAATCGCATCCTCACGCTTCACAATGAGATCGCACGCGCCCTCACCTCCAAAAACGAGCTCAACTATCAATTCGTTTCGGAAGCAACCGCCGAGATCAAGAAGAGAGCGAGCCGGGTGCAACACTCGCTTGCTTTAGGTTTGTCTGCTGAAGAAGCTGCCGAGCTCGGAAAATCAAAGGACGAGCCGATCAAAGATTCTTTGATCAAACTCTGCAACGAGATTAGAAGCTTTGTGACCAATCCATCGATCGCGAATCCGAACACGATCAATGCGGAACAGATGACCAAAGCCCGCCGCGACCTCGAAAGCGTGATTCAACTCAGCGGGCGCATCAAGAAAGACGCCGACAAACTGCAACACTGATGAACACGGATTTATGACGGATTTGGTCGCGTGAAAACGATGGGTTCTTGAGTGGTGATTCCTTTTCCTTCCTGGACCACAATACTCTGGTTGGGTTTGATGTTGGGGATCGTCTCTTTCTGATTTCCCGGCCACGTGATCTCGAGCGTGAGAGTTGTTCCTTCTTCCGGTTTGCCTAAGCCAAACGTCAAAGGCAATTCAGACTGCGAACAGTAACTCGATCCGGTGCGCACCATGCCGAACAGCGTCCTGCCCTTCGACGTTTTGACGACGACTTTCGCGCCGATGCCGTCGCGATTTGATCTGGCGCCGACTGTCTTCACGCGCAGCAAGTCGTTCTGATTCGCGTTCTCGTTACGCAGCAGTCGTGCGGGTCCGTTGTTTGTCGTGACCAGCAGATCCAGATCGCCGTCGTTGTCAAAGTCGCCGTAAGCCGCGCCGCGTCCGACGATCGCGCGATTCAGAGCACGCCCGAGTTTAGCAGTTACTTCTTCAAACTTTTTCTTGCCCTTGTTGCGGAAGAGATGTGGCGGCTGCGCGTACTTGACCGTCGGTTGGACCACGCTGATGTCGTCGGAAACGTGACCGTTGGCGGCGAAGATGTCGAGCAGGCCATCTAGATCGTAATCGAAGAAGAAACACGCAAACGTCAGCGACTGCGCCGACATTTTTCCGATCCCCGATGCGGGCGCCTCATCAGTAAATAGCCCGGAGCCATCGTTGTGATACAAGGCGATGCTCTCGTTCGTGAAGTTGCCGATGACGATGCTTTGTTTGCCCGAGCCGTCGTAATCAGCAGCGTCAACGCCCATGCCCGCGCGTGCCGTGCCTGACTCGCTGAAAGCAACGCCCGCGATCACTGCGTTGTCGGTGAACGTGCCGTTGTGGTTGTTGCGATAGAGTTTGTTGGGTTCAGTGTCGTTGGCGACGAAGAGATCCATCCAGCCGTCGTCGTCGTAATCGAGTAGAGCGACGCCGAGTGTCTTGCCTGCCGGATCGTTGAGACCGGCGCGCGCGGTGACGTTCTCGAAAGTTCCGTTGCCGCGGTTTTTGTACAACGACGGGCTCTGGCCCTTGTAAGTTTGCGGCGTGCAATAGGATTTGTTTTTGTTGTCGAGGGTGCAATATTGATCGGTCTGCACTGACCACTCGACGTAGTTGCCGACAAACAGATCGAGCTTGCCGTCGTTATCGTAGTCAAACCAAGCTGCACTGGTTGAGAAGCCCGGATCGCCGACGCCGGCGCGCGCGGTGACGTCTGCGAACTTTCCACCACCGAGATTGCGGAAGAGACGATTTGGACCAAGACACGTGATGTAGATGTCTTCGTTGCCGTCGTTGTCGTAATCGGCGACGGCGACGCCGAGGCCGTACATCTCGACGCCGAGACCTGCCTGCTGTGTTACGTCTGTGAAGGTGCCGTCTTTGTTGTTGTGATAGAGCGCGGGAAATGATTTGCGTTTCTTGTTCTCGGGCCAGTCCATTGAGTTGACGAGCAGGATGTCCTGCCAGCCGTCGTTGTCGTAGTCGAGAAATGCGCCGCCTGCGCCGATCGTTTCGGGGAGATATTTTTTGCCGAAGGCGCCGCTGTTGTGTTTGAAGCGGATGCCTGCTTCGGCGGTGACGTCGGTGAATTCGATCGCGCCGGAGGGGCGTGGTGGCGTCGGGCTCGGCGATGGAGAGGCGACGGCTACTTGTTCAGCGGCGGGGTTCGCGGCAGGCGCAGTCGGAGCCGCCTGTTTGCACGACGTCAGCAGCAGGACGACACAAAAAAAAATCCAGCCACAAAAAGGCACAGAAGGCACAAATGTCTTCCGAAAATTAAAAACACTCATGCAGGCTGTGACTCTTTAACAGTAATTGAACGCTGCGACTCGAACCAGATCTCGATCAACATCGCTGTTGGTCCAACAAGGAACAGCGCGTACAGCGGTGCGTAGACCACGTGATTCAGACGCAGCAGCATCTCCACAAACGCCACGATGAACACGACGATGCACTGCCACTTCTTCGACTTCACCGTCGTCTTCGGATCCGTAATCATGAAGAACACGAAGAGCTGGTACATCGGCCCGGTGATTGGCGAAATCTCGGAGCTCCACGGGTCTCCCGTAATCCAACTGCGCAGAACCGCAAATGCCAGAAACGAAAGCACATAAGTCACGCTGATGTGAATTCGTTTAGCGCGCCAGATGATCACCGATCCGAGTGTCCAGATGACCAGCAACGGCCAGATGAAGTTGCCCCATTGAATCGTCAGCGCCGCCACTGTCTCAGGCGCGAGAAACAGCAACACGCAGATGCCGAAGTTTGACGGATTCCAAAGATGCCGGCCCTTTACTCGCAGCACATACTTCGACATGATTGAAATCACGCTGCACAAAGCGAAAGGCCAGTACGCAGGTGAGCGAAGCAGAATGCCGACGCTGATGCCGGAGATGTACGCGCTTGCTAAGTTGATCCACTTGCCGAAAAAGATTCGACCAAGCACGAGCTCCGCCACGAGTGCGGAGACGATCGCGAGCGCCGTCCTTTCATAACTTTCGAGGATGCCATAGGCCAGGTGGCCCACCAGCAGAATCGTCGTGATGAAAAGCGGCGGCAGGTAACGATTGTCTAAGGAGAACTTTCTCCGCGCCGGGACCGCTGGAGCGCCGACAGCCGTTTGGCTCATGCTGACTCCTTAATCTTATAGACTTGCCCGGCGACGGGTTTTTGAATCGTCTGCATATTTCCTGAAGGCCAGCGAATCTCCGCTTTCTCGATTTGCGGGTTTTTGCCGAGACCAAAATGTAACCGCCGATCGTTCTGCGAGCAAAAGCCACTGCCGCCCGAAACCTGTTGCACTTGCTGATGCCCGTCCCAGAACAGTCGCACTTCCGCTCCTATCGCGCTGCGATTACTCTGCGCGCCCTCAAGCTCAAAACCGATCCACTTGTTCTCGGGAGTCACGTTGTTTTTGTAAATCAGCAAAGGTCCTTTTTGATTTGCAACTACGACGTCGAGCACGCCACGATTCCATAGATCGACGAGCGCCACCGCACGCCCGTCAAAGACATCACTCGCTCCAACCGCCTGCGCCACGTTTACAAACCTGCCCGTGCCGTCGTTGAGCCAGACTCGTTTCTGCTGATAACCGGACAAGCTGCGACCGTCCATCGCGGGCCAGTGCGCTGCGTCGGAAATGATCGTCGAGTTGCCGCCCGCGATCTTCGAGAAGTCGTACCAGTAGTTCTGATTGCGATCGGCGGAGACGTAACCATTAACAAGATAAAGATCGAGCGTGCCGTCGTTGTTTAGATCGCCAAACTGAGCGCCAAAACTCCAGCCGCCGATCTCAACGTCCATCGCGCGCGCGAGGTTGTCATACTCGAGCGCATCGCCATTTGTACCTTCGCGCGGCACCCAAAGGTTGTTGCCCTGGATCAGGATGCCTTCTTCGGAAATATTTGAAACGTAGATCGAGTAGCGGCCCTGGTTGAGTATGTCTCCAACAGACGCACTCATCCCGCTCTTCGGCGAGAAGCCGACTCCGGTCTGTTTGCCGGCTTCGCGAAACTGTTTGCCGTCGTTGAAGTAGAGCTCGGAGATACCGTAATCGTTCGCGATGAAGAGATCCTGATTGCCCGTGCCGCGCAGGTCTGCAACGGTCGTGGCGAGCGCCCAGCGTCTCGTGTCGATGCCGACTTTTTGACTGACTTCTTCGAACGATCCGTCGCCGAGATTTCGGAAGAGATACTTGCGCCCGCCGTTCTGCGCGTATTCAAAACTTTCCGGCATCATGCGAGTGTTCTTAAGGTGCCAGAGGTCTACGTCTTCCGCGTAGTAGCCGCCGAGAAACAGATCTAGGCGCCCATCGCGATCGTAGTCGAACCAAACGGCGGTGTTGGCGTTGACCCACGAAGGAAAACCAGCCTTGTCAGTTACGCGCGTGAATTTCTGTCCGGCGTCGTTATGAAAGAGCTCGGGCTTCCCCCACTTGTAGACGAAGAGATCTTCGTAACCATCGTTGTCGTAGTCTCCCCAAACCGAACCCATCGAGACGCCGGTGCCGAGTTGATTCAGATCCGCTAATCCGACGTCCGCTGCAACATCCGTAAACGAACCATCCTGGTTGTTTTTGAAAAGCGAGTTCTTACTTCCCTCGCCGCTGTTGGTCACGTAGAGATCCGGCCAACCATCGCGATTGAAATCGACAACGGAAACCGCCGCTCCCATCGAAGCAACTTGCGGCATGATGTGATCGAGTCGATGGTCCAGCGTCGGCGCCTGGTGCGTGAAGTTGATTCCCGAAGTCTTCGCTACTTCCTGCAAATGAAAACCATAGCGGCTCAGTGCTGCGGTTTCACCGAGACTGCTGTTCATTCGCTCGCGGCGAGCAGCGATTCGCTTCATGACCAGCGGCACCGCCAGCAGAGCTATAAAAACTATGACGAGAACGATTCTCGCCATCTTGCGGCCACTCATTTCCTCTGTTTCGACCTCAGTGCATTTTGAAAGACGTCGGGCGTGACGTAGCGCGTATGATAGTTTTGCCAATCTTCAGGATGCTGTTGATACACCCATTCATCCTCAAGCCTGCCCGGCGGAGTTGTGTATTCGTTTTTAGCGTGATATGGCAAAGGCAGCACGGTTTTGGAAAACGTGGAATTGTAATCTCCATCCTTTATCCAGCCGTCGCCCACTATCACGTAGTCGCGCACCCAGCCTGTCGCTGGTGGCGGTTGCGCTGCGAAGCGGAACGACATCTCATCGCCCGCGTTCATGATTACGTACCGGTCATCCGCCTGCTTCAGCAACTCGCGCACGTCGCCGAAGCGCGTATAGTAGCCGATGAGATCCCGCCAGATCTGTTTTGAAGCCGAGAGGTGATTATAGTCCGGTAGTTCCGGCGAAGAATCATCCTTTCGGTTGATAACGGAGTAACCACGATGATGCAGATCCGCCACTTCGGGGTCCAGGCGCGTGGTTTTTAGCTCAGCGTTCGGAATTCCGACTGCCCACTCGAGCGAATCCCAGTAAACCTCGAGATTGGTGCGTAGGCGCAGGCGGCGCGGAATGCCCGTTGGAAATACGTCCGTCAGATCAAACAAGCAGATCTTCTTGCGTCCCGCAGGGAAACCCATGTTTGGCCGCACCACTCGCCAGCCGCCTTTTCCATCCGGAATTTCTAAACTCAGGGGTTTCGCCTGTTCTTGTTGTCCCTGGCTGATCGCTACGTTTATTGAAGAGTCGGTTGGGTGCATCCAGCCATTTGCAATCAACCAGAGCGGACCGCTGGACGGCGCGTCGTTACCCAGATCGATTTCCACATAGTGATCACGAGTCACACCTTGATAGCGGCCGCGCCCGAAGGTATCGAGATAAATTCCGTCGAGAGTGTTTACGATACTGGTGACGTCCTGGCCGTTGTCGTCGATGGCCCGCCCGATCTTGCGAGGTGTGGAGACAGTCGTGACTGCCAACTTCGCAGCCGGAATCACGAAGCGTTCGTCAACGAATATTTCCGTGTTCTCGGGATGATCGACAACCATCAGGCGAAGGTGATCGTAATAGTAAGTCTCCCAGAGCTCGGCAGTGATTCGTAAGTCGTAATAACCATCGTGCGGCACCAGTTGATCGCGACCGATCTTGTACCACTCTTCTGTCGCTTCGACGCGCGCTGTTCCCAGCGTGTTGATGCGCAAACCAATCGCGGAGCTCCACGGCACCGCATCCTTGACGAATTCCATCTGCTTGCCGTTGTAAGCAAAGAGAAATGGGCACGAGCCTTTCAAACGTTGCTCGGTGACGATTTCCTGGTCGGCTTTGATTTCGAAGTCAGCGCGGACGGAGCCGTTGGGCCAAACAACGCGAATCACATCGGTGCTGGTTTGCTCGCCGAGTCCGAAGTGAAGCACTGGACCGGTGATGGGTTGCTTCTGGACCAGCAGACCGGAACGGATCTCCATCTCGCCGCCGACGCCAAACGAGTTGATGCGCTGATCGCCGGTGGCCTGAACAGAGCGCGGACGGACCTTTTGCCAGTGATAATTTGTTGTGCCGCGATTGATTGCCCGAACCGGCCGGCCTTCGTGATCGATGCCCAGCAGATCCAGTCGTCCGTCGCCGTTTACATCCGCAATATCAACCACGCGCTGGAGATCAGGCCGATTCGCAGGAAATACGTCCTTCTCCTCCCGCATAGAAATGTCGGTTCCAACCACAAAATCCAGCGCGCCGTTATTATCAAGGTCCGCAGACAGCATATTAGGCGCATTCGGAAGGTAATGAGAGAGCTCCTGCTCCTCCCATCCGCGATCTTTCTCCGACAGGCGTACGAGAGCTCCATCCTTTCGCACGGCGGCCAGATCCAGCACGCCGTCGTCATTGAGATCGGCCAAACTAATAGCGCTAGGGTTATCTACGGGTCTGGCTCGCTCAATAAACTGTCCCTGACGTTCATTAGTAAAGATGTGGAGTTGTCCGGAGCCGTCGAGCAAAGCCGCGTCGGGATCTCCGTCGCCGTCGAGGTCGCCCCAGACGAAATCCCTGATTCCGGAGATCGACGAAAAGACGTCCATCTGTTGAAATGTGCCGTCGCCGTTGTTTCGCAAAACTGTTGGCTTGAGTTGACTAGATCCAAGAACGATGTCCAGATCGCCGTCCGCTTCGATGTCGGCAGCCCAGGCGCCGGAGTAGCTTCCATTTATGATTGCGGGCGGCAATTTCGTCGCCGTAGTCACGTCAGTAAAAGTCGTTGGATTCTCCTGTTTGTACAGACGCACACCGCCAGCACCTGCGAGGACAAGATCCGTTTTGAAGTCGTAATTGAAGTCTATTGATAAGATGGGGTGTCCTGGCGGCACATCAGAGTCTTTGCCGGGAAACGGGAGGGTTGCGCCACTATCCAGCCGAACTTCTTTGCGAGTCAACGTGGCAATCACGGGGTTACCCTCGCCAGTCAACCAGATCGCGCTAACCCAATCCGCTTTATCCGTAGCACTCAAAGGCTCAATTGTGAATTTAATTCCCATGTCAGCCAGGGCTGTTTTGAAGACCGGTGACTCCAACCGCAAGAAACGACTCAACGGCACCGCTTCTTCACCGGGCTGCGGTTTGATTGCCGCGAGATCGCGCCGGTATTCGGGAACCCGCACCAGCACGTTGCGCAGAAAACTCGTGCGCGTGGCCGCCGCTGCTGCATCGCCGGCTTGTGCTGCTGTGTCGAGTGCTGTCACTTGCGCGCGCACTTCTTCCGGCCACGCGGATGAACGAGCAACGATTTTTGCAACCGATGATTTGAGCGTTTCGGCGTCGCCTCGCCTCGCGGCAGCGCGACTCAGTTCGACCAACGCGGCGATGTTGTCGGGCTGCGCTGCCAGGATTTTTTGAATGAGTTGTTGAAATTCTGTTTGGTCGCCCTGGCGTTCGACTTCCTCGGCGAGTTTGTAGATCGCGATCAAATTGTTCTGGTCCAACTCGACTGACTTGCGCAGTTCGTTGATAGCTTCCGCTGTGTTGCCGCGGCTGCTCTCGAGCAGGCCGATGAGATAATGAATTTCGCTGTTGTCGGGTGCGAGATCGCGGGCTTTGTGGAGTCGTTCGGCGGCGACGTCGTAGTTTCGTTGTCGCAGTGCGAGCAGTCCCCAGTTGGCCCAACCCGCAGGTTCGCCCGGAGCGAGCTGCGTAAACTGTGCGAGCTTCGCGTCGGCCTGCACGTCGTGTCCGACCTGGAGCGCAGCGAGGCCGATGTAGAAGGTGCGAACCAGCTCGTTGTATTGCGGCGATGATTTGGTTGGGAGATTGCCCGCGCGCTGGCAGGCGCTGACGGCAAACAACAGCGCGAGCAGAATCGTGATTTTCTTTTTGATCATAGGTCCTATAGGACTTATAGATCCTATATTTGCGCGTTTTCTGGAAACTCCGCACAATGTAGCACAATGAGATCTAAAACCGGCCTGCTGGTGCTGGCGCCAGCACTCGTTATCCTGACAGCAATTTTATTAATGAGCCCGCAAACGGCTCACGTGCAAAACGAACCCAAACCAAACGCCCGCGAAGAGGCGTATCGCGCGAACAATATCGGCGTCGCGCTGCTCGAGCAGTTCAAGTACAAAGAAGCAGCGGATGCGTTTCGTCGTGCGCTACAGCTCGCGCCCGACCTCGCGCTCGCACGCATCAATCTCGGCATCGCGCTCTTCAACATGCCTGACCTGCCCGCGGCGCAAAAGGAGTTGCAAGCTGCGAGCACAGTGGCGCCATCAGCACCGCAGCCGCTTTACGTTTTAGGTCTCGCGGCCAAGACGCAGAACAAACCGGAAGAAGCGATCGTCGCGTTTCAAAAGGTGCTGCACATCGATCCGAACGACGTGGGCGCGAACGTAAACCTCGGCCAGCTTTATGCACAGCAGCGCAAGTATCCGGAAGCGATTGCGGCGCTCCGGATCGCCGTGGCTGCAGAGCCTTATAACGCCACGGCTCTCTACAATCTCGGAACGTCGTTGATGCGTTCCGCGCAAAGGGAAGAAGGCACGAAGGTGATCGCGCAGTTTCAGGAGCTGCGTAACCGCGGCACCGGTACGACCCTCGGCACAAACTATCTCGAACAAGGCCGGTATGCCGAAGCGATCGCGTCAACGGGCGCCGAGCCTGACCTGGTTGACAAACGAACTCCGGAAGTCGTCTTCAAAGATGCGACCGAGACTGCGTTGCCGCCCGCGGGCGAGTGGCCGGCTGAGGCAACCACCGGCGCCGCTTTACTATTTGATTATGATGGCGATGGCGACTTGGATTTGCTCGAAGTCGCCGGAAACCGGCAACGCCTCGCGCGTAACGATAGCGGGAAGTTCACCGACGTCACCGCGCAATCGGGAGCACTCTTAAAGACCGCAGCAGCGTCAGGAACCGCAGCCGTCGCGGGCGACTACGACAACGATGGACGGCCGGATCTCTTCATTCTTCGACAAGGCGCGAGCACGCTCTACCACAACGACGGCAAAGGAAGTTTTTCAGACGCAACTGCCGCCGCAAAGATCTCGACACCTGCGAATCTTTCAACGTCCGTAGCGTTTGTCGACGTCGATCACGATGGCGATCTCGACCTTTTGCTCGCCGGTGAAGGATACCTGCTGCTGCGAAACAACGGCGACGGCACGTTTAGCGATCAGACCGCGGCCGCGAAACTCTCGGACAAAGTTTCGGCGCACGCGATCGTCCCGACTGACTTCGACAACCGTCGCGACATCGATCTGCTGGTTGCTTCGACGGAAAAGATTTCGCTCTGGCGCAACATGCGCGATGGAACGTTTCGCGATGTTGCTACCGAAGTCGGTATCACTCGCAAAGGTGCTACGAGTGTCGCCGCGGGCGATGTGAACAAAGACGGTTTCACTGATTTCTATTTCGCGGCTCTAAACGATACGGCAGGCGAATTCGCGCTTAGCAATGGCAAAGAGCGTTTCCAGCTTACGCGAGCTGAAGGCGGCAGCAACGCGTCGCAGTTTCTCGACTACGACAACGATGGCTTGCTCGATCTCGTTTCGATCGCTCAGACGCAATTGCGCGTCCTGCGAAACACCGGCGATGCGTGGACGGACGTGAGCAGCAAAGCCACGCAGGGATTAACAGCAAGCAGCGGCAAGCGAGCGCCGGTGCTTCTGTCCGGCGATCTCGACGGCGACGGCGATACTGACATCATCTTCGGAACTCCCGGCGGCGGTTTGAAGTTTGCCCGCAACGTCGGCGGCAACGCCAATCGTTCCCTCCGCGTGAATCTCGCCGGCAAAGTCAGTAACCGCAGTGGTGTGGGCGCGAAGATCGAAGTGCGGGCAGGCAGCCTCGCACAGAAACTCGAAACGTACTCCGCTTCTCCTGCTCCTGCTCCGGCAGACGTTGTTTTTGGTCTCGGCAAGCGCACGACCGTCGATGCGGTGCGCGTCTTGTGGCCCGCGGGAATCGTCCAGGCTGAAACAGAGATCGCGAAGTCGCCGATCACGCTTACCGAGTTGGACCGCAAACCGTCTTCGTGTCCTTATCTATACGTTTGGAACGGCGAACGTTTTGTATTCGTCACCGATTTCATGGGCGGCGGTGAGATGGGCCATCTCGACGCGCCGGGTGTTTACAACAAGCCGGATCCGGATGAGTACGTTCGCATCAGCGGCGACTTATTGCGGGAGCGCAACGGGCGTTATGAGCTGCGCGTGACTAATGAGCTCGAGGAAGCTTTGTTCCTCGATCACGTTCAGTTGATCGCCGTGGCGCATCCGCAGGACACGGAAATTTATCCAAACGAAGGACTGACGGAACCGCCGCAGCCTTTCAAGATCTACTCGACGCGCAACGCTCGCCCGCCCCTCGCGGCGGTTGACGATCACGGGCACGACGTTCTTTCGCGCATCTCACGCGTGGACCGCGAGTATCCCGACGATTTCCAACTGCAACCGATTCGCGGTTATGCAAAGGATCACGAGCTGACGTTGACGCTCCCTCCTAATCCTTCTCCTCGCACACGCTTGCTGCTGACAGGGTGGACCGACTACGCATGGTCCAGCGACAACCTCGCCGCTTCTCAAAGCGGAAAGGCTTTGACCTTGCCTGCCCTTCAAGTAAAAGAACAAGGACGCTGGCGCACAATCATCGAAAACATCGGCATTCCGGTTGGTCGACCGCAGACAGTCGTCGCAGAAATTCCGGGCAAGTTTCGGGAGGTGCGCATCGTTACCAACATGCGCATCTACTGGGATCAGATCCTCGTCGATACTTCCGGCGGCAACTTCCCCATGCGATTGACGCGACTCGATCCGTCGGTTGCTGACCTCCGCTGGCGCGGTTTCTCTCTGGAACATTCTCCGGACGGACGGCAACCGTTGACCTACGATTACAAGCAGGTCTCTTTTACGTCGCCGTGGAAAGTCATGACGGGTCGCTACACCCGCGAAGGTGACGTGCGCGAGTTGGTGCTTCAATCGGACGACATGTTTGTAATTTCGCGACCGGGTGATGAGCTGAGCTTATCGTTTGCTGCAGACAAGCTACCGCCATTGCCAAAGGGTTGGAAGCGAACGTTCCTGCTCTACGCGGATGGATTCAGTAAGGAGATGGACATCAACTCGGCGAGCCCCGATCAGGTTGGACCACTGCCGTTCCACGGCATGAGCGGCTATCCATACAAGTGGCCCGAACGATATCCGTTGACTGAGAAACGGCAAAGATATTTGGAGAAATACAATACCCGCATCGTCACTTCGGCGGTGGAAAGAGTTTTAGCCACAGATGAACACAGATAAAGACGGATTGAGATACTCAGTTGCGGCGTGCCAGACGGATAACGCGAATCCGATCGATCGGCGCGGGATGCGCGCGAACACGGATCGCATGCTTTCGATGATCGATTCGGCGGTGGCGGGCGCGGCGCCGTTTCTGCCGGTGCGCCTAGTGGTGTTTCCGGAGTTTGCGCACGCGGCGCCGGTATTCGCGACGGCTGCGGAGTTAATTGAGAAGCTTGCGATCCAGATCCCGAACGAACACACCGAACGACTGCAGCAGAAAGCGAAGGAATACGATATATACATTCAAAGTGGGTCGATGATCGAGGTCGATCCGAAGTGGCCGGGACACGTCTTCAATGCTACTTGCCTCATCGGTCCGCAGGGCGTGCTCTACAAGTATCGCAAGGTGAACACGTGGATTCCGTACGAGGTCCACACCAGCCCGCACGATCTTCCCGATTATGACGAGCCGCTGTTTCCGGTCGCCGACACACCTATCGGGCGCATCGGTTGCGCGATCTGTTACGACTGGTTGTTTCCTGAAGCGATGCGACAGTTGGTGGCAAACGGCGCGGAGGTTTTGGTACGCGTGTCTGCTTACATGGATCCGTGGGGCGCAACTGAGCCGATGAGTTGGTGGACGATCGTTAATCGTTGTCGCGCGTTAGAGAACATCGCGTACGTGGTGGCTGCGAACCAGGGCGCGAGTCTCAAGCACTATCCGCCTTACTCGTGGCCCGGCGGCAGTCAGGTAGTCGATTTCGATGGGCGCATGCTGGCAGAAGCGTCACCGGGACCAGGCGAGCGGATCGTCGTCGCGCCGATAGATATCTCCGCGTTGCGACATGAGCGTGCCGTTCGTCGTGGTCATCACATGTTGGCCCATCTGCGAACCGAAGCTTATCCCGTCTATCAAAAACACCAGTACCCTCCCCACGACAACTCGACAGAGTTGAGCTACGAGAAGAACAATCTCTTGATTGACGAAGCCAAACGAAGACTCGAGGATTAAACCTTCAGGAAGATTCGCCGGTGATAGAGAATCCACATCAGACCAAGGCAAACAAGGACGAAGGTGATAGCAAACGCGAGTGAGGCGTTGACGGGCGACGCCCATGACGCAAACACGTGATCGTAAATCCAGCCTCCGAGCGATCCGTCTCCTACTGGGATCAATCCGAGCAGTTCGGCAATCAAATCTGCCACGACGTACAGCGCAATCGCGTTGAGTCCAAAGACCTCAAACGGTTTCGCCCACCTGCGATAGCCTTTGATGTCGATGATCCAGTAACACAGCGCCAGGAACTGTAGCGCCAGTCCGCCCGTGAAAAGCACGTACGAACTGGTCCAAAGCGCCTTGTTGATCGGGAAGAACGCATTCCACGCCCAGCCAATCGCCACGCAAATGGCGCCCACGACAAACATCCCTGCCGCTTTTTCAATGCGCGACTTCTCTGTGCGCAGCCACTGCCCGGTCAAGACACCAATCAACGTCGTCGCGATCGCGGGAATGGTGCTCAATATACCTTCCGGATCGTAAACCTTCGCCTGCGCCCAAACGTGCTTTCCGAAGACGACGCGATCGACGTACGAAGGTAGGCTTCCTTCTTTCGTGAGATCGCCGGCAGCGTAACCCGGCGCCGGAATGAGCCTCACGAGCAGCCAGTAAAAGATGAGCAGGCCGATGATGATCGCGATCTGAGTTCTGACTTTCGTGTTGAGAAAGATGATTGAAGCGAAGAAGTAACAGACGGCAATTCGCTGCAACACACCCGGAATGCGAAGCTCGGCAAGGCCGAAGTCGGGAAACGCATTCAAAAACAGTCCAATTGCGAAAATGATCAGCGTGCGTTTGACGATCTTCACGTAGAGGTCGCGCGTGCTGCCGCCACTTTCAAGACGTCTGCCGAAAGCGAGCGGGATGGCGATGCCAACGATGAACAGGAAAAACGGAAAGACCAGGTCGGTGGGTGTCCAGCCGTGCCATTGCGCGTGTTCGAGCGGCCAGTAGATGTGTTCCCACGAGCCGGGATTGTTTACCAGGATCATCCCGGCGATCGTAATGCCGCGAAACACGTCGAGCGACACGAGCCGGTTGCTATCGGTCGGAACGGTTGATGTTGGCATCGGCGGCGAATTCTGCCACAAAAAGGCACAAAAGTCACAAAAAGCAGCTTAGCCGGATTTGATCGAGATCAGCGTGAGACCGTAGTCGCGCACGCGCGCCAGCAACCCGTGGAGCGCGGCCTGGTCTGCCACGACGCCGGAAATCGTGGTCACGTTGTCGTGCCCGGTAATGCTCATGCCGTCAAACAACTCAATCCATCCCGCGTCCAGGTTTCCTTTGACCTGGATCTCGTAAAACGTTTGGTCCAATTCTTTCATCATGATTCAAACTTCCTCGACCTCAAATACTCAGCAACGTTACCCGCCGAAATCTCCGACGAGATAAGCGCGATGTGATTGTCAGGCCGTAAAAAGACACAGAACTCATTCTCCTTCTCAAAAATCTCGCTGACACGTGCGTCGATCGGTATCAACTGGCAGTCAGCCAAACGTCCGAACCTGCGCTCGAACTCGCTGCACGTCTCCGCGCGATCGTTGTTCGAAAAAATCAGCAGGTGAAACTTCGGCGCGTTCAGCTTGTTGAAGATGCTCCGCCCATCCACCAGGAAATAAGGAAGGCGATCGCCGGCTTTGACGTGTTCCGGTTCGTCGTCAGTGTGTTGGCTGAGCACGTCGTCGCGATAGTTGATTCCGATCTGCGAGATCAATGGAAAGACTCGCTTACTCACCATTTCCAGGCTGGCGACAAAGCCGGCAATCGGCGGAAAGATCGTGGTGCGAATAAAACTCATCAGCCAGTCTGAACCAGCGGCAAGCTCAAACATGCGATCGGTTGTTTCGAGCAGCCGCTTCGCGTTTGCGAGTCGTTCTTCGTTGTAGGTGTCCAGAAGCGTTTCGTCGGCCTCGCCTTTGATCACCATCGCCAGTTTCCACGCGAGGTTGTAAGCGTCCTGGATACCGGTGTTCATACCCTGCGCGCCTGCCGGGCTGTGAATGTGCGCCGCATCTCCCGCGAGAAAACATCGTCCTTTAGAAAACTTGTTGACGCGCCGCGAGTGAACCTTGTAAAGCGAGAACCAACGCACGTCAGAAATCTCGAGCGACAGTTTGGCTTGCTCCTTTATCTCCTGTTCGATCTCTTCGTAGACCACTTCACCTTGCTCCTCGTTTTTGCTTTCGGGAAAGGTGCCGACGATTCGATAACGATCTTCTCCGGGCATCGGGAAGAATGCGACGAACACTTCTTTCGCGAGGCAAACGTGCAGCGCGTCGTGCGGCAGTTGCCAGTCAACGCGTGCGTCGGCGACGTAGAACAGCCGCTCGAATGTGCTGCCTCCGAAGGTCAATCCGAGTCCATGCCTGACGGGACTGCTCGCGCCATCGCAACCGGCCAGGAATTTCCCCTTAATCGTTTGCGACTCGCCGGAGGCGGATTTGATCTGGGCAGTCACGCCTGTTTCATCCTGCGAAAAACTCTCGAGCTCCGTTTGCCAGAGCACGTTGCGGTTGTGACTCTTGACGAACTCGTAGAGCAGTTCCTCATTCTTGCTCTGCTCGAGCATCAGCATGTAGGCAAACTGGCTGAGGTCCTTGCCGAAGTTTGCGAGGTGCATCTCACCGCGCACTTCGCCGCCTTCGATTAGCCTCACCCGGCTTGCGATCGTGCCGCGCTCGATAGCCGGCTGCGCGAGTCCTAATTGGTCGTAAATCTCGAGTGTCCGAGCCTGGACGCCGATCGCTTTTGAAAAAGGTGTGACGGTCGCGTTCTTGTCCACGATGACAAAATCGATTCCGTACCTGATGAGCTGGCAGGCGAGGGAAAGGCCCGTCGGGCCTGCGCCGATGATGATTACGTCCGTATTTATTGTCTGCATAAGTCAATAACTCCTCATCAAATGTCACCAACAAAATACCGCCTGACGCCCCCATCGTCATGGCCCGAAAGATGTATTTTGAGCCGCCGATGAACGCGGATAAACGCGGATCAGAAATTACACCTTTGAAATGTATCTTTCGGGATATGTGACTACACCCGCCTGTCTTTTATCTTCACGCCGCGTTGAGACAGTTCACAGCTAACAGGAGGAATCATAAATGAATACTTTCAAGAGAAATCGAGTGGTAATGGCCACCATCGGCTCGTTCGGCGACCTGCATCCCTACATCGCCCTGGCGCTGGAAATGAGGAAGCGCTACATCGAGCCCGTAATCGCCACCAGTGAAATCTACAGACAGCGGATCGAATCGCTCAATATCGAGTTTTATCCGATTCGACCGGGGATGCCGGAGCCGGAAACGCCGGAGTATATAAAGATGATGGACGGCGTCATCGATCCGAATCACGGCGCGGAATATCTCTACAAACGCATGCTCGTGCCGGCAGTGCGCGACATGTACGACGACCTGAGTTGGGCAATTGAAGACGCCGACTTGCTCGTCACTCATCCGATCGTGATTGCAGGTCCACTGCTCGCACAGAAGACCGGTATTCCCTGGATTTCTACGGCACTCGCGCCGGCTTCGTTGTCGTCGGCGTTCGATCCGTGGGTACCACCAAACGCTCCCTGGCTTGATAACGTGCTCAGAGCCAGCCCGTTTGCAGCGCGTCTTTTCCTGAAGTTCCTCAAGACTTTAACAAGCTCCTGGCTCGGAGAACTCTATGAGTTTCGTGCCGAGTTGGGCCTGCCGCGAGGCGAGCATCCGCTATTTGAAGGACAGTTTGCGCCGGACCTGAACCTCGCGCTCTTTTCAAATTTGCTGACCCAGCAGCAACCGGATTGGCCCGGGAACACAGTCGTCACAGGCTTTCCGTTCTACGACAAGAAAGATAACGCGCCGCCAGATGTGGATCTGCTGCGATTTCTCGGCAAAGGTCCGGCGCCGATTGTGTTCACGCTCGGCTCCGCCGCGGTCCACGTCGCGGGCGATTTCTATCGCGAGAGTATTGCCGCGGCCAAACTGTTGAAGCGCCGCGCCATATTGCTGGTCGGCAGCGATCAAAACAGACCAAAAGAGCCGCTTTCCGAAGACATCGAAGTCTTCAACTACGCTCCGCACGGTGAGCTTATGCCACGCGCGGCGGCCGTGGTCCATCAGGGCGGCGTCGGCACAACCGGGCAGGCAATGCGCGCGGGAGTTCCGACGATCATCGTGCCCTTTGCACACGATCAGCCCGACAACGCCGCGCGTGTGGAGCGACTCGGCATGTCTCGCACGATCTATCGCAATAACTACAAAGCCGAACGAGTAGCAAGTGAATTGAAGGAACTACTGGGCAATCCGTCTTATTTGCGGCGCGCCCGTGAAGTCGGCAGCCGTGTGCGCTCCGAGAGCGGTGCGGCACTGGCAGTCGATCTGATTCTTAACCAACTAAACGAAAGGAGCGCCAATCGTTTCGCCCTGCGAACCGTGGCCTAAGTGCAATGAAAAATAACAGAGGTAAAACAACCATGATGAAGATAGCCGGCCTGGCACTGATGCTTTCCTCCTGGACCATGGCGCACGGTCAACAGGACCAGAAATATGCGCAGGCAGTGAAACAAAACGCGATGGCGTTGCGCCAGTACACCTGGAAATCACAGACGCAAATCCGCAAAGACGGCGACGTTAAAGGCACCAAGTTGTTCACGAATCGCTACGCCGCCGACGGGACAGTCGTGCAGCTCTTGCTCGAAGAAAACTCGGCAAAGCTTCCGAAGTTTGGGATTCGTGGAATGGTCGCCAAAAAGAAGAAAGCTGAGGCGACGGAGCTGATTGAAGCGTTGCAGAGGTTTGCAAAGTCTTACGGCGAGCTGCCGCCCGCGAAGATGCAGGAGTTTATGACTAAAGCGACAGTCACGCTCGAAACTACGTCGCGACAGCCACTGCTGCGTCTCGAGAGCGCGAACGTCCTGCAACCGGGCGACTCGATGGTGGTGTGGCTCGATGCGAATACGCGACGGCAGCGGCGGATCGAGATCAACTCGAGTTTCGACGCGAAGCCGGTGCGGATCGTGACGGAATTCAGGGATCTGTTGAATGGTCCGACTTACATGGCGCGTTCAGTGCTCGATTACCCGTCGGAAGAACTGACGCTCACAGTGGAAAACTTCGAATACGAGCATTTGGCAATGGAGGACAGGATCAATGTGCAAATCCTGTCAGGCAATTAAACAATTCTGACTATTGAAGGAGAATGGCGATGAAAGCGATAAGAATGATGGGTGTATTGGGGATGTTGCTGGGCCTGCTGGTTATCTCGGCATCAGCGCAGACAGTGCAATCGGATTACGACAAGAGCTTCAGGTTTTCGGAATTGAAGACGTTCAGCTTCGCGACGCAGCGGCGAGGCGCGACCGACCCGCTCGCGGCTGACTCGTTGAACGACGGACGCATTCGGACGGGTTTGGAGTCGCAGTTGACAGCCAGTGGGTTCCGAATGGAAACCGAAAGACCCGACTTTGTGATTGCTTATTACGTGACCACGAAGAACAAGCTCAACGTGCAGGATTATGGCTATGGCCCACCGCGCTGGTTCGGCAGCCGCGACATTCGCGTGAACCAGTATCAGGAAGGCACGTTGATGGTTGATTTCATCGACACGAAGAACAACCAGGTGATTTGGCGCGGCCGCGCAAGCGGTACTCTCGAAATGAAAGGAGTTGATAAGAAGATCAGCAAGTCAGTGGAAAAGCTGATCAAACAATACATCAAAGACACGTCAAAGAAAGGATAAGCCACAAAAAGGCACAAAAGTCACAAAAAAGAGATTGGGGGAAATCACGGATCTCCCAATTTCTTTTATGTGACTTTGTGCCTTTTTGTGGCTAGACCAACACTTTCAAAGTCCGGGCGCGTTCGAGAGCCTGGGTGCGGCTGTGGACGTCGAGCTTCTGATAGATGTTGCTCATGTGGCGCTTCACGGTGCCGGCGGAAAGAAAGAGCTTGTCGGCGATCTCCTGGTTCGAGAGCCCGCGACCAACGTGCTGCAACACTTCCACCTCACGCTCGCTCAACGGATCTTCCGCGTACCACCACGGCAGCGCTTCACTTTCCGCTACAGCCATTCGCGCCGCCGGCACTGGGCCACTGGGCGCAAAAAGTTCCTTTAGTTTGACGACGTAACGAAGCAGCTCCGGCTTCTCGGATTCCCAACGTTTCCCCTTCTGTTTGAGCAACTCCAAAAGCAATTTCGAGAGCGGTTCGCCTTCGTCGACAAACGTGCGGACGAACGATTCCGGCTGGGCCAACACCAGCGCGCCTTCGAGCGCCTTTAGTCCCGCTGCTTCATCTTCCAGCGACTGGTACGCAAGCGATTGCAAGATCAGGATCTCTATAACGGTTTGTCCTCGGCTTCCTTCCTGCGCCGCCTTGAGCAAACGATTCAACAGCGGCAACGCCTGCTTCGCCTGTCCGCGAGCAATCAGCCAGCGAGCAAAAACGATGTGCGGAAACTCGTCTAAGTAGTGGACCTTGTCTTCAGCACTCAATTCCGAGCTCTGCGCCCACCGGTTCGCCGCCGACATTTCCTCGCCTCGCCGCAGCACCATATAAGCTTTCAACGCTTCCAGTTGCTTCTCCAACGGTTTGTTTCGAAGCCGGCTGGAGCGACGCAGCGCCTGGTCGATCAGAACGTCAGCCTGTGCGCTGTCCTTACACAAATCCAACATCAACGCGAGACTCTTCATGTTTTCCAGGACAAATCCGGAATAACTCTCGCGTCCCGTTTGGCGAATGAGCATCAGCGCGTCGTTGAGGTGAGTTTTCGCAGTCTCCAGATCGTTCTGTTCGCGATAGACGTCGCACAGAGAGATGTACGTATAGAGCAGTGTCTCGGGCCGCGTTTGTAAATGTTCCCGCGCAAACTGTTGCGCGGTTTCGAGCTCTTCCCCGGCCTCACGCAAGCGCCCCTGAAGCAGGCGCAGTAGTCCCAAAAGGATTTGTGCCCAAACTTGAAAGATCAGGTGATCTGCCTCGCGGTAGGCCGGCAATGCCTCCCGAAGCACCTTTTCAATTTCCCGGGTATCGCCGTGCAGACCGGTGAACCTGACTCGCGACTGCATAACTACTGCACGCTGTGGGATGTCGTCGGGCAGCAGAAACTCCATTGCTTTGTGACTGTATTCTTCCGCCTCCTTTGGCTGACAACGCGCGGCCGCGATGATTGACCGCGTCGTCCAAACGAGGCTCATCAGTTTCGTCCGTAAAGCCTCGTTTTCGGCCGTCTCGAGGATCTGAAGATACTTTTCGCCTTTGTCGTACTCTTCGTTGTAAATCAGCGCCGGGATGTAGAACGGGAACAACATGGGGCGCGTCCTGAGGGCAGCTTCAGGAATCACCTCGACCCAGTGTCTCAGCCGCTGAAAGCCGCCGATACTAATCTCATGAAATGCGATGGGTTCAATCAGATCGAGTGCACGATCCCACGCCTGGGCCGCGAGTGCGTAATGAATTGCCTCTTCTGTGAGGTTATTCGCTTCGCACCACTGGCTCGCCTTTAACTGCAACTCACGCAGCGCGCCCGGTTGCTTTTGTTTCAGCTTCAACCGCAACAGATCGGCGAACAGGTGGTGATAACGGAACCACTCGCCGCGGCCGTCCAGACGGATCAGAAACAGGTTGGCGCGTTCCAGTTGCTCGAGCGTTTCGTGGCTGCTCTGATCGTCGGTGAGTGCGTCACACAACGAGCCGTTCAGGCGCGTGAGCACCGAGGTGCGCAAAAGGAAGTCCTGGACCTTCTCAGTCTGGCAGTTCAAGACTTCTTCCAGCAGGTAATCGAGGACGAAGCGATTGTCGCCGGCAAAGTCTTTCACTAATTCGGACCGGTTTTTCCTGCCCTGAAGCGTCAGTGCCGAAAGTTGCAGGCCGGCGATCCAACCCTCGGTGCGGTCGTCCAACGCGGCCACGTCGCCGGGCGTCAATTCGAGGTTCATCACGTCGTTCAGGAAAACTGCGGCTTCGGTCTTGTCAAAGCGCAGGTCTGTGGCGCGCAGTTCTTTCAACTCGCCGCGCGCACGCAAACGGCCGAGCGGAAACGGTGGATCGCTGCGAGTCGCGATCAGGCAGTGAGCATGTGGCGCGAGCCTCTCGATTAGAAAGCTCAGGGCGTCGTGAATGCCGTGTTCGTGAATGACGTGATAATCGTCAAACGCCATCACAAACTCTTTGTCGTAAGCATTTATCTCGTTGAGCAGCGACGTGAGAACCAGTTTCAACGGCGGAGCGTTGGCTGATTTTTTGAGCAGCTCCGCACTCTCATCACCCAGATCGCTATCGACCATCTGGAGCGCGCCGATGAGGTAATCGAGGAAACGGAGCGGTTCGTTGTCTTCCTCATCGAGTGAAACCCAGGCCAGCGGCGTTTCACACTGCTTGCGCCAGGCAGCGACGAGCGAAGTCTTCCCGAAGCCGGCCGGCGCTGAGACTAAGGTCAGCCTTCCCCTTAAACCTTCCGTTAATTGATCGAGCAAAACCGGGCGCTCCACGAGTGTCTGACGCGCCGGCGGCAGGTACAGCTTGGTCGAGAGTCGTTGACCGACCCAACTAGGTGCTGGGGAACTCATGGGGACACGCAGTTTATTCCATCTGCGGCCCAAAAATACACCTTCGAATGTATCTTTCGGGATATGCGACTACACCCGGCCATTTCTTATCTTGACGCTGCCCAAAACGGGACCAAACAGTCCGAAAGAAAGGAATGCCGAAATGCCTGGCTTAATTCATACAAAAATCGCTCTCCTGCTCGCCACGATTCTTCTGGCAGCCGGAACAACGGCGTTGGCTCAGGAACCGCTGCTCGTGCCGCCCGGGGTTGAAGTCCTGACCCTCGACAAGGCCATCGACCTCGCCCTCCTGAACAATCGCTCCGCCAAAAACGCCCGACTCGAAGCCGAGAAGGCCGATGACCGCACCGCGGCCGCCCGCACACACATGCTGCCGCAGTTCAAAATGAACGCGGGCGTTTCAAAGCCGCTGACCACTTTTGACACCACGTTTGAGAAAGGCGTGTTTGGCACCACCCCATCCAGTCCGATTCCGAATGAAGACACCGTGATCACGTCTTCAACGAACCCGACCGCGGCTATCGTGGGCCAACTTGCCCAACCGCTGTCGCAGTTGCACCGCATAAAACTCCAGATCAAACAGCAGGAAATGTCGGGCGAGATTTCGCGCGCACAGTTGAGCACGACGGAACAAGCGCTCGTCAACGAAGTCAAGCGCGCCTACTACGCGATCCTGCAATCGCAAGGCGCCGCGCAGGCCGCCGAGGCCAACATCAAGCTCTATCGCGAGCTCGACCGCGTCACCGGTGAATACGTGATTCAACAGGTGGTGCTGAAAACCGAGCACATGGACGTCCAGACTCGACTCGCCAAAGCCGAGTACGAAGTGATGACCATAGAGAACCAGTTGATCTCGCAGAAAGAGCAGCTCAACCACCTACTCGGACGCGACGTACGTACGGAATTCGCCGTCAGCAGTGGTGAGGAAACAGCCCTGGCGGTCATGCGCGAAACAGATCTCATCGCAGCGCGCGAACGCGCGCTGGCGCACCGTCCCGAAATTCGTGAAGCGAAGCTTCGAGTCGAACAGGCAAAACTCGACAAGCGCATCAAGAAGTCGGAGTTCATCCCGGACGTGAGTTTGACCGTCAACTACGCCACCACGTTCAGCTATTCGAATTTCGTTCCGCGCAGCTTGAGTGGCGTTGGCGTGCAGGTGGAATGGGAAGTTTTTGATTGGGGGCGCAAGAAGAACGAAGTCAAGGACAAGGAAAAGAGCATCGTCCAGGCCAACAACTCGCTGCTCGATACGGAAAGCCAGGTCGTGATGGAAGTGAACACGCGCTTTCGACAGATGCAGGAGAACCGACAGTTGTTGAAGGTGGCGAAGCTCGCCCAAACGCAGGCACGCGCGAACGTGCAACTGGTTACTTACAAATACCGGCTGGATGCGGTGCTGCTCAAAGACGTGCTGCAAGCGCAGACCGTGCTGGCAAATTCAGACTACGACTACCAGAAAGCGTTGCTCGCGTTCTGGACCGCAAAAGCAGATTTCGAAAAAGCGATAGGAGAAGACAAATGAACACCAAACAAGCATTCATCATCATCACGTCCCTGGCGCTTATCGCTATGACGATAGGCTGCAAAACCAAGGCGCAGGAAAAGACGGTTAAGCCGGTAAAGGTGAAATCAGTCGAGACACATACCGGCGCCAGCAGCGTGCGCTACTCGGCGAGTATCCGGCCGAGCTCGCAGGTTGAGATTGCATTCAAAGTCGGCGGCTATGTCGAAGCAATCAAGCAGGCGGAGGGACGTCATATACAGGCCGGTGACGTCGTGACGAAGGGTTCGGTGTTGGCCCAGTTGCGGCAGAGTGATTACGCCGCGAAGGTCAACGAAGCGAAGTCGCAACAGGGTGAAGCGCGTTCGTCACTGGAGACGAGCAGTGCGCAACTGAAGGAAGCGATCACGGCTGTCGAGACCAGCAAGGCGCAGCTCAAGGATTCCGAGGCTTCAATGGAGCGAGCGCGGTTGGATTTCGAGAGAGCGCAGGCGCTATTTGCGACGGAGAGCATCACGAAGCCCGATTTTGATGCGGCGAAAGAAAGGTTTGAAGTCAGTAAAGCGAAGTTTGAAGCGGCGAAGGCACAGCTTGCCGTGGCGGAAGCGAAGGTGAACACGGCGAGATTCCAGATTGGCGCCGCTGAATCGCGAGTGAAGACGACCGAGGCCACGATCTATTCGGCGAGCATTCCGCTCGGCGACGCGCAGTTGCGAGCGCCGCTGAGCGCGGTCGTGATCGAGAGAAAGGTTGAGGTTGGTCAGCTAGTTTCGACTGGAACGCCGGCGTTTGTGTTGGCTGACTTGAGCTCGGTGAAGGCTGCTTTCGGTGTGCCGGATCTGACACTACACAACTTCAAGCTAGGCGACACGCTCACGATGACTACGGATGCCGTGCCCGGAACTGAATTTACCGGACACATCTCGCGCATTTCAGCGGCGGCAGATTCGAGCAGCCGCGTGTTTGATGTCGAGGTCACGATTCCGAATCTGCAAGGGTTGCTGAAGCCGGGAATGATTGCGTCGATGACGGTCAACGAACCTGGAGCTTCGCAGGAGTTTCCGGTTGTGCCGTTGACTTCGGTCACGCGATCGAAAGCCGATCCGAATGCCTACGCAGTGTTCGTTGTTGAAGAAGCCGGCGGCAGGCACGTCGCGCGCTCGCGAAACGTCACGCTCGGCGAGTCATACGGCAATTCAGTCGCCGTGAACAGCGGCGTGAAGCCCGGCGAGATCGTGATCACGACTGGTGTCACGCAAGTCGCGGACGGTGAAGAAGTCCGCGTCACCCGCGAATAGTCATATAGGACCAATTCTTAATAAGAGGAGAGCAATCATGTCCCACGGAAAGAGCGATCAAGAACTCATCAAGAACAAGCACAACACGGCACGCTTCTTCGTGCAGACGCGCCAGGTTGCGTGGGTGCTTCTGATACTTACCTGCCTGTGGGGCGTGTATGGCTACCTCAGCATGCCCCAGCGCAAAGACCCGGAAGTGCAGGTGCGCACCGCAGTCGCGCTCGTGCCCTGGCCGGGAGCGAGCGCCGAGAAGGTCGAACAGCTCGTGACCAAAAAAGTCGAGGAGCAGATGGGCGCTAACTCGAAGGTCACGAAGATCGAATCAATCTCGCGCACGGGCCTCGCAGTCATCTACGTCGAGCTCGACGAGAACCTCAAGGAGACCGGCAAAGAGTTTGACGATATCAAGCTCAAGCTCGATGGTATTCGCGATCTGCCGAATGGCGCTGGTCCAATCAACTTCATCAAAGACTTCGGCGATACCGCGGCTTTGATGCTCACCGTCGCGAGCCCGAAGGCGGATGATGCGGAAATCAGTCTGCGCGCGCAAACGATCCGCAACGCGATCGAGCAGGAGCGTGCCAATGCCGCTGGCGACAGGTTCACCCTCGTGATCAATTCGCCGATCGCATTTCAGCCGCACGTCCTGCGCCCGGCGATCGAGATGTTTCTGGCTTATATAAAGGAGAAGAACGTCGCCACAGACGTGCGCGTGATTCAGGGCGATCGTTTTATCGGCTTTGATGGCGCGAGTGACAAGAGTGAAGAAGAGATTCTCGCGTTCATGCGGCAGTTTGTGTTTGAAAGACTTCAGTCGGCCGAGTTTCATCCTGATACGTGGCCGCCGATCGTCGTGCGCGATCCGCAGGAAGTGCAAGCGAAACTGAAAGCTGTCGCCGGCGATAAGTACAGTCATCGCCAGATGGACGAATTCACTGATCTAATCGAGAAGACGCTCAAGGTCGTGCCGCAAGTCTCGAAGGTCAGCCGCTCGGGCATCCTGAACGAGAACGTCTTCCTGCTCTATTCACAGGAGCGTCTTGCTTCGTACAACATCCAGCCTGGCACGCTCGAAAACGCGATGAAGGGCCGAAACATCACGACCTCCGGCGGGCAGGTCAATGTCGAAGGTAAGAACGTCACTCTCGATCCGGCGGGCGAGTTCAAGAGTGCGGATGAGATCGGCAACGTTCAGGTACGTACGTCTAACGGCAGCATGGTTTATGTGCGCGATCTCGTCGACGTGGTTCGCGGTTATGAAAGCCCGGCTCGTTTTCAGAACTTCTTCAACTGGCGCGACCGGGCTGACTGGCAGCGCAGTCGCGCGATCACGCTTTCGGTCCAGATGCGATCCGGAGAACAGATCGCGGAGTTTGGCAAACAGGTCGACGTGGCGCTTGACGGTTTGAAGCAACAGCTTCCAGAAGATCTGATTTATGCGCGTACTTCCGATCAGCCGTTGCAGGTCGAGGAAAGCATCGACTTGTTTATGAAGAGTCTTTATGAAGCGATCATCCTGGTCGTCATTATCGCTTTGATCGGTTTCTGGGAATGGCGCTCGGCGCTGCTGATGGCGATCTCGATCCCGGTCACCCTCGCGATGACGTTCGGCATGATGCACATCCTCGGACTGGACCTCCAGCAGGTTTCGATCGCGACGTTGATTATCGCACTCGGATTGCTGGTGGATGATCCCGTAGTCGCCGGTGACGCTATCAAACGCGATCTCGCGTTAGGTCATCCGCCAGTAATCGCTTCGTGGCTTGGACCAACGAAACTCGCCACGGCGATTCTCTACGCAACGATCACGAACATCGTCGCTTATCTTCCGTTTCTGATGATCAAGGGAAATACAGGCGAGTTCATTTACACGTTGCCGGTCGTGATTGCATGTTCGCTGGTGGCTTCGCGACTCGTATCGATGACGTTTATTCCTTTGCTGAGTTATTACCTGCTCAAGCCGAAGTTTGAGATGCCGATAGCGGAACGGCGCCAGAAAGGCTTCGCCGCAAAGTATTACCGGCTCGGCTCGTGGGCCATCAATCATCGCTGGAAAGTGATGGCCGGCGCACTGCTGTTCCTTCTCGGTGGCGGCGTGATCGCAGCGCAGTTGAAGACGCAGTTCTTCCCGAAGGATCTTTCGTACCTCTCGTACGTGGATGTTTGGCTGCCTACGGATGCGCCTTTGTCCGCAACGAGCCAGGCTGCGGCTCACTCGGAAGAGATCATTCGTGAAGTGGTCGCCGAGTACGGCCAACACCATCCGGACGGCGATGGTCATCCACGCGAAGTGCTGCAATCGTTGACGACTTTCGTGGGTGGCGGCGGACCGAGATTCTGGTTCTCGCTTTCGCCCGAATTGCAGCAGTTGAACTACGCGCAGATCATCATCCAGGTGAAGGACAAGCACGATACCGCTCACCTGATGGGACCACTGCAAAAGGCGCTTTCCGAGCGAATCGCGGGTGCGCGTATCGACGTGAGGCAGCTCGAGTCGGGTAAAGGCGTCGGCTTGCCGGTGGCGATACGCTTGACGGGCGACGACACGACGACGTTGAGAAATTATGCGGATCGTGTGCAGTCGATCCTCGAAGAGACTTCTATTGCGGAACGTGTTCGCAACGATTGGGGCGAGGAGAGTTTTGCAGTTCGACTCAAGACTGACTCCGAGCGCGCGAACACCGCCGGGCTAACTAACTACGACGTCGCGATGGCGTCGCAGTCGGCGATGTCGGGCCATCAGGTGACGACGCTGCGTGAAGGCGACAAGCAGATTCCGGTCGTCGCGAAGTTGCGCATGGAAGAGCGCGCGCAACTCGGTGATCTCAAGAATCTCTACGTCTATTCCGGTCAGGGCTCGCAGAAGATTCATCTGCGGCAGGTGGCTGACATTGAATATGGCATGCAGACGGAGAAGATGCGTTCGCGCAATCAGTTTCGGACCATTACGGTTTCGGCGATGCCGGTCGACGGCAAGCTCGCGTCTGAAGTCATGAAAGCGGCGCGGCCGAAATTGAAGGAACTGCAAAAGGAACTGCCGGTGGGTTATCGCATGGAGATTGGCGGCGAGGAAGAAGACCAGGTTAAGAGTTTCAAGGAGCTGGAAATCGTGCTCGCGGTTTCGGTGATGTTGATCTTCATGGCGCTGGTGTTTCAGTTCAAGAACGCGATCAAGCCGTTCATCGTGTTTGCGGCGGTGCCGTTTGGTATGGTTGGAGCGCTGGCGGCGTTGTGGATCATGGGACAGCCGTTTGGCTTCATGGCGTTTCTCGGGATTGTGAGTCTCGTCGGCGTGATCGTCAGTCACATCATCGTGCTGTTTGACTTCATCGAGGAGAAACACGCGGAGGGCGCGCCACTAATCGAAGCGTTGCTCGATGCGGGAATCATGCGGCTGCGACCGGTAATGATTACGGTCGGAGCGACGGTGATCGCGCTGTTTCCGCTAGCTTCGCACGGTGGACCACTCTGGGAGCCGATGTGTTACGCGCAGATCGGCGGACTGAGTGTAGCGACATTCATCACGCTGCTGCTCGTGCCCGTGATCTACGCGATCTTCGTGCTCGATCTGAAGCTGGTGAAATGGGAGAACACCGAGGAGACTGTCGAGGTCGCTCACGCGCCAGCCACGATTTCATAAAAACAGCCGCAAAAAGGCACAAAGGTTTTCACCTTATGTGCCTTTTGTGCTTTTTTGTGGCTTAAGTTTTGCGAGCTTTCCCGAGCGCTCGTATTCGGTGATAGCTTGCGCCTCAGCGATGAGCGCGTTGCGGAATGAGCCGAGCACCTTCAGCAGCAGATCGAGTTTTCGCAAACTCTCACGCCGCGCACGCACAGTGCCCAGGAAAAACTCCAGTTGAATACGTCGACGACAATCAGCAATCGTCAACATGTAATGGCCCCATTTGTATTCACCACCGCGACTCGATTCAACTTCAGCAAGTATGAAAGAAGTCGTGCCGGTAGATACCGAGGCGAGAAACATACGTTTGCGCAGAAGAAATTTGTTCATGTGAGGTAAGCCCTCTATTGAATTATTAGGCCGAGTGCGTATAATACGTGGGCCTCAACTCCTTGTCAACGATATTAGTTAAATGTCGTCCTCATACAGGATGAGAAAGAAGAATAACAAATGGATCTGCTCGACCACGTCGCAGCGAAAATCAGAGATCTGCGCGTCAGCTACAACAACGGTGAAGGTCTATCGCAGGAATCACTCGCAACTCAATTGAAGGTTGCGCCAAACACGATTTCGCGATGGGAAACAGGAACATATCGTCCGAGCCTCAAAGACCTCGAACGAATCTCACGTTTCTTCGGCGTTTCGATCATGTCGTTCCTTCCGGACGAAATGGTCGGCGCCGATGAAGACGAAAATCTCAAAGCGCTCTTGCGTACAGCGAGGCAGTTACATCCTGCCGATCTGGAAGAATTGCGAAAGTACGCGGAGTTTCGCAAGGCCCGCGACATCTACCAGGGAAAGACTCGACCCAAGCCAGGTCGAAAAGGGGGAAAACAGAAATGAATACTCACAATTACTACGAAGATCTGAAACAACTCGCGCGCCAGGTACGCGCCGAAAATGGGCTGTCCTCACCGAGGGTTCTCCCCAACGACCTGATGAGGATTTACGCGAAATACGAAATTACCGTGGACGAATGGCCCTATCGCTTCAGAAACGTGCGCGGCGCATTTATCAACGATCATCTCGGCGCTACAGTGATGCTGGCGAAGGGCCTGCCGCAGGATCCGATGGTCTTCACCATGGCCCACGAGCTGAAACACTTCTTTCGCGATCGAGACCTTGGAATCTCGTATTGCGATCTATCGAATATGAATAAGAGTATCGAGATCGGCGCTGAGATTTTCGCTGCCGAGCTGCTCTTTCCGGATCGCGACTTCGTGGCGCACATGGACCGGATGGGTGTTCGAACCAATCAATGTCTGCCTAAAAATCTCATTCAATTAAAAAGACAGACCGGAACGACTCTCAGTTACGCAGGGCTCGCGATCAAGGCGGAAAGACTCGGGTTTGCTCCTTCTCATTCTTTAACCACAGTTAAGACGTGGCGCAAACTCGAAGCACTGTACAGCCCACCCGTGTTAAGACCAACACGCAGGAACAGCGTGCCGGTGCAGGTGCGATAATCCTGCGCCACCTGTGATTTTCGGAGGGGTGTTGACATCTCTCTCTTCTGAGAGTAGCATCCCGCCCAAATCAGCCCCGCAGTTAGTTTTCAGAATAATTGAAACACCTGTACCGAAGCGTTCGGTGTTCGTGTTTCAAATAGTTGGGCGAGTAAGTTGAGTGGGCCCCTGCATTCTAACATACCGATCCGATAATAAGTGGAGGACAGAATATGAAGTGTTGCGGTGATTTGAACCGGTCAGCGTCGTCTCACTCGCGCTGGCTGTAGTCACCGCAGTAATGGAAGTTGAACAGTGAACTCAACGGGTTGAGCAACTTCTATTACATTAGATTTCCTCAACCGATCTAAGCAGTGCCTACTCCCAATTGTGAGATTGGCGCGATGGTAGTATTGTAGTTAATTGACAAGGCTATCTCATTTATTTTCTTTACTTTAAGTACTTTTTCTTTTGAGATCTCCTCACCTAAATACACATAAGAACAGTTCGTCTGATTTACGCCGTCGCCGAAGCGAGGTGTGAATGAGAAGGACTCTTAACGGTGAATTCAAGAAGCCCGGAACGATGCTGGATCAACGCCTAGTTGCGGCACAACCAGATGAGAAGCGTGAACAGTTGTTCACCGAGCGCTACGGAGGTCTGCTCGCGTGGGCAATGCGCCTGACCAACCACCAGCGAGACGTCGCGGAAGATCTCGTACAGGACGCCTTTGTGCAATTCGTGCGGGGACGCACCCAACTGGAAGAGATTGAAAACATCGACGGATACCTGAGAAGAATGTTGCGCTACATGCACATCGCACGATTGAGTCGCTCGGCGCAACACCTGCACGAAGCGGCGCTCTCAGTTGCCGACTACGACTCCTGCCGGCTTGGCTGGACGGCAATTGAACCTCCGCGCCGCATGCAGGTGTTTGAGGAGCTCCATCAGATCTGCACTTATGCCTGCGCGCGAAAAGAAACCTCGAGGGCCGGCAGCGTTCTGATCCTTCGTTTCTTTCACGACTATTTTCCGACCGAGATCGCCAGCGTGCTGAACAGCTCGCGACACTGCGTAGACCAGTGGCAAGGGCTGGCAAGGCGCGAAGTAAAGTTGTTCATGAATGAGCCCGGGCGTCTGAGATTCGTGAATACCGCGAAGCCAGGCGATCGGCGACAGATCAGGTATTTGAAATCAGACTGCGATTTGATGCTCGTGCTGCGGCAGATGATCTTCAACTCCCGCCAGGGTGATTGTTTGTCGCCAGCGGAGTTGGAAGAGATTTACACCGGCGGCGATGCGGATGCACTGACTACCGCGAAGCTCGCTCACATTGTCAGTTGTCCCGCATGCCTTGACGGTGTGAACGGCCTCCTTGGCCTGCCGCTGCTGGCCGAGCGTTACCGCAGCGAATCGTCCGAGCGTGAAGAGCCTCCGAGCGATGCGATTGGAGGTGGTCCATCCGGCGGCGATAGCGGCGATTTGATGAAGAAGTTTGCACGTCGCCTGCGCGAGACACACGAACACAAACCTCGGGAGCTGCGAATCGCTATCAATGGTTCTCTCGTGAGCTCGCTGAAAGTTAGTTCCGACTTGAGTGAACTCAATCTTAACCTTACTGAGCCGGTTGCGTTCATCGAGGTCTCGAGCGAGCAAAGAGTGCAGATGCTCTTCTTCAGCATCGAGCCGCTCGTACCTCAACGTGAGCAGTGGGCCTGGATCGAACTCAGCGACGGAAGGTCTCTCGAGGCTTGTTTGCGAAATGAAAACGGTCCGACGCTGCACGTGGTGTACAAGGATCCGGCGCCGGAAGAGGCTTACGTTACTGCAGCGACGGCGAACACGCATTCTTTGTCCTCGCCCCTTCATGTAGTACCCGGTGCTGACACGCTGATGGAGGCGAAAGTAGTCTTCTATCTTCGCTCGTGGGCTCAGCGGTTAGTCAGCACGTTGAGAGGTGTCGATGTAAAGAGCTCGCCGCAATCACTGCCGCTCGGCTGGGTGATCGTGCTGGTCTCTTTAGTCGTTATCGCCGGCTTCCTCTTCTTCAAAGCCAGTTTGTCGCGAACGTTGACCGCCACCAGCCTGATCGAGAAAGCAGGCATTGCGGAGAAAGGTGCTGACGGAACATCGGACCGCATCAGGCATCGGTCTATCAACCTGGAAGAGCGCAGTGTTGACGGCGCGATCGTGGCGCAACACAGGATCGAGACCTGGGAGAACCCCGCGAATGGTGCTCGCGCGCAGAGGCTTTACGATCATTCCAATCGCCTTGTCGGCGGCACGTGGCAAAAGGCTGATGGCTCTCGCATGGTCTATCATCATGGATCCAAACCACAGTCGCAGCCGGTAATCACAGCTCCAGACGATCTGCTGCTCAATCTTGAAGATGTCTGGCAGATGGGACTGTCTGCCCAGTCGTTTGCCGCTCTAATTGAACAACCAGTTATGGCGCAGGTGGAAGAGAAGTCCGCCACTTACGTGCTGCGTTACGACGCTGGCAGGACGATTGGCGCCAGTCATTTATTAACAGCCACGCTCACGTTGAGTAAGTCTGATCTTCATGCGATCGAACTGAGCATCGTCGTCGAGCGCGAGGGCTTGCTACGCGAATACCGGTTCGTCGAGGAGAGCGTTGAGTTACTGCCGTTGAAGGATGTAGCTCCGAACGCTTTCGAAATTGAACCGGAACTCATAGGAGAGACAGTGGAACTTGACCGGCCTGGAGAGCGGGCACTCCGGGACCGCACCTTCAGCCGTGTCCCTCCATCACCCAACACGTCGACACCACCCGTAGCTTCCACAGAGCTGGAAGTCGACGTCGCATACTTGCTCAACCGGGCGAAGGCCGACCGCAGTGAGCAAGTGACCCTCACGCGCAGTGCAGGTGGGTCACTGCGCGTTGAGGGAGTTGTTGATACGCAGCAGCGGAAGGATGAGTTTCTGAGAGCATTGGCGCCGGTGATTGGGAATCCGGCAGTGAAGATCGACATCCGTACGGTCGTTGACGCGGTTCAAAGTCAACCTCCAACCGGTGCGGTGACGGTTGAAGAGGCTCTCGAGACAGCCGACACAATCGCGGCAGATAAAGACCTGCGCGCGTATTTCGAGAAACAGAATCCGAATGGACCAACCGATGAAGCCATCCGCAGTTACTCTTCGCGAATGGTCAACCGCGCCTATAGCGCGTTGTTTCAAGCGATCGAGCTCAGGCAACTCGTAAATCGCTTCGCCAACGTCGACATGCGGACGGTCGCTCCTGACGCGCGTGCAAAGTTCTTCGCGATGGTACACGAGCATGCGATTGCTTTTGAGCGCGAAAACGCCGTACTGCGGCAAGAGATTGGACCAGTGTTTTTTCCAGGAACAGTAGTGACGGCCGCTGAAGAGGTCCCGATTCAGAGTGATGCCGATCTCGCTCGTGCTGTAGAGCAGCTTCATAAACTCGCACTCGCTAACACCGATGCAATTCGCTTCGCTTTGACACTCTCGTCACAGAGCTCCGCGACAGCGATCAAATCTACGGCGTTTTGGCAGTCAATGCAGCGGGCTGAAAGCCTGGCTAAGAAGATTCAGCAGTATCAACCCGCGAGCAATTGATTCTCTGCTCGTCCAGAAACTGAGAACTATTTGAGAATTCTCTAAGGACTTTCAGGGTCTAGATCGGTTGAAATCTGTCCGAACCGTGCGGCAAGACTAGCGTGGGCCATGATCTCATTGCGGCGCCCAGAGCCGTAATGAAGAGCTAAAACTAAATCGACATCTTCCCGCCATCGCCCGGCGGGGTGTCCCGTCACAGGAGAAAACTCGAGATGCCCAGAATCCCGGACGCGTGTCCGTCTGCTCGCTATCCTCTCAACAGCGTACCCCTCATCGGAATTTCACGATTTCTTCCGCGCCTGGTGATTCTCGCCTTTTGCCTGGTCATATTCGCATCCCAGGTTCTCGCCCAGAGCGCCACCGCGACACTCAGCGGCACAGTGACAGATGAAGCAGGAGCAGTGATATCCGGTGCGAATATTGCCGTAATCAACACCGCACAGGGGTTTCAGAGATCTACAACCACAAATGCCGAAGGCGCCTTCGTGGTCACCCTGCTTCCTCCTGGAAATTACTCAGTCAAAGTGGAGCATGCAGGCTTCAACGCCGCCGAGCTCAAAGATGTGATTTTGAATGTGAACGATCAGAAGGTAATCAAGGTCTATTTAAAGGTCGGGAACATCAGCCAAACGGTAGAGGTCGTCGACTCCTCGAGCCTGATCGATGAATCTCCCGCGGTTGCCACCATCATCGATCGCCAGTTCGTGGACAACCTGCCTCTCAATGGGCGCAGCTTTCAATCGCTGATTACACTTTCTCCGGGAATTGTCTTAACCAAAACAGCCGTTCAGGACCAGGGCCAGTTCAGCGCGAATGGACAACGCGCTGACACCAACTATTTCACGGTGGACGGAGTGGGCGCCAACATCAGCGCCAGTGCCAGTACAGTACCCAGCCAGTCAGGAGCCGGCGCATTGCCTGGACTATCCGCCTCAGGCGGCACCAACAATCTCGTTTCCGTCGATGCATTGCAGGAATTCAAGGTCCAGACTTCAACGTACGCTCCGGAATTCGGGCGCACTCCCGGAGCACAGGTGTCAATTGTTACTCGCTCCGGCACGAACGAATTTCGCGGATCGGTATTCGACTATTTTCGTAATGACATGTTCGACGCGAACGACTGGTTCGGTAATCGTCTGGGCCGCGAAAAACCCGCCCTGCGGCAAAACGATTTCGGTGGTGTGCTCGGTGGGCCATTATACTTGCCACGCTTCGGCGAGGGCGGACCGGGATTTTATCAGGGCAGGAACCGGGCGTTCTTCTTTTTCTCTTACGAAGGCTTGCGCTTGCGGCAACCGCAGGTTGCGATTTCAGATGTGCCTTCTTTGGCTGCTCGCCAGGCAGCGCCATCCGCTGTTCGACCGTTCCTGGATCTATACCCGAGGCCGAATGGACCAAACGGAGCAAATAACCTGGCGCAATTCTCAGCGAGTTTTTCTAACCCTTCGACCTTAAACGCAACGAGCATTCGAATTGATACCAATGTTTCGGACAAACTAATACTTTTTGGTAGATACAATTACTCCCCATCCCAAAATGTTCTGCGCGGTGGTATTACTCAAACTCTGAATACTCTCACTCATTTCGACGTCAAAACTCACACGCTGACGCTCGGAAGCACTTATTTGCTGTCCTCTTCTGTAACTAATGATCTGCGCTTTAATTACAGCCGCAATCTGGCGACAAGCTTCTTTACACTCGACGGCTTCGGCGGCGCAATCGTGTCAGCTGATGTTTTTCCGTCAGGTAGATCGAGTGAGGATTCTTTCTTCAATGTAAACATCATTGGCGCACAACTCGGAGCGATCTTTTGGGGTAAACAAAATAATAGTCTGCAACGACAGTTCAACATTGTAGACGGTCTGTCGTTAGTCAGAGGCAATCATCAACTCAAGGCCGGCATCGATTATCGTAGACTTTCACCGATCTTCAATTCTCCCGCTTATCTACAGCAGTTCATATTCAGCGGTGTTGGAAGCCTCGTCTCTCCGGCAACAGGCACTGTGCTGTCAGGGCGAGCGCTATTCGCTGTGATAACCGCGGGAATCAGTCCGCAAACAGCCATCTTCAATAACCTGTCGGTATACGCACAGGATTCGTGGAAGATCGCTCGCAAGCTCACGCTCACTTATGGCGTCCGTTGGGAGCTTAATCCGCCGCCATATGAAGCGAATGGGAAGTCCCCGGTAACTCTGACACAAGTCGACAACCCGGCCACATTTGCTCTTGCACCACGAGGCACTCCTTTATGGAAAACAACCTATGACAATTTTGCTCCGAGAGTGGGCGTAAGCTATCAGCTCTCAGAAAGCCCGGGTAGAGAGACGATTCTGCGCGGAGGATTCGGTTTATTTTATGATCTTGGCAATGGGCAGGCGTCGAATGCATTTATCGCGGGATACCCGTTCTTCAATAGTAAACCGCTCCTTTTAGCTGTACCCATTCCGCTATCTCCAACCGATGCGGCAGCTCCCGTTCCCGGACCGAGTCCAACTACGATCGATAATATTTTTGCGTTTGATCCTGAACTCGAGCTGCCAAGAGTTTATCAATGGAATGTTTCGGTGGAGCACTCTCTTGGGCCGAGTCAGAGCTTGACTGCATCTTATGTGGCGGCGGTTGGCCGGCAGCTATTGAGGCTCGAAGCGATTCCAAATCCAAATGCCAATCTGCGCGGCAATTATCAAATTACACGCAATAACGCGACCTCTGATTACCATGCGATGCAGCTTCAGTTTCAGCGCCGGCTGTCGAGAGGATTACAAGCACTCGCATCTTATACCTGGTCTCACTCCATCGATATCGCTTCCTCAATCCAACAACCTGGTACTTCTACCATCATCAGCGATCCGCGGACGGATCGAGGACCGTCAAGCTTCGACGTTCGCCATGCAGTTAATGCGGCGGTCACATACAACTTTCCCTCACCCAAAGCAAAAATTACAAATGCGGTATTCTCGCGCTGGTCGTTGGATAGTATCTTCACGTCACGATCCGCTACACCCGTAAATGTTACCTATGGCGCCAATGTAGCCGGGCTGGGCGTGGTTTCGCTGCGACCCGACCTCGTTTCCGGTATTCCCCTTTATCTTGATGATCCCAACGCACCCGGTGGAAAACGCTTCAACAATACACAAGTTGCAGTACCGGGAAATCCGCTACCTCAAGTCGGTCCGTTTCTGAGGCCAACGCTCGCGCGACAAGGCTCACTTGGACGCAACGCGTTGCGAGGATTTCCGATGTGGCAGTGGGATCTGGCACTGCGCCGCCAATTCAAGCTTGCGGAAGAGCGATACTTACAATTCAAGGCGGAGTTCTTTAATGTCCTGAACCATCCTAATTTTGCAGATCCGAGTGGCTCGCTTAGCACACTCAGTACTTTTGGAGTCTCAACATCCATGTTGGGAAGAAGCCTGGGTGTCGGGGGTCTCACGGGAGGATTCAATCCCCTTTATCAGGTCGGCGGTCCCCGCTCGATGCAACTCTCGTTGCGACTTGAGTTTTAGCCCTGCTGAATACAAAAGGACAACTTCCTATGAAACGCATTCTGTGGATTGTCTCGTGCTGCGTCGTATTGTTCGGCTCTAAAGAATCAGCCGCACAAATCACTGTTGGGCCGAACGTGCAGGTGAGTCGTGACGCCGGCAATGTAACGCACCATGAAGTCCTTATCGCTGCCGATCCTGGCGATGCAAAACGTCTGATTGCGTGTTCGATGACAGGACCGTTGTCGGACGGTACGCGGCCGGCCTCTGTATATGCATCCTTCGATGGCGGCAGGAATTGGACTCGCGTACTCACAGAAGATGAACGCATGTACAGCACCGATCCAGCTTGTGCTTTCGGTATTAATGGCTCAGCTCATTTCGCCATTATGAGTTCGACGAGAGGACACAACCCTGTCCGATTATTGAAGACCTATCACTCCAATGATGGAGGTAAGACGTGGGCTCCATCTACGCTGCCCGGGGGAAGCACCGATTCGATCGACCGGGAATTTGTCGTCGTCGACACAACCAACGGCCCGCATCGAGGCCGCATTTATATCCACGCGCAACTCCCTATCTATGGCATCGACAACAGCTTCGCCAGGACCATCGCGGTCTTTCGCTCTCTCGATGGCGGTAAGACTTATGAACGCTCTGTGCAACGAGTGGCCTCGGAGCGCAACTCGACGCTTATTCCCGGTAACGCTGTGATTTTGTCCGACGGCGCTTTCGTAACGCTTTTCGCTCAAGAGGCTCTCGACAAAAGAAATGATGGATATCCCGGCGGCGGGCCAAAAGCAGCCTCCCAACCGAACGGCAACATCAAGCTGGCCACGTCGATCAACGGTGGGGATACGCTGGAAAAAGTAATCGATGTAAGTGATACATACGCCGATTGGCGTACAGAGGTCGGTGGATTAATGCCGCGTCTTGCGGTCGACGTGTTTACAACAACTTTTCGCGATCGCCTGTACGCAGTCTGGGCCGACGGCCGGTTCGGCGGTCGAACGCAAGTCGTACTTTCGTATTCGACAGATAGAGGAAAGACATGGTCGAAGCTACGCCTTGTGAACGATGACCGCCTTCCCAGAAACGGCGACCTCGAGCGTTCCATTGCCATGCCTTCCGTGGCGGTAAACAAAGACGGAGTTGTTGGTGTGTCGTGGTACGACCGCCGTAACAGCACGAATGATGCCGATTACGAAGTGCGCTTCGCGGCCTCTTTTGACGGCGGACAGACATTTACGAAGAGCGTGCTCGTCTCCGAAAAGCCGAATGTTTTTGACAAGGGCGAGTTCTGGTCACTCAAGGGACTCGCATTGCTCGACAAAACGAGCGCAGCACGACTGCTGGTAGTGCGTGACGAATACGTCGCCAGCGGCGACACCGCCGATCTCACTGCCGATGCAACCGGCGTCTTCCACCCGGTATGGATTGATAATCGAACCGGAGTACGCCAGGTGTGGACCGCCACGATTAATGTAGCAGGCAAGGCTTTAAAGCATGGTGACGCTGAGCTCGCGGAGTTGGAGGACGTTAGCTCCGGAATCCAAATTGAAGTGGTTGATTCCTCGTACGATCGCCAACGGAATGAAGGAACGCTGAGCGTGAGGCTTAAAAACATCTCCGACCAAACAATCGTTGGCCCAATCAAGCTAAGAGCACTGGGAGTGATCTCCGAGCTCGGTACAGCTACCATTACAAACGCAGACAATGGCGTGACTGGAGATGGAGCGGTGTGGGATTTTACGACACTGATCGAGAAAGGATCACTCGTGCCAGGCCAGGTAAGTGGCGTCCGTTCGTTGACCTTTCGCTTGAGTGATCTGCGACCATTCAAACAAACAAACGGTCTGTACAAATGGATTTTCCTTGACTTTGATGCCGTTGTGCTCGGCTCAAGCCGTCAGCTTTGATTGGGCGCCTCCCTGGAGTGCGGCGGCCTGGCGCCGCTTTGGCCTTGATCAAACGTGATCGATAACAAAGCGGCGCCAGGCCGCCGCACTCCAGGGAGGCGCCCTCTGGTTGACCTTCCTACTCTTCCTCGAAAGCGTCGGGTGGTGGACCGAAGGGGCCCGAGACCTCGTCAGCAAATCTGTCCATCTTCGCTTGGATCGTCTCGCCGGCGTTCCCTGCCTCGAAGAGATCGGTAACTTCATATTCTTTCATGATCTTCTTCTCCTATTCTTCTTCATGCGCCTCATGAATTGGACCTACGGGTCCTGACACTTCATCGAGACTCGTGGTTTCCTTGGCTTGAATCATTTCACCTGCTTTGCCGGCCTCGAAGAGATCGGTAACTTCATACTCTTTCATGATCCTTCTCCTTCCTGTGATTGCTCATCCACCGGCCTTTGCCTTGCTCTGCGCACTCTAAATGCGGGCGTTCACAGTACCGCTGTCGGCTGGGCCGCCGGCAATCCCATAACAGCGACATCAACTTTGGTACGCCCTCTCCAACCTTCGAGAGAGCGCAACCAAAACTCGAGACATATGATTCGCGGAAGCCAGCCAGCACGTTGATCTCCGTATCTGAAGCGTTGCACCGCAGCCGTCAAAGCCTCCTGTTTCAGATACCCGTAGCGTGCTACATAAGCGTCAGCGAGTAACGAATGTAATCGTGTGTACTCACGGCAGACGCCACGAAAGACTGCTTCGGCAGGATTACCCTTTCCTTTGCGCGCCAACACCTTTGGCGGAACAAGTCCACGCAGCGCTCTGCGCTGAAGCGATCTTGTTTCACCAAGCCGTACTCTTTGACTCCCTGGTATTGCCTGCATGAACTCGACGAACGGACGGTGCAACATTGGCAAACTGATCTCTACGTTCTGCAAAACTCGGACATAGCCTGCCGAGAGCTCCCTCACCGCGCAGAGAAAGTTGATGGATTGGGCGCGACTACTCGGAAGCGCAAAGCCAAAAGTATCCGTGGGACCAAGCATTAAATCGCAGAGGTTCGTGCGTTTGACGAAATCCTGTTCGAACCAGTCCGGCAGACGCTTCACGGCGCTATGACCCAGCGTCACTTGCAACCTTCTCGGCAAAGTCGGAAGTATGCCGTCGTGCCACAACAGTTTCGTATAAGGCTTCTTTCGATCTCGCCCCCAGGCGCGTAGCCTGCGATGAAGCTGAATGACATTGCCGCGGGTGAGAAGGTCAGGCAGCTCGGAAGAAGGATCCGGCACGCTGTTGAGGATTTCGTCGCCACCATTACCGCAAAAGCGCACGCGCGCCCCATCTTTCAACATCAGGTCATTGACTGCGCGGTGATAAGAAAAGAAGAGATCGAGCGTATTGGGAATTGCAGAGGGTTCGTAATCAACAAGGCTGAATACGGGAACTTTCCAGCACATTGGGATCCTAAGCTTAGAATTCCACGTGGACAAGTTGTCGCGG